>ERZ1673738.1526-NODE-1526-length-34318-cov-16.926918_pt1:0-30000 | contig 34318 bp, 26 predicted proteins | sample MGYA00580198_ERZ1673738 | MGnify/ENA primary metagenome ERZ1673738 (study PRJEB41218, sample SAMN15661784) | gut metagenome | host: Homo sapiens | place: Canada: London | collected 2015-08-20/2019-03-30 | study: EMG produced TPA metagenomics assembly of...
TAGGGCTATCCCCACTTAATCCCCATGCAAAACGGGAGCGTACATTAGTACGTGATCAGTGGCGGCTTTCCACGAAACGCAGCTATTCGCCAAAAGCATTACGCCAAATCAAGGGCGGAGTCGAGCGCCGTGATAATATCGTCTATGTGTTCTATGCCTATCGACAGCCGTATCAAATCCGGCGTCAGTCCCGCCGCCCTCTGCGCCTCCTCGCCGAGCTGCGAATGCGATGTGCTTGCCGGGTGCAGAATCAGGCTCTTTGCGTCTCCCACATTCGCGAGATTGCTGAAAAGCTTTATTCCGTCCACGATTTTCACCGCCGCGTCGTATCCGCCTTTCGCGCCGAATACGACCATTCCTCCGAATCCGTTTTTGAGGTATTTTTTTGCGAGGGCGTTTGACGGGTCGCCCTCCGACCCCGGGTAGCGCACCCACGCGACTTTCGGGTGGGATTTCAGAAATTCCGCGACTTTCAGGGCGTTAGAGCTGTGCCGCTCTATTCGCAGGGGAAGGCTCTCCGTTCCCTGCAAGAATATCCACGCTGCGTCGGGCGAGAGCGTCGGCCCAAGGTTCCGCAACCCAACGGTGCGCAGGCGCAGAATGAACGCGAGAGCATTTAAGTCGCCGAGGTCGCGCGCGAACCTCAGTCCGTGGTATCCCCCGTCGGGCTCGTTGTAGAGCGCGAATTTCGGGTCGCTCCAATCGAATTTGCCGGCGTCTATCACCGCCCCCCCCGATGGCGGTTCCGTGCCCGCCTATCCACTTGGAGAGCGAGTGTATCACGATGTCCGCGCCGTGCTCTATCGGCCTCAAAAGGGTGGGCGGAGTGAAGGTGGAATCCACTATCAGCGGCAGATGGTGCCGTCCCGCGATTTTGGAGTATTCCTCTATGTCGGCGACGTCGAGAACCGGATTGCCGACCGTCTCTATATATATGGCGCGCGTGCGGTCGTTTATCGCGGCTTCGGTTGCGGCGAAGTCGTTGACTTTTGCGAAGCGCGTCTTGATTCCGTACTGCGGGAGAATCGCGTCGAACTGGGTGTAGGTGCCGCCGTACAGATTGTTCGCGCTCACGAGTTCGTCTCCGGCGCGCAATATGTTGAGAACGGTGAACGCTATGGCGGCAGTGCCCGAGGATACCGTGAGCGCGGCGGCCCCCTTGTCGAGCGCGGCGAGGCGCTTTTCGAGCACGTCGTTTGTGGGGTTCATGAGGCGCGCGTAGATGTTGCCGCTCTCTTTCAGGGCGAAGAGGTCGGCTCCGTGTTTGGCGCTCTTGAAGTTGTAGGCGGTCGTCCTGTAAACGGGAACGGCGCGCGCGAGTGTCGCCGGGTCGGGAACCTGTCCCGCGTGAACGGCGAGGGTTTCGTGTCTGTATTCCATTTTAATTTCCTTAATTTTCGTTTTCTATTTTTTTTCGCGCGGGGGTTTTGCTCTCGGCGGAAGAGGGCGCGCGGATTGGAATTCCGACCTTCTTCCGCGCGGCAATGCGGCGCGGATATTTAGGCGATGCTATTCGTAGAGCCAGGTTGACAGGTATCTCGACCCCGAGTCGGGTATGAGAACCACTATTTTCTTGCCGGCGTTCTCGGGGCGTTTCCCTATTTGCAGGGCGGCGTAGAGGGCGGCGCCCGACGATATGCCCGCGAGAATCCCCTCCCTTTTCGCGAGGTTCCGCGCGGCGTCCCCCGCCTCTTCCGCAGTCACTTTGAAAACTTCGTCGACGACCTCCGGCAGGTAGATGCCCGGCACGAATCCCGCCCCGATGCCCTGGATCTTGTGCGGCCCGGGCTTGCCCCCCGAGAGCACCGGCGAGTCCGCCGGTTCCACCGCGACTATTTTCACTTCCGGATTGAACTGTTTTAAGGCCTTGCCGACGCCGCTTACAGTGCCGCCGGTTCCGACGCCCGCCACGAATATGTCGACCTGCCCATCAGTGTCCCTCCAAATTTCGGGGCCGGTCGTCTTCTCGTGGATCTCGCGGTTTGAGGGGTTTTCAAACTGCTGCGGAATGAACGAGCCCGGAATCTGCCTGCAAAGTTCCTCCGCGCGCTCTATCGCGCCCTTCATTCCCTTGGCGCCGTCAGTGAGTTCCACCTGCGCCCCGTAGACCTTGAAAAACTTGCGGCGCTCCACGCTCATGGTGTCGGGCATGACGAGGATTACCTTGTAGCCCTCCACAGCCCCGACCATCGCGAGCCCTATGCCCGTATTGCCGCTCGTGGGCTCTATTATTGTAGAGCCGGGCTTTAAGACGCCGCGTTTTTTGGCGGCCTCCACCATGGAGAGGGCGGCGCGGTCTTTTACGGAACCCGAAGGGTTGAACTCTTCGAGTTTCAGAATTATGTCGGCGCGCGTGTCGTTTATTTTCGAGAGGCGCACGAGCGGCGTGCCGCCTATCAGTTCCTTTACAGATGATTTTATGTCCATTGTTTTTCCTCTTTTCCAAATTTATTATGTGCGCATTCTCCGGCGCGTTTTCGGGCTTGTCAAGTAAAAATCTACTAAAATAGTAGTTTTTTTGAGGGAGGGATTTCTCCATTAAAAGATAAAAAAATATTTCCTTTAACCCCATACGGTTGCGGGCAATCCTCCAAAATTCCGCTAAATGCGTGCCGCGCGCGGCCGATTTAAAATAAAATCAGTTTTCTGCATTACACCCGATCGAGGGGGACATTCAAAACGTTAACCTGAAAGGCGGCGTCGAAGAGTTCCATGCGGGCTTCCCGACGGGTTTCCGCGCAATTTTTTTCGGGCCTCGCGCCGGCCCATGCGCCTTTGCGGCGCGCCCCGCTTGCACACGGAACTTTGCGCGCCGAAAATTCCCATGCGCGAAAATATTTTGATAAGAATCGGAACCGATTCGGAATTCGATGCGATTTACGAGGATATGAAACTCCAATTTCCGCCGGAGGAGCTGAAACCCAAATCGGCTTTCAAAAAAATGTTCCGCACGCGGCTGACCAAGCTGATGGTCGCCGTTGTCGGCGGGAAAATTGCCGGATATTTCATATTCCACAAGGCGGGCGACATCGCCATGCTCGACCACATCGCCGTCTTGAAGCCGATGCAGTCCAAGGGCATAGGCTCGTTTATGATTGGCGCCATAAGCGGCCACTACTCCGACTTGAAGGGAATGTTCCTCGAAGTCGAACCCGCCGACCCGCGCAAGCCTGACACGCTAAGGCGCGCGCGCTTCTACGAAAAATGCGGCCTCTACCGCGTGCCCGTAAACTATCTGATGCCCGCGCCGAACGGCCGAACCGTGCGAATGGACGTGTGGTTTCTGAACAGCGGCTCCTTCGGCGGCAGGATTTCGCCGGAAGAGGTAAAAAGCGCGATAAGGCGCGTTTTCCCCCACGTCTACGGAGTGTTCGGGAGCATGGGGGAATCGCTCGCGCGGCTCGACGACGAACCCGCCCTGGCGGAGGAAGCCGGCGCATAAAATTCTTGCAAGCGCGCGCGCGATTGTCGAATATCGCCCCCATGCAAAATTTTTCAGGAGTTTGGACGGCGCTCGTCACGCCGATGACCCCCGATGGCGTTGATTACGACGGGCTCGGGAGGCTTGTGGAATCGCAGATAGAGGGGGGAGTCCGCGGCCTCGTCGCCGTGGGGACTACCGGAGAGAGCCCGACCCTCGACGCCGCCGAGCACATCGACGTCATAAAGTTCGTCATAAAAACGGCGGGCGGGCGCGTGCCCGTGTTCGCTGGGACGGGCTCAAACTGCACGCGCGAGGCCGTAGCCCTCACCGAAGAGGCCGACGCCGCGGGCGCCGACGGCTTTCTGGTCGTCGCCCCCTACTACAACAAGCCTTCGCAAGAGGGGGTTTTTCTCCACATGTCGGAGCTCGCCAAGCGCACCGAAAAGCCGATAATGCTCTATTCGATTCCCGGCAGGTGCGGCATAGAAATTTCAAACGACACCGTTTTGCGCCTCAGGGATAGGCACGAAAACTTCTGCGTGCTCAAAGAGGCGGGCGGCAAGGTTGAGAAGGTCGCGGATCTCCATGCGCGCGCGGGGGACGCCATAGACATATTGAGCGGCGACGACGGACTCACGGTGGACTTCATGCGCGCGGGCGCAAGGGGCGTCGTGAGCGTCGCCTCAAACCTCGTCCCGCGGGCGATGGCGGAGCTCGCCGGCTCGGCCCTTGCGGGCGACTGGCAAAAGGCGGAGGCCGCGAACGAAAAGATGCGCGGCTTCTTCAAGGCTCTCTTCATAGAGCCCAATCCGGTGCCGGCAAAGGCGGCGATGAAGATGGCGGGGCTGATAAAAGACGATTTCGTGCGCCTGCCGCTCTGCGCCATGCGCCCCGAAAACGCCGAAATTTTAAAGCGCGAAATGCTCGCCGCGGGAGTTTTATAGCCATGTCCGTAAAAATCCTGCTGAATGGCTCCAACGGGAGAATGGGACGCGCCATAGCCGAGGCTGCCCCCGCGTGCGGCTGCGAAATATCCGCCGCCTGCGACGTAGGCTCGAATCCCGCCGACTTCATTTCGGGCTGCGACGTCGCGGTCGACTTCTCTTTCCGCGAGGCAACCCCCGCGCTCGCCGAACTCTGCGCGAAGAACGGCAAGCCGCTCGTAATAGGCACGACGGGCCACACGCCCGAACAGCGCGTGCAAATTCTCGAATGCGCTAAGTCCGTCCCGATAGTCTGGGCGGGCAACTATTCGCTCGGCGTCAACCTGCTCAACCGCTTGACGAAAATCGCGGCCTCAATCCTCGACAATTCATATGATGTGGAAATCGTGGAAATGCACCACCGCCACAAAAAGGACGCGCCGAGCGGAACCGCGCAGAAATTGAAGGAAATCGTCTGCGCCGAGCGCGGCGCCGGCGAGGAATCCGTCGTATACGGCAGGCACGGGCAGGTGGGCGAACGCCCCGCGGGCGAGATAGGCGTGCACGCGCTGCGCGGCGGCAGCGTCGTGGGCGACCACACCGTGATTTTTGCGGCGGACGGCGAAAGGCTCGAGCTCTCGCACAAGGCGGCGGACAGAAAAGTTTTCGCGCAGGGCGCGCTGAGAGCCGCCAAGTGGCTTGCGGTGTCGGGACGCAAACCGGGCGTGTACGGCATGGAGGAAGTCCTCTTCGGCTGACGCGCGGAAGGACGCAATCCTATTTTGCGCGCGATAATTTGATTTTGCATAGCCGCCCGCCATTTTCGGCGGGCGTTTTTTTGCAAAAATTTTTTTCGTATTTTTACGCGCGCGTTTTTCATTTGCCGCGCCGGGATGCGTGGCATCTCGCAGTGGATGGGAAAGGACGCCTTCGGAGCAAAAATTTAAACTCAGCCCGCAATCCCGACTTCCCGCCGCGCTTTCGGCATGCTGTTTTTGCGCGCCGGCGGAATCCGCGCTTTTGCCTATATGCGAGCGGAGGAGAATTTCAGGCCGATAGAGATAATCAAACTTCCCATATTTTTTCGGGCAAGAAAGAGTCGGAGGCGCGGAAGAAAGCACGCGGTTCAAAGCGGAAATGCGCCGCCATATCGGGAATTTGCGAGACTGCGGCGGCGGCCGGCGGGCGCATTGCGCGTACGGCGGGCGTTTTCGTCAGGGAACGGCGATACGCCGGATTTCCCGTATTTCCTGCGGCTTCGAAAAGGCTGAGGTTAATGGGGAAATAGCGCCGGCGTTGCGGGAAATGCGCCGCCGCTGCGGAAACTTGCCGAGTTTCCGGTCATGCGGTGGAAACGGGTTTGGAGCGAGCCGACATGCCGTAAATTTTTGAAAAGCGGCGGCCGAACCATTCGAAAAATCCGTTTTATAACAGCCACGAAAAACGGACGGGAGAGGGCTATTGCACGTTTTAACTGTCTAATAAAATTTTCCCTCCGTAAGCTTGACATTTTTAAAAATAGGTTCCATAAATACTAAAAGTTATTCAAGAATACCAATCGGGATAGAAATATATGAAAACATCAAAAACTCCGTCTCCGGAATCCTTTTCTAAGATTCCGCGTATCCTTTCGGCCGCGGCGTTTGCCGCCGCTTTTTTATTTTTCGCGCCGGCTTTCGCCCAGGACATCGAAAACATTTACTTTAACGGCATTTCTTCGTCCGTGGAATCGGCCTACCTGAACGAACCGTCAAACTGGTATGCGGACCCCGATAGGACAAAACCTTTTGAAGGTTCCCTCGACGGCGCCAATTACGGCAAGTACGACGCATACGTGTCGTTCTCGAAAGGGCAACTTCCCATATTGACTTCCCTGCGCGACGGCAGCGTCACAGACTTGCGCAATTTGAATTACTCGGTATCCGGCATAAATGGGAGAAACGATATTTTGACCTTTGGGGGTTCCAAGATTTTGAGAACTTACGGAGACTGGAATTTAAGCCTGAAACTCGACCCGGCCGCCGCCAATGAAAGTGTCGTCAGCGTCGGCATGTGGGAATATGCAAAAGCCGACATAAGGGGGGACTGGAATATAAATGTCGATAAAAACGGCGCATCGGGCTGGTTCGGATTGCGGATTTACGACAGAGATTCCAACAGGCCCGCAAGCTTTCTCGTGCACGGAAATGTCGTCGTATCGTCCGGAAACGACAGAGAGTTGATTTTATATACGGAAAACAATTCTTTTCTCGTCGAAGGGGCGGTGGATCTCAACGGGAATTGTTGGGGAATTGCCGCAAATAATACCGGTCTGTCCCGCAGTATCGGAGGTCTCGGCGACGCCGACGGGAACGGGAAGGGACACGGCAAGCTGTACATGCTAAACACCAGCGCAGACAGCGAAGCTACGATAAATTTCACAAATTCCGAAGCCTGCGATTTTTCAGGCGCATTCCAAGCGAAGGCGGACAACGGGTACAAAGCCCTTCTCAATTTGGCCATGATGGCCTCCGACTCCCGAAACGGCAGACAGATTTTGCGGTTTTCCAAAATGGGGACCTCATGGCCGAACAGAACCTCCGTCACCGACACAGACATAAACAATGTCGAAGTAAACAGCGGCAGGCTCGACATCGGAATGTACGACGGAATGAAGGGCGCCAATCTCAGCATCTACGGATACAGCGGCAACGCCTCCGACGCCGTGTTCAGCGCGGCGGGGCTCTCTTCGGGACAGGAAATCGGAAGGGTTCAGTTCGACTCCATGACCTTCTACGAAGGCACGATAGTTTTCGACCTCGGCGAAGTTGAAAACGACTTCATTCAAATTAACGGGGGAGTGAGAAAAGACGCCCCCGATTCGCAAATAGTGTTCGACATAAACATATCAAAGGACGACCTTCAAATGTACCTCGAAGCCTTCGGCGCGGAGACGATGGAATGGGATTTGATGAGCTTCAAAACCGACGATTCCGACTTTGCGCTAACGGACATAATCCTCAAAACGCAGGCGGGAATAGACGGCGAATTGAGCTTCCTCGCCGACGATTCCTCGGGGCTCACGACGGTGCAACTCTCCCTCGGCGTCATTCCCGAACCCGCGGCGATAGCGGCAATTATCGGAGCAATCGCGCTTTCGCTCGCCGCATGGCGCAGGAGAAGATAAAGCGGCAATTTTTAAGCGCAAAAAAAACGAACGCGCGGGGCTTCGGCTCCGCGCGCTTTAATTTGCCGTCACGCCGCAATCCGCCCGAGCGGTTCGAAAAAACGACCGCGCGCCGCGCGCAAAAAAACGATATATCAATCAACCGCAGTGTGTTGGTTCGAAGACCCGACCGCGCCGCCGCGCGCAAAAAACCTCGCCCTACATTCCGCGCCCGCCGTAAAAAATCCGGCGCGCCGCCTGCGCCAGCCTGTTGGCAATGCGGATATCTCGGGATAAAAACCGGCGCGGCTATTTCAAAATTTTCACCGCGCGGTCGAGGCTCTTTATGAAAAAGTCAACTTCCTCCTCCGTGTTGTAGAACGCCAGCGACGCGCGGGTCAGCGAAAACTCGTCGAGCGACGTCAGCAGCGGCTCGGCGCAGTGGTGCCCCGTGCGCACCGCTATTCCGTCGGCGTCGAGCAGGGAGGCGATGTCGTTCGGGTGGACGCCGTCTATCGCAAACGACGCCACCGCAACTTTCTCCTTAGCCGATCCGAATATTCTGAGCCCCCGAATTTCCGAAAGCCCCGCAGTCAGCCGTTCGAGCAGGGCGCGCTCATGCGCGTGCGCGGCTTTTTTGTCGATTCCCGACATGTAGTCGACCGCCGCGCCGAAGCCTATGGCGCCCGCGATGTTCGGAGTTCCCGCCTCGAACCTCTCGGGCGCGGGGCGGAAGGTGGTGCAGCGCCACGACACGTTTTCTATCATGTCTCCGCCGCCCTGGTACGGGGGCATGGAATCGAGCAGGCTGCGGCGGGCGATGAGCACGCCGATGCCGGTAGGCCCGAAACACTTGTGGCCGGAAAGCGAAAGGAAGTCGCAGGGCGCGGAGGAAATGTCGTCGAGCATGTGCGGGGCCGACTGGGCGGCGTCCACCGAAAAAACCGAGCCGTTTTGCCGCGCCATTTCGCCTATCGCCGCGATGTCGTTTACCGTTCCGAGCACGTTTGAGGCGTGCGCAACCGAGACGATTTTCGTCTTCGGGGAGAGCTTGTTTTTAAAGTCCTCCATGTCGAGCGAGCCGTCACCGAGCATTCCCGCGACAACGAGCTTCGCGCCGGTCCGCTCCGCCGCAATCTGCCACGGAACGATGTTGGCGTGGTGCTCCATGGCGGTGACGAGAATTTCGTCGCCGCTTTTGAGGTTTTGCAGCCCCCACGAGCAAGCCGCAAGGTTGAGGGATTCCGTCGCCCCGCGCGTGAATACGGCGCAGTATTCGCCGCCCGCGCCGAAAAATTTTTCTATTTTGGAGCGAGAGAGCTCGTACCCGCGCGTGGCGCGCCCGGCGAGCTCGTGCGCGGAGCGGTGTATGTTGGCGTTGTCGCGCGAATAGAACGCGCACACTGCGTCGATCACGCTCCGCGGCTTCTGCGCGGTGGCGGCGTTGTCGAAATACACCAGTTTGCGCCCCGATTCGAGCGTCTGCGAGAGCGCGGGGAAGTCCTTCCTTATCTTTTCAACATCGAAACTCATTTTTGCCCGTTTTGTCTGCGGCGCGCGGAAGCCCGCGCCCATATTATAATAGCGATTCCCGCGGCGGCGCATATGCACGAGTAAAACGTCCCGCGGCTGAGCCCCATGATCGGCGCCACGCCGGCGTCGGGTTCGCGGAACACCTCGCAAACGATTCTGACGGCGGCGTAGAGGACGAGAAATTCGCCCGAGACCTGCCCGCGGGGGAGATTGCACCTCCAGAATCTGTATTGGAAAAACAGAAACAGAAACAGCCCCTCCCCGAACGCCTCGTAGAGCTGCGACGGATGGCGCGGGGCGATCTGTTCGAGCGGGGTTCCCGCGGGCGCGGAGTGCGGGAATATCATCGCCCATCCGGCGTCGGACACTTTTCCCCATAGCTCGCCGTTCACAAAGTTTGCGATTCTGCCGAGGAAGATTCCCGGGGTGCAGACCGTCACTATAATGTCGGACAGCGTCCAGAAACTTTCCCTGCGCGACCTCGCGAACAACACCATGGCGGCCACCACTCCGAGGAACCCGCCGTGGCTCGCCATTCCCCCCTTCCAGATGTAGAGGGCGGAAACGGGGTTGGATGCGAAATTGCCGAAGTCGTAAAAGAGCATATACCCCAGCCTGCCGCCGATTATCACGCCGAAGAGCAGATAGGTTATGAATGTAGAGTTGTCGTCTTTCGACAGGGGGCTTTTTCCGCGCGACGAATAAAAGTTGAGCAGCATGTACGCAATAAAAAACCCCGCCAGATACGCCAGCCCGTACCAGCGTATTCCGGACAAAAAGAAAGAGTCGGGAAACCTCACCGCAAACGGGTCGAAGTCCACGACATAGCGGCCGATCGAGTTCAATTACTTTCCAGAATTAAGTTGAAGTATTTTTTTTTGCGCCTAAATTTAGGAGCGAAATTTTCATATGGCAACGAAAGAATTTGACATAAGGGAGCTCGTCGAGTCGCGGCGCGGCGAAAATTACAAGCTTCACGACCTCTACATGAACCGCACGCTCTCGACGGTTCTGAAAACGATAGGTTTCGACAAGTGCTACGCCCGCGCCAAGGGCGCGTACCTCTACGACGCGGAGGGCAACGACTATCTCGACTTCATCACCGGCTACGGGGTATACGGCATGGGCCGCAACCATCCGGTTATCGCCAAAGCGCTCAAAGACGCCGTTGACATGGATATGTCCAACATGGTGCAGCTCGACTGCGCGCTGCTCAGCGGCCTGCTCGCCGAAAGGCTCGTAAAGCTGCTCGACAACAGGCTGACAGCCTGCTTCTTCTGCAATTCCGGAACGGAGGCCAACGAGGGCGCCATAAAATTCGCGCGCGCCCACACGAAGAGATCGCGCATACTCTCGATGAAAGGCGGCTACCACGGGCTGACCTACGGCGCGCTATCGGTGACGGCTACCGCGCATTTCCACGAGGGCTACGGCCCGTTCCTGCCCGGGGCGGAGGCGGTCAATTTCAACGACCTCGAAGACCTCGAAGCCAAGCTCAAACAGGGGGACGTGGCGGCGTTCATCGCCGAGCCCGTCGAGGGGCACGGGGTCTACATTCCCTCGCCCGAATTTTTCCCGAAAGCGCAGGAGCTTTGCAGGAAGTACGGCGCGCTGTTCATAATGGACGAAGTCCAGACGGGTCTGGGGCGCACTGGCAAATGGTTCGCCTTCCGGCACTGGAACCTCGACCCCGACATCGTGACCGTCGCCAAGGCGCTAAGCGGCGGATACGTCCCGTGCGCTGCGTTCGTCACCACGCGCGAAATCCACCAGAGCACTTTTTCGTCTCTCGAAAAGTGCGTCGTACACTCTACGACTTTCGGCAGAAACAACCTCGCGATGGTCTGCGGCCTCGCCTCAATCGACGTCATCGAAAAGGAGGGCATGGTCGAAAACTGCGCCGCGGCGGGCAAAAAGCTCCTCGAACGCCTCAACGCCCTCAAAGAAAAACATTCCTACATAAGGGAAGTCAGGGGGCTTGGGCTTATGATAGCGATAGAATTTCAGGAGCCCAAGGGACTCTTGCAGAAGGCGGCGTGGAAGGCGCTCAACGCGGCTAACAACTCGCTGTTCACGCAGATGATAGTCACAGCCCTCATGGACAACCACAGAATTATAACGCAGGTGACGAGCCACGAGGTGCACGCCGTAAAGATTCTCCCGCCCTTCACAATCACGGACAGGGAGATTGACAGGTTCATAACCGCTTTCGACAAAGTGCTTTCCGACGCCTCCAACCCGACGGGCTCGCTGTGGAAATTCGGGAAGAGGCTCATCGCGGCGAGCGCGGCCAACAGGGCGCAAAAATGATTTCCTATCCGGAGTTTTCCGACAACTGCGCGCGCCTGGAAGAGCGCGTAGCCGCAGCCGCGCGGTCATGCGGGCGGAGCCCGTCGGAGGTAAAAATCCTGCCCGTGACTAAATTCCACCCGTTGGAAGCGGTAGAATTTGCGCGCAGGCGCGGGTTTGAATCCGTCGGCGAAAACCGCGTGCAGGAGGCCGCCGATAAAATCGGAAAGGCCGGTTTCAAAATTTCATGGGAGCTGATCGGGCATTTGCAGTCAAACAAGGCGGGGCTCGCCGTCAGGCTCTTCGACAGAATCCAGAGCGTCGATTCGAAGAAGCTTCTCGAAAAAATCGACTTCCACGCGCGCGGGCTCGGCAAAATCCAGAGGGTTCTGCTCCAAATAAACGCCGGAAACGACCCCGCCAAATTCGGCGCCGACCTCTCCGACGGCCCCGAGCTTCTGGAATTCGCCCTCGGGCTTCCGAACGTGTCGGTGGAGGGACTGATGGCGATCGCCCCCATAGACTCGACGCTGCGCGCCGCGGAGGAATGTTTTTTGAGCCTGCGCAACCTGCGCGACGCCCTCCAAAGGGAGTTTTCGCGCCCGCTGCCGGAGCTTTCGATGGGAATGAGCGGCGACCTCGAACCCGCCGTCGCCGCGGGTTCCACGATGATAAGGGTGGGGACTTTCCTATTCGGGGACAGGGAGAGATGATTTTCAAAATCGAAGATTTGCGCGCGGGGGAATTTGCCGCCAGGATGCCGCAGAGCAACCCTCCGTTTTTCGCCGTGCTCGGCAAGCCGATAGCCCATTCTCTCAGCCCGCTGATGCAGAATGCGGCTCTCGCGGAAATCGCGAAATCCGACGCCGCGTATGCGGGCTCGAAATACTTTGCGTTTGAAGTCGCGCCCGAAGACCTTTCCGCCGCCCTCGACGCCCTGCGGGAAAAGAATTTTCTCGGAATCAACCTCACGATTCCGCACAAGGAGGTCGCCGTTCCCCTGCTGGACGATATCGACCCGCCGGCGAAACTCGCGGGCGCGTGCAACACCCTGCTGAAAACTTCCGGCGGCTGGAAGGGATACAACACCGACGGCTTCGGGCTCGAAAAGGCGGTCGAACATTCCCTCGGGCGCGAGATTAAGGGCTCGGACATAGTGATAATAGGCGCGGGCGGCGCGGCGCGGGCGGCCGCTTTCCACGCCCTGTCGCGCGGGTGCCGCAGCCTACTGATATTAAACCGCGGCGCGGAAAGGCTCGGGAAACTCTCTTCCGACATCAGAGGCGCGGGCTTTGAATGCGAAGCCCATTTGCTCGGGGAAAAATTCGCCTGCCCGCCGTCGCCCGTAATCATAAACGCGACTTCCGTCGGCCTCAAAGAGGGCGACCCGCCGTGCGCGGATTTTTCAGCCTTTCCGCCCTCCGCCGCGTTCTTCGACATGCCCTATGCCGCCGGCCGCGAAACCCCGTCAACGCTCGCCGCGCGCGCGCGCGGCATGAGGGCGTGCGGGGGGCTGGCGATGTTGGCGTGGCAGGGCGCGAAGTCGCTTTCGATTTGGACTGCCAAGCCGCTCATGGGCGAACTCATGCTCAAAACCCTCAACGGCGCCGAAAAATGGCAACCCTCGAACAGATAAACTCCGCCTTTCCGGCGTTCTTTCCCGCGGCGTTTTTCATGTTCGGCGCGTGCGTCGGCAGCTTTCTGAACGTCTGCATTCTGCGCATTCCCGCCGGAAGGTCGATAGTGCGGCCGGGCTCGCGCTGCGCGTGCGGAAAACCGATCGCGTGGTTCGACAACATCCCGATCCTCGGATGGATACTCCTGCGCGGGCGCGCGAGGTGCTGCGGACGGAAAATTTCGCCGCGGTACCCGCTCGTCGAATTTCTGACGGCGGCGGTATTCTGTTCGATGTGGATTCTGCTTCCGCCCGCCTCCGCCGGAGTCGGAATGCTGTTTGCGTCCATTCTCATATTCTGTACATTCGTGGACATCGACACCATGTCGCTTCCGGATTTCGCGACCGTCGGCGGCGCGCTCTTGGGAGTGGCTGCCTCCGCGCTGTTTCCCGACATCCACGGCGCGCGCATAGAGGACGCCCCGTTTTTCGCCTCGTCCGTAGCCTCCCTCGTATCGTCGGTTTGCGGGCTTGCGGTCGGCTCGGGAATCCTCTACTGGATGCGCCTCGGCGGGGAGATCGCATTCGGGAGGGAGGCCATGGGCGAGGGCGATGTGATACTCGTCGGCATGATAGGCGCGTTTTGCGGGTGGCAGGGCGCGCTGTTTGCGGTATTCGGGGGGTCGCTCATAGGCGCCGCCGCGATGGTTCCGCTTGTTGCGCTGCGCGCCGCCTTTTCAAAGGGTAAAAAATCCGGAAGAAAACCGCGCAACTCCCCCTCCGAAGACGCTTCGGATTCCTCTCCCGACGCCATTCCCTACGGGCCGTGGCTCGCCCTCGGTGGATTGGCATACTACATGTTTTTCTCAAAACCGGTGGATGCCTATTTCGGCGGCGTCGCCGGCCTCCTCTTCAAATGACGGGCGAAACCGACGAAAACATCGAGGCGTTCATGGTGCGCATCGGCCAGCAGCGCCGCTACTCGAAGTACACGCTGCGTAACTACTCCGACTCCATACGCGAGTGGGTCGGATGGCTCAAAATCTGCGAGTTTTCGGACGGCTCGTACCTCTCCGCCGGCCGGCGCATAGCCCGCATGTACGTCGCCGAGCTCTCGTCAAAGCTGCGTCCGGCCACAGTCCGCAACAAAATTTCCGCCCTGCGCTCGTTCTACAAATTTCTAATCCAGACGCGCGCGGCGGAAAGCGACCCGTTCGAGCTCGTCAGCCTGCCGAAGATGAAAAAGGATCTCCCGATATGCCTCAACGAAGGGCAGACCGCGGCGCTTCTCCAAATCCCGTGGACGCTCGAACGCGCCGGAAAAATCGACAGGTTCCGCGCCCTGCGCGACGCCCTCGCCCTTGAATTCCTCTACGGCGCCGGTCTGCGAATAAGCGAGCTCTGCGCCCTGAAATGGCGCGACATCGATTCCCGCCGCAATGTGGCCACCGTTCTCGGCAAGGGCGGCAAGACCCGCTTTTGCCCATACGGGGAATCCGCGGGCAGGCTGCTTGCCGCATGGCGGGAATCCGGGAACTCCCCCCGCGAGCCGGACGCCGAAATTCTGCGCACGGCGAAGGGCGCCCCGCTCTACCCGCGCCTTGTCCAGCGCGAGCTCAAAATATACCTGCAATTCGCCGGCCTGCCGCTCTCCATCACCCCGCACAAGCTGCGCCACGGATTTGCAACGCACCTCGTAAACGCCGACGCCGACTTGCGCACCGTCCAGGAAATGCTCGGGCATTCCAGCCTCTCCACCACCCAGATTTACACGCATTTGAGCACGCGGAAAATGCTCGAAGCATACAACTCCGCCCACCCCCACTCCTAAATGGGCGCGTGAAAAGGGGGTTGATGCTCCGTTAGGAAAGCCGCCAAGACCGCTCGCGTATGTTTAATACGCCACGCGCCCTTGGCGGCTTTCCTATACTCGCCTGAACCAAGCCTTAACCCGAAAGCAAGGGGAGATTGGGAGGGGATTGGCCATTTCCGCTTGCGGAAACGGATAAACGATATTGCCGGCAAAACGGGATAGGCGCATTGGCTTTGCCAATCGCCGCAAGGGCGAAGCCCTTGTATGGAAGCGGCACTGCCGCCGACAGTTAAGCCCCCTTTCTAAGCGACGCGCCCATTTGAGAGATGACATGCCGCTGATGCTCCGTTTTGAAAGAGTCTGCCACTGGTCACGTACTAATGTACGCTCCCACCGGCAGACTCTTTCAAATACTCGCCTGAGCGGCAGTTTGACGCGCCCATTTCCGCTTATGTTCTGTTGACAAACTGCCAAGACCGCTCGCGTATGTCAAATACGCCACGCGCCCTTGGCGGCTTTCCTATACTCGCCTGAACCAAGCCTTAACCCGAAAGCAAGGGGAGATTGGGAGGGGATTGGCCATTTCCGCTTGCGGAAACGGATAAACGATATTGCCGGCAAAACGGGATAGGCGCATTGGCTTTGCCAATCGCCGCAATAAAAGCGGCCTGCCGGATTTGGGCAGGCCGCTTTCTCGGTGCGGGGTTATTATGCGCGCGGGCGGTCAGTCGCGCCGGATTATTTTTACGGGGCCGAGGAGTCCGGATTCGGACAGCTTTTCCTCGGAGGCGAAGCCGGAGTAGACCGTGTTGGTGCGTTTGCCCTTGTAAAGGCGCATATTGCTCTTTGTAAAGCGCTGGTCTTCGGGCAGGGCGGCGTCGCCGATGAGCCGGTTTTCCCAAGTGTTCGCCACCTTTATTTCGAGCGAGTTTTTGCCCGCCTTTGCGGCTTTTGAAATGTCGACTTCAAAGGGCGGCGTCCACGCCGTACCGCAGTATTGCCCGTTGACGAACACCTGCGCCGTGACGCGGACTTTGCCGAGGCCGATCGAAAGCTTTTTGCCGTCGAGCCCATTCGGAAGCTCGAAAGAGTTTTTGTAAGCCGCCGTTCCCGAGAAATATTTTATGCCTTTGTCGGACGACTCGTTCCACGGAGCCAGCTTCTCGAAGACCGCCTTTTCGGGCGCGCCCATTCCGCGCTCGAATTCGACCTCCCACGGGGTTGCGATTTCGGCGATTTCCCTCGCCTTTCCAGGCGCCTTGCCGTCGGGTTTGAGAGCGGATCCGAAGACCGCGAACACTGCGCCCCTCTCGCCGAGGTCGAGTTCCACTTCCGCGCGCCCGTCGGCGGTTTTCTTGACCGATTTCGGCTCGGTTATCGAGCCGTCGAGCGGGTTCCATATCGTCGGGGTCCCGGAGTTTGCGAAGACCGCCTTGCCGCTGCCGGATCCCGTCAGGAAATAGATGTCGGCGCCTCCCGCCCTCCTGTGGGCGAAGGCGAATTTCGTATCTACGGCGGGTTTCAGCGCGGCGAATATCTCTTTGGGCGATTTCGCCGAAGCGAAGAGTTCCCTGCCGAGCCTTGCGGCCTCGCCCGAATTTTCGCCGAGCCCCGCGCAGCCCTCGGGCGGGTTGCCGGCGACGGCAACGGGAAGTCCCGCCTTTTTGAGTTCGAGGATTTTTCCGAGCGCCTTTGCCGAGACGAGCGGAGACTCCAAATCGACTATCAGCGCGGAGTATGTCTTGCCCGCGCCGAAGTCCAGCCTGCCGTTTTCGACTTTGGCGCGGTTGAGGAGCACGTCGTTGTTCACGATGTCGTAGGAGAACCCCGCGGGGATTTTCAGTTTGGAGTTTTTAAACGGTTTGTCTTTCCATTCTCCCCAGTGCTGGTACGGGGTGTCGCCCGTGTAGACGCAGACGTCGGAGACGCTCTTGCCGCGCGTGAGCATGTATTGGCAGCGCGCGAGGTATTCTATAAAGGGGGCTGCCATGTTGTGCCACGTGACGTTCCCGTTGATGTGCGTTCCGGCGAAATACTCTATGCCCGGCTTGCCGAACTTTTCGGGGGAGGCTGTGTAGGTATGCCATATAATCATGTTCGCGCCGTCCGCAAACGCGCTGTCCGCCGTGATTTTAAGCAGCGCCGGATACGACGACCAGTGGCGGTTCATGTGCGTGAAGGCCTCGACGGCCACGAGGCCCTTGCCGTAGATGTTGGCGGTGTTGGCTATCGGCTTTACGAGGTACCTGCCGCATCTTCCCTCCTCGCCGCCGAACTGCGTGCCGACCCAAAATTCGCCCTGGGGCATGTCGTTGTCGGAGAGAAATTCGAGCTGGTCGGCCTCTCCGAACACGGGCGCCGTGCGGATCCACGGGCCGCCGGATTCGGAGTGCCACCCGAGCCCGTCGGCGTGGGCGCGTGCGGCGAGGTTTTCGTAGTAATTTGCGCGGAACGTCTCGTTGCGGGCGCGTCGGAAGTCCGTCATGAACTTGTCGGACGCCTCTTTGCCCCCGATTCTGAATCCGGCGAGCACGGGCAGCCATTTTTTAATGTCGTATCCCGCGAATTTTTTGAAGTCTGCGGCGAAATTGGACGACCATGTGGGAACCGCACCCTCCCAGCTCATTGTGTAAAAGTGCGTAAGGGTTTTACCGAAGAGCCCTCCGATATCCTTTTTCAGCGTACCCGCCATGCGGCCGTAGTGCCTTGCGACCGCTTCGGGGTCGAGCACGTCGACGTCGTAATCGTGCCCGTCGAACGTCGTGTAGGCGAAGCGCACGTCCGCCCACTGCCCGTCATTGGGCGCCTCCCATTCTTTCGCTCCGGAGATGTCCACAACTTCGATGGCGTTTCTGAGGTCGGTGACGCCCGCGTTGTCGGTGCGCTTTCCGGAGGTCGCCTCCATTGAGTAGAGCCCGTCGCCGGCGTTCAGCCAGCCGCCGCCCTCGGGGAATTTTTGCCCGTCGTGCCGCACCGCAAAGCGCGCGACCTCCCAAAAATATTTTCTGTCGGCGGGTTTTTCGGAGGAAAGTTTGGCCTTGCCTTTCCCGAGGGGGGATATTTTGCATATCAGCCTCTTGGGCGCGTCCGCGCCGACTTTCCACGGGCCCTTGAACCTGCCGGCGCAGTTGCTGAGGTTTGCGCTGGCAACCAGCCCGAGCCGCGAGGCCTCCTTCATGGCAAAGGAGAAATTTTCGCGCCACGTTTCGTCCATGAATTCGCATTTTGCTTTGGGATAGAACAGATGGTTGGAGTCTTCCCAGTACCCGCGCGCATCGAACAGCAGGAATCCCCCAAACCCCAGCTTTTTCATTTCGGCGAGGTCTTTTGAGATGGTGTCGCGGTCGACGTTTCCGTTCACCCACCACCAGTAGCACCACGGGCGGATTTTGTCCGGAGGGTTTTTAAACTCCGCCGCCGACGGGCCTGAATCCGCCGCTTGCGGATTGTCCGCCTCTGAAATGTTTGCCGTGGAGCATGCCGCGAGAACCGAGGCTGATATTGCCAGGAAAATTGTAAGGAATTTCATTTGCCCGAAGTTAAGTTAACGCTCTAACTATGTCAAGCGCGCAAAAGCTAAATTTTTTGCCGGGCTTTTTGAGAAATATGTTTGCGCTTTCGCGGGGCATTCGGAAAAATTCCGGCGAATGAAAGATTTTGTAGTATCGAGGCTGCTTGGCGGAATGGGAAACCAAATGTTCGAGTACGCCTTCGCCCGCGCGCTGTCGCTCAGAAACGGTATGGAGCTGTATCTTGACGCATGCGCCCTCGATCCGAAAAGGCACACGCGATTTTCGCTCGGCGCGTTCAACGTGGGCGCGCCGTTTGTTGACGCGGAGCGCAAGAGCCTCGTAATAACGCCGCGCTTCGAGATCAAGCGCAGGCTGTACAAGGCGCTGAAAATACCGTACAGGCTTTCTCCGATGCACCTGCGCGAAAAATCCTTCGCCTTCGACCCGTCGGTTCTCTCCGTCGAAAATTCCCTCTATGTGGAGGGGCTCTGGCAGAGCGAAAAATATTTTTCGGATTTCGCGGACGCAATCCGCGCTGACTTCGCGTTCAGGGACGCCGAAAAGCTTTCGCGCCATCCGCTGTTCGGGGAGGTTGAAAAACCCAATTCCGTGGCGGTGCACGTGCGGCGCGGAGACTACGTTTCAAAGCCGAAGTACCGGCGGATTCTCCACGTCTGCCGCAAGAGGTATTACGAGGGCGCAATACGGCATGTGTCGGAGCGCGTCGAGAACGCGCGATTTTTCGTGGCCTCCGACGACCCGAAGTGGGTCAGGGAAAATTTTGGCGGAAAAAACGTCGTACTGATAGAGCCATCGGGGCACTTCGAGGATTTTTACCTTATGAGCCGCTGCCGCCACGCGGTGATTTCCAACAGCACTTTCAGCTGGTGGAGCGCGTGGCTCGGCGAAGCCGGCAAGCCCGGCAGGATAACCGTGGCTCCCGACATGTGGTTTGCGCCGTCGGCGAACATTGACTACTCCGACATAATCCCCGACAGGTGGACGAAGCTGCCAACCGGCTACGGGGATTCCGCCGGATGAGCGAAACTTTCCGCCGCCGCGCGGCGTTTTAAACTGAAAGGGTAAAAAAATGAAGAAGACATTGCCATTCGTTGTTCTCGCGGCGGCGTTCTGCCTGCCGGCGTTTGCGCAGCAGCCCCAAAATTCCGCCCCCGCGGGGAAAATAGCGGTGTTCGTCCGCAACCTGTCCGCCGACCCGTCGCTCGACTCGCGGCTCGGGGCGTTTTCCGCGGCGATAGCCGCCCAGCTCAACGCGCGCGGCGTGCCGACTGTCGACGAGGCCCTCGCGCTGCGCAGTCTTGGCGAATATGCCGGAGGGGGTTCCAAGGCGTCGGAGGGCGAAATCAACGCAGCCCTATTCTCCGGCGCGTCCGCCGCCAAAATTGCCGAATACGCGGGCGCCGACAGGGTTTTGTCGGTGGCGATAATATCGGCAGGCTCCGAAACGCGCTCTTTTGAGGGATACGGAATTTCGACGAATGTCGAGACGTTTTCCATAGAGACGTCGAGCTCGCTGTTCGACGCCGGCGGAGGGGGCGTCACCGGCATAAGCGCGGGCGCCTCAACGCAGGTTCGCGGCGGGGGAGCCCTCAAAGTTTCCGAGGGCGACATTTTCGGAAAGCTCTTCGCGTCCGCCGCGCGCAGCCTCGCCGACGGCCTCTGCCGCGGAGCGGCTCTTTCGCCCGCCCCTGCCGAACGGAAGCTGTACGCCGTGAATTTGAGGTTTGAAATAAATTCCGTAAATTTTCCCGTTTTGAAAAAAATCGGCGACGGCGCGTACGAAGTGGAATCGCGCGTAGTTCCGGCGGGGCTGCCGTCCGCCGCCGTGCGCATAGACGGCGCGGCGGCAGGCGTTTCCGTGTCCTCCCGCCCGATAATGCTTTCGCGCGGGGTTCACACCATAACCGCCGACATTCCAGACTTCCGGAAAGTCGAGGAGTCCATATACGTTGACGGCTCCGATTCGCCGGCGGAGTTCGTCGTCAGCCTTACGCCAAATGACGCCGCCCTCGCGAGGTGGAGGGGGGATATGGAGTTCGTGCAGTCGGTGATAGATTCGGCGGCCAAGTCGGATTCCAAGCGGATTCTCACGGAGGCGGAGGCCGAAAAGCTCCGCGGGATAGCCGAGACTTTCAGGAACTCGAACATAACGGTGGATCTCGGATTCGGGAAGAAATAGGAGGACAAAATGAGAAAGGTGATATTTGCGGCGCTCGCGGCAGTTTTTGCGGTTTCCGCCGCGGCGCAAACCCAAAAGGCGCCGGAAAAGAAATCCGTGGCGGTGGTGAAAATCTCGCCGACGGAGGCGGTCAGAAAAATGGCGGAGTCGCGCGGGGAGGGGCTTTCGCTCGAAGCCGTCGCGCAGGCGCTCGAGGCCGACGTGTCTTCCGCGCTTCAAAACGCCCGCAAGTTCGAGGTGCTGACGCGCTCAGACCTTCCCGAGGCGATGAAAGAGGCCGATTTCGGGGATTCCGGCAATTCGGCGGGCGGGGCTGTCCGCAACTTCAAGGGCGCGGACTACATTCTCACCGTCAAGATAAACGACTTTCAGGACTACGTAAAGACTGCCGACTTCAAGCTGATAGGCAAGAGCGCGCAAAAGCGGCTGCTGCGCATGGGCGCCGTCGCAAACATAATAGACGCGCGAACCGGCGCGATAGCGGAGTCCGCCAACATTTCGGTTTCGGAGTCGGAAATTTCCGAGCGCGACGCCGGCGTGCGCGAGAGCTCGAAGCTCGACCGCAGGCTGCTCGCGGAGCTCTCAAAGTCGCTCGCGGCGAAGATCGCCGCCCGCGCGACGGAAGTTGCCTTCCCCGCGAAGGTCGTCGCAAAAACGGGCTCGCTCGTGACGGTCAACAGGGGCGACGGGACGGACATCGCCGTCGGCGACGTCTACGAAGTCTATGCGTCTTCCGGCGACCTCATAGACCCCGACACCGGCGAAAATCTCGGCTCCGAGGAAGTTCCGGTCGGTCGGGTGGAGATCACCGCGGTGCGCCCGAAGTTTTCGCTTTCTCGCGCTGTAAAGGACAACGGAATCGCGCGCGGGCACGTGCTGCGCAAGGTCGAAGCGGGCGGCGAGGCCCGCGAATCCGAGTAGCGGATGGGAAGGGCGCGAGCAATACCGGCGCTCGCCGCGGCCGCGCTTCTCGCGGGCTGCGCCACCTACGTCGACGAGACGGGCGGCCTCCGCGCCGACTGGCGGTCGGGCAACCTGAAAGCCGCCGCCCAAAAGGCCGCCGAGCTGTCCTCGGAGGCGGAGGGGTCGGGCGACGAGCTCGTCTTTCTGCTCGAAAGCGGCGCGGTTTCAAGGGCGGCGGCGGATTTCGGGCAAAGCCGGAAGTCGTTCGACAGGGCGGAGAAAATTATGGCGGAGCGCGACGCCCGCGGCGGCGCGGGCGTCGGCGACGAAGTCGCGGCGGTGCTCGCCAACCAGAGCTATCTGCCCTATTCGGGATACAATTACGACCGCATAATGGCGGCGGCCTACCAGGCTATGAACCTCGTTGAGCTTAAAGAATTCGAGGCCGCGGAAGTCTGGCTCAAAAAGCTCGAAAATTTCCAGGCCGATGCCGGCGCAAAAAACGCGGCGCGCATAGACGCCGAAATGCGCGCCATACAAAAGGCGCAGACGGAGGGGGGAAAGCGGAAGTACGACGTTTCGCGGACGCTCGCCGACGCGGGGGTGCGCGGGGCGCTCTCGCAATACTACGGCGCGGATTTTCTCGCCCCCGACGCCGCGGTGCGCGCGCGCGCGGTTTACGCCAACCCGTTCGCGTACTGGCTGTCGGGGCTCTATTTTTCCAACCGCCCCGCGGACGCCTCGGACAAGTCGCGGGCGGCGGACTTTTTCAGGCTCGCCAACCAGTCTGTTTCGGGCGGAAACTATGTCGCCGCCTCCGACGCGGCCCGCGCCGAGGCGCTCGCCGACGGGCGCGCCGCCGGCATGGGCGACTTCACCTACGCGATATTCGAGGAGGGGTACGCGCCGCTCCGCAGGCAGTTCAGGGTGGATCTGCCGCTCTACATATTTGCGGACGCCCTGCCGCATGTAGGCGTCAACTTTCCGTACCTCGCGCCGGCGGATTCCGGAGTGCGCCCGCCGGCGTTTTCCGGCGGCGGGAAAACCGCGAAGTTCGCCAAAATCGCCGATATGGACGAAATAGTCTCGCGCGAGTTCAGGGACGGGTTGCCGGTTGTCGTGGCGCGCTCGATACTGTCGGCGGCGGTGAAGGCCGGCGCGCAGTTCGCGGCGCAGTACGCCGTCCGCGACAATTCCGCCGCCCTTCTTCTGGTGGCGATAGCCGGCTCGGTCTACCAGACCGCGACGAACGACGCCGACCTGCGCTCGTGGACGACCCTGCCGAAGGCGGTCTATTTGGCGAAGCTGCCAACCCCGCGCGACGGAATTGTAGAAATAGGCGGGCGCAAGGTTTCGGTTGACACTTCGGGCGTCAACGTTATCGTTGCAAAACAGATTTCAAGCGCATCCCCGCTCTTTGTGAGAAAATTCAACTTCAAGGAAAAATGAAAAAAGTTCTGATTTTCGCGGCGGCTTTCGCCCTTTGCGCGTGCGACACCGTCAACACCGTCGAGCGCGCCCAACCGGCAGCTTCCAGAAAAATGGTTGACGACGTGAGGATTGTCACCGACTCCGCGGTGGACGACTACGCCTATGTTGCGGGCGTCAACGAGTCCCGCGCGCCCGGGGGGCTTCTGAAAGTGCAGGCCGAGATAGTCAACCGCTCCTCCGCGTACCGGAACGTCAACTACAAGTTCGAATGGTTCGGCGCGGACGGAATGCAGGCGAACTCCCCGAACTCCGTCTGGATAACCCTGCCCATCGAGGGCGGAGAGAGCAGAACGGTTTCCGCGGTGGCTCCGAACAAAAATGTGGCGGACTTTAAATTGAAGCTCATGCCGGACGTGCGCGACTGAACTTTCCGCCGCTCGAATATGTAAAAACTCGCACGCGAATTTTATGAAAAGAATGAAAACGCTTCTCTTCTCCATAACGGCCGCGCTCGCGGCAGCCGCGGTTTCGGGGTGTTCCTCCGACGCCGCGAGGCGCATAGAGGCCGGCGGCCCGCGCTCGCTCGTCTCGGTTAACAAGATTAACATGGCCGACTGGAACGAGGCCGCGGCGTCCCTTGTGAACGACATGCTCTCGTCCGGCTGCCTCGACTCCTTCAAGCCGAAACCCGTCAAAATGGCGGTCGGCAGGATCGTAAACCGCACGAGCCAGGCGATAGAGACAGACCTCCTTTCGCGCCAGATAACGATAGCCCTCAACAATTCGGGCAACGTGCGGGTGGTGTCGTCCGACGCCTATTCGCGCGAGCAGGAGAAGTACGAGGCGTTCGTGAACGACAAAAAGGTGTCCCTACCGAAGCTCGTGATGACGGGCAAAATCATAGAGGACAGGGAGAGCGTGGACGGCGTCAGGGAAGTCACCTACATATTTATGCTCTCGCTATCGAGCGGCGGAGAAGTCGTCTGGGAGTCGCAAAAGCAGATAGCGAAGCAGGCGGATTAGCCCGTTTCCGCCGGCGCGCGAACATTTGCCGCCCATCGCGTGTCTTTTTGGTTGCGCGCGGGGCGTTCCGGCGCAGTTTTAAAAATCCGAATTTACCGTCAATATGATGAAAAAATCCGACATAGGCTTAATTGGTCTCGGCGTGATGGGCGCTTCGCTCGCGCTCAATCTCGAAGACAAGGGATTTGCCGTATCCGTGTATAACAGGCCGCATTCCAAAAAGGATTCGGCCGTTAAAAAGTTTCTCGAAGGCCGGGGCAAGGGCAAAAACTTTTTCGGCACCGAGGACATTGCGGAGTTCGCGAAGTCGCTCGCAAGGCCGCGAATCGCGATACTGATGGTCAAGGCGGGCGAGGCCGTTGACGAGATGGCGGCCCGGCTCGAACCGCATTTTGCAAAGGGCGACATAATAATCGACGGCGGAAACTCCGATTTCCGCGACACCGCCCGCCGCGTCGCCGAATTCGCAAAGAAGGGGATTCTCTTCGTCGGCTGCGGCATATCCGGCGGCGAGGAGGGCGCGCTGAAAGGCCCGTCCATAATGCCCGGGGGAAATCCCGAGGCGTGGCCGAAAGTCAAGAAGGCGCTCAAAGCGATAGCCGCGCGCGCCCCCGACGGCGATCCGTGCTGCCGATGGATCGGAGAGGGCGGGGCGGGGCACTTCGTCAAGATGGTGCACAACGGCATAGAGTATGCCGAAATGCAGATTATCGCCGAGACGTATTCGATTCTCAAAAATTGCAACCGCCTCGACAACGATTCCATTTCCGAAATTTTCGCAAACTGGAATCTCGGGGACCTCAAAGGGTATCTCACGGAAATCACGGCGAAGGTTCTGATGGCGAAGGACTCGCAGGGGGCGTACATAGTTGACGACATTCTCGACGTCGCCGCCCAGAAGGGCACGGGCAAGTGGACGGTCATGTCCGCGCTCGACGAGGGGGTTCCGCTCGGAATCATCACCGGCGCCGTGTACGCGCGCTTCATGTCCTCCGATGTCGACAGCCGCGCGCAGGCTTCGGAAATCTATTCGGAGGATCTCGGCGACGCCGAGTCCCACGCGATAAACGTGGAGCTTCTGCGCGAGGCCATGTTCGCCGCCAAGCTGCTGGCGTACGCGCAGGGGTTTTCGCTCATGCGCGCCGCCTCCGAAAAGTACGGGTGGAACCTCGATTTTGCGGGCATCGCCAAGATATGGAGGAACGGCTGCATAATAAGGTCGGACTTCCTCAACAACATCGCGCTCGCCTACGAAAACGGGAGCCCGCGTAACATGATTTTCGCCCCGTATTTCCAGAGCCGCGTGAAGCTGCTCGTGCCGAGTTTGCGCCGCGCGTGCGCGTTCTGCGCGCTCGAGGGCGTCCCTGCGCCGTGTCTTTCGTCGGCGCTGTCGTACTTCGACTCCCTCCGCCAGATAAGCTCGTCCGCCAATCTCGTGCAGGGGCTGCGCGACTTCTTCGGCGCGCATACCTACGAGAGGGTTGACAAGCCCCGCGGGGAGTTTTTCCACACCGACTGGGAGGCGGCCGCTGCCGAGGGCGCCAAGATTTCCGCGAGGGAAAAGCCGGAGGGAGCCGTATGGAAAATCCGTCAGGTCAGGTACTGGTAATATTCGGGGCTTCGGGGGATCTCGCCAAGCGCAAGCTCCTGCCCGCGCTGTTTGCGCTGCACTGCGGCGGATTTCTGCCGGAGAACTTCGCGATAATCGGGGCGGGGCGGACGGCGATGGACTCCGAAGAGTACAGGAGGTCCCGCGCCGATGACATAAAAAAGCACGCGCGCGCTTCCGCCGCCGACTTCGGGAAGCTCGGCTCGTTCATGGAGCTCGTCAACTATGTGAGTTTCGACACCGACAACCCGTCCGAATATTCGCGGCTCGCGGAGTTCGCGGCGGAAGTCCGCGCCCGCGCGGGGATTCCCGACAACATGACGTTTTACTTAGGGGTTCCTCCGGAAATGTTTTCGCCCATAGCCTCGGGGCTTGAAAAGTGCGGGCTCAGCGCGTCCTCCGGAGGCTTCCGCAGGGTGGTCGTCGAAAAGCCGTTCGGAACCTCCCTCGAAAGCGCGCGCGCGATAAACGCCAAGTTGAGGTCCGTTTTCGACGAGGGCGAAATCTACCGCATAGACCACTACCTCGGAAAGGAGACAGTCCAGAACATTTTGGTGCTGCGGTTTGCCAACGAGATTTTCGAGTCGCTCTGGAACCGCGACCACATCGACTCCGTGGAGATTTCCGTTTCGGAGTCTCTCGGCGTAGAAAACAGGGGCGTGTACTACGAAAAGTCCGGCGCCCTGCGCGACATGGTTCAGAACCATCTGCTCAATCTCGCGGCGTTTGTGGCGATGGAGTGCCCGTCGTCTTTCGGGGCGGAGTCCATACGCGACGAAGTTGCGAAGGTTCTCGAATGCCTGCGCCCGATGGACGCCAAGGCGATAGATTCCGGCACGGTGCGCGGGCAGTACGCCGCGTCGGGCGGCATGGCGGCGTACCGCTCCGAAAAGAACGTCGCGGCGGACTCGCTGACGGAGACTTTCGCCGCGCTCAAATTCCATATAGAAAACTGGCGTTGGGGCGGCGTCCCGTTCTACCTCTACACGGGCAAGCGCCTTTCGGAGAGGAAGTCGGAGGTCGTCATAAACTTCAAGTCCGCGCCGGTGCAGATGTTTGTCGGGCAGTGCTCGGGTAGGTCGTGCAACAAGCTGACTTTGCGCATACAGCCCGACGAGGGCGTGTGGCTCAAATTCGGGCTGAAAGTCCCGGGGGCGGGGTACGAGGTCGCGCAGGTCTCCATGGATTTCAACTATTCCTCCATATCGGGCGCAAACCTGCCCGACGCGTACGAGCGCCTGCTGCTCGACGCCATGTCGGGCGACGCCACCCTCTACGCCCGTTCCGACGCGCTCGAGGCCGGCTGGAAGTTTATCGACCCGATACTGGCGCGCTGGGCCGAGCGCGGCGCGGACGGGCTGGAGTTCTACGCGGCGGGTTCCGACGGGCCGGAGGGAGCGCGCAAAATGAGGCTCGAACACAGCTCCGAGGGGTGCCCCATACGCTTTTCGGCAAACGCAAAGGGTGGAGATGAAAGTCGCAAGGAGTGACGGCGCGGCCGCCGCGGTTGCCGCGCTCGCGGACAGGATTGCGGAGCTTGCGGAATCGGCTTCCGGAGACTTTTGCATAGCGTTTTCGGGCGGGGAGAGCGCGAAGTCGCTCTATCCGGAGCTCGCGCGCAGGCGGCTGGATTTTTCGCGCTTCAAAATATTTTTTGTGGACGAGAGGTGCGTGTTCCCCGACTCGCCCGACAGCAATTACCGATGGGCGCGCGAGCTGTTTTTGGGGCCTTTGAAAATCCGCGGCGGCAGGGTGTTCAGGCTGCGCGGTGAGGAATGCCCCGTGGACGCCGCCGAGGCGGCCTCGAAAGCCGCCGCGGAGAATCTCCCGTCGGCGGGAGGGTTCCCGCAATTCGACTGCGTCGTGCTCGGAATCGGCCCCGACATGCACACGGCATCCATTTTCCCCGACACCATGGAGCTTCTCGATTCCCCGAAAATATACGGCGTCTGCCATACGAAATCTTCGGAATTTTGGCGGATTACCCTAACGGGAAAAGCAATTTTGAACGCGCGCGAAATTCTCGCGCCCGTTTTGGGCGAATCCAAGGCGCCGGTTTTGTCGCGGCTCGAGGCGTCTGTCGCGGCGGGCGACTTTTCCACTCCCGCCGCCGCCATTTTCGGGCGGGCGAAAAACTGCACGGTCTTTGCCGGATTCTGATCCGCCCCCGCGCGTTTCCTCGTGCGCGGGAGAGACCGAAGTTTTTTTTGCGCGCCCGTCGCCGCGGTCGCGGTAAGTTTTTCCCGTTCCGCCCGAACATTCGCAAATCTGTTTGACCCGCCGGAGTCTCCGCCGTATTTTTCGCGCATGAAAAGATTTTTTTGCGCCGCAGCGGTTTCGCTGTTTATCGGGGTTTCGACGCTCGCCGCGGACGAATACGAGGACGGTTCCGTGGCGGATCCCGCCGCGAAGATAATGCTTTCGCAGGCGCGCGGCGGCAACGGAGACGCAATTTTGAGGGTCGCCGTCGCCTACGCCGCGGGCGACAAGGGATTCCCGAAAGACCCCCGGAGGGCCGTTCTCTGGTGGAAGAAAGGCGCCGATATGGGAGACGCGCGCTCGCAGAATTACCTCGCCTCCGCATACCTCAAAGGGGAGGGCGTTGCGCCGAATCCGAAAGCCGCCGTGGAGCTCTGGGAAAAGGCGGCTTCGCTCGGATTTCCCGAGGCGCAGTACAATCTCGGAGTGTGCGCGGCGCGCGGAATCGGCGGAAAGCGTGACATGTCTCTCGCCGCACGCTGGTGGGAAAATGCCGCCGAAAACGGGCACGTTAAGGCGCAGTACAATATCGCGGCGATGTACATGAACGGCGTAGGCGTAGAAAAGTCGGCGGAGCGCGGAATGCGCTGGCTCGAGCGCGCGGCGGAATCCGGCGACGCGGAGGCGCAGACGGTTCTGGCGGGCTTTCTCTTCAACGGCGTCGGAGTTCCCGCGGACAAGGCGCGGGCGGCGAAGTTGTGGGAGTCCGCCGCCGCGCATGGAATCGCCTTTGCCGCCAAAAACCTCGCAAAAATGTACCTGTTCGGCGACGGCGTGAAAAAGGATCCGGCGCAGTTTGCGAAGTGGACGAAAGCCGCCGCGGATTTGGGCGACGCGGAGAGCATGTACAACATTTCGATAGCGTACAAAAACGGCGACGGCGTGGAAAAATCCCCCGAGGAGGCCGAGTATTACATGAAAAAATTCAACGCCGCATCCGCGCGCTGACGGTTTTCCCGAAGTTTGGGCGCAGCGGGTTTTCCGCAATTTTTTCGCGCCCGCAACCGCGGCGTGAGAGTTTTTTCAATGGCGCGGTTATTTGGATAAAACGCCGCGGCAAAAACTTCTCCGCCTTCGTTTCATGCGTGCGGACGGTTTTCCGCTTTCCGTTCCCGAAAGGAATTGCGCTGCTTTTTGGTTTGAGTTTGCGGTCGATAAATTTTTCCGTGCGCCCCGCCCGTTATTTTCTCCGCCAGCGCGCGACGACTGCGAGCGCGAAAGCCGCCGCGCAAAAGAGAATCGCGGTTTCGAACGGCTCGGGTATCGGGGTTGTCGCTATTATTGAGGAAATCGTCTCCGCATAATCTTCAAGGCTTGCCGCCATTGTGAGCGAATTTTCGAGTAGTGCGGACGTGTCCACCCCGTTGGGTATGCCGTTGCTTCCGTATGTGAGGCTCGCCTCTCCGTAGGAGCCGAAGACCGCCGTCGAAGTCGATATGCTCGGAGAAACCCCCGTGATTGTCCCGACGATATACCATTCGTTTTCAAACTGCACAAACATTCCCCCTCCGGAGTCCCCGTTCTGCGCCTGGGCGGAACCGTCTTTGGTTTCCGCCATAGTTATCAGGGTTTTTGTCCCGTTTGAATTTTGCACCGCAAGCAGCGACGATTCCCCCGAGTGCACCGTGCCTTTTATTCCGTCGGAGGCGACCGTTTCGGCATCGAGCGCGCTCGATGCGCTTCTTCCGTATCCCGCGCCGGCGAGCGTGAGATATGTGCCTTCGGAATATGTCAGATTGTAGGTGTATCCAGTAATCAGATTTCCCGCGCGCGAATACCCGAAAGAGGTTGAGGAGAGCGAAGAATATACCGCGGATGTTGCGATGTTTACGCTCGCGAGGCTTGCGAAGGAATCGAGGTCGTCCACATAAAACAGCTTTAAATCCGCTCCGAAAGAGGAATTGAGAGTGTTGTCCACATGCGAGACTTTTGCCGATTGCCCGTTTTGCGAAATGACGGTGGAAGCGTTGACGGCGACATGGTTTGCCGTCAGAAACCAGCCGTTCCCGAGGTATACCGCAGATGCGTCCGAAACTGCAACGACGCTCGCCAAGGCGGGATTCTCGGCGGATGTGTAATCAACCTCCGCCTGCTCGTTGTTTTCTCCGTAGGTAATGACCGCCCTCAAAGTCGGCTGAATGAGAATTGCGGCGGCGCAGAATAGTGCGAAAAATGTTTTTTGCATATAAGTAAAAGACGATGAAATTCGAAAAACGTTTGCTCATTTTGTCTGTTTGCGAGGGAGGAATCAAGGAGGAAGATTGTGTGTGTGGGGGGGGGGGTATGAAAAAAAAGAAAAAAATATCTTGACTTGTTGTGGG
>ERZ1673738.1526-NODE-1526-length-34318-cov-16.926918_pt1:32500-34318 | contig 34318 bp, 26 predicted proteins | sample MGYA00580198_ERZ1673738 | MGnify/ENA primary metagenome ERZ1673738 (study PRJEB41218, sample SAMN15661784) | gut metagenome | host: Homo sapiens | place: Canada: London | collected 2015-08-20/2019-03-30 | study: EMG produced TPA metagenomics...
CCGGAGATATCCGAATGGGGAAACCCACCGGCGGTAAAGCGCCGGTACTGCGACATGAATAAATAGTGTTGAAAGAGCGAAACCCGCTGAAGTGAAACATCTCAGTAAGCGGAGGAAAAGAAAGCGAAGCGATTCCCTCAGTAGTGGCGAGCGAAAGGGGAACAGCCCAAACCGCGGGGATTTATCCCTGCGGGGTTCGGACTCAGGCATGGACTTTTATCAGATAGATGAACGGTATGGAAAAGCCGGCCATAGAGGGTGATAGGCCCGTAATTGAAATCTGATGAATACCTATGAGTATCCAGAGTAGCACCGGACACGTGAAACCCGGTGTGAATACGTGCAGACCACTGCATAAGGCTAAATACAAGGTGTCGACCGATAGTGAACAAGTACCGTGAGGGAAAGGTGAAAAGGACCCCTGTTAGGGGAGTTAAAAGTACCTGAAACCTGTTGCCTACAAGCGGTCAGAGCCCCCATGTGGGGTGATGGCGTACCTTTTGCATAATGGGCCTAGGAGTCTATATCAGTTGCAAGCTTAAGCGTTTACGACGCGGAGGCGAAGCGAAAGCGAGTCTGAATAGGGCGGGAGTAACTGGTATAGCACCCGAAGCGGAGGCGATCTAGCCATGGCCAGGCTGAAGCATCGGTAACGCGATGTGGAGGGCCGAACCCATTAACCTTGAGAAGTTAAGGGATGAGCTGTGGTTAGGAGTGAAAGGCTAATCAAGCCCCGTAATAGCTGGTTCTCTCCGAAATATATTTAGGTATAGCGTCAAATGCTGATTACCGGGGGTAAAGCACTGAAAAGGCTAGGGTTCACACCAGAATACCGAACCTTATCAAACTCTGAATACCGGTGAGAGAAATTTGGCAGTCAGTCAGTGGGGGATAAGCTTCATTGGCGAGAGGGAAACACCCCAGACCATCGGATAAGGTCCCTAAGATAGTGCTAAGTGGCAAGAAGGAGGTAAGTTTTCATAGACAATGGGGATGTTGGCTTAGAGGCAGCCATCATTTAAAAAGTGCGTAATAGCTTACCCATCGAGAGAATTTGCGCCGAAAATGATCGGGACTCAAGCACTATACCGAATCCGTGGAATTAGCAATAATTGGTAGGAGAGCGTTCCAACGGCGTTGAAGGTCGAGCGGCGAGCGAGGCTGGAGCTTTTGGAAGTGAGAATCTAGGCATGAGTAACGAAAAGCATGGTTAAAATCCATGCCGCCGTAAGGATAAGGTTTCCTGGGGAAGGTTCGTCCGCCCAGGGTTAGTCGGGAGCTAAGGCGAGGCCGTAAGGAGTAGTCGATGCACAACGGGTTAATAATCCCGTACCGGCTGGGCAACGTTTGATCTTTATATTGACGGATGAGTGAATGCTGGCGAGGTGATGAACGTCCTCGTCCAAGGCATCGTAAGGTGTCGACGGGACTCTGAGGCTACGGCCGAGGGGGATCAGCAATGGCTAATCCCGGGAAAATTTATAAAGTTAGTTGTCCGGTTGCCCGTACCGCAAACCGACACAGGTATCCGGGATGAGTATTCTAAGGCGCGTGAGTTAAATCTCTCCAAGGAACTCGGCAAAATGGCCCCGTATCTTCGGTAGAAGGGGTGCCAACGCGAGTTGGTCTCAGTAAAGAGGCCCAACCGACTGTTTATCAAAAACACAGCTCTCTGCCAAGTCGCAAGACAACGTATAGGGAGTGACATGTGACCAATGCGGAAAGGTGAAAACTGCTTGTGAAAGCTTGTGGTCTAAGCCCCCGTGAATGTCGGCCGTAACTATAACGGTCCTAAGGTAGCGAAATTCCTTGTCGGGT
>ERZ1673738.1531-NODE-1531-length-34223-cov-7.196705_pt1 | contig 34223 bp, 27 predicted proteins | sample MGYA00580198_ERZ1673738 | MGnify/ENA primary metagenome ERZ1673738 (study PRJEB41218, sample SAMN15661784) | gut metagenome | host: Homo sapiens | place: Canada: London | collected 2015-08-20/2019-03-30 | study: EMG produced TPA metagenomics assembly of...
GTGACGGTTTCCGTCACGCCGCTTGCTCTAAGAGAACCACCGGCTGCGCCGGTGGTATTGATTTGTTCAGTTGTCGTCCGAAACGGCGAGTGCCATGCCGAAGAGGGCGCACCAGAAAAAGAGAATGCGCGGGTAAAACCAGATATACTCCGGAATGCCGCCGAGCGCGGCTCCGGCGAGCGCGGCGATGAGAGCCTGCGTTTCCCGGCGGTCCCGCTTTTCGGGTCTGGCGCGCACCGCGCGGCGCAGCCGCGCGAAAATGCCGAAGAAAAAGCCGCAGAACAAAAGTCCGCCGACTATGCCGGTCGAGAGGAACATTTCAAGATACAGCATATTGGAGTGCGGCGGCTGAAAATCGAGAAGACCGGTAGCATAGGGGGCGTAAGCCGCGGAGAAATTCTCCGGCCCCAGCCCGATGCCGAGCAGCCAGTGATCCTTCCACACGGCCAGACACTCGCTCCAGAGCACAAACCGTCCGGACGCCGAAGCGTTCGAGAAATCGAGCATCGACAGGAACCGTGCCTGCAGGCTCTCCGGCAGAAGAAACAGAGCGCCGATGCCGAGCGCTGCCGCCGGAAGCAGCAAAATCTTCTTTTTGTACCAGAGCAGCAGCACGAGCGCGAGCGCGAGCATGATCCAACCGGTGCGGGCGTATGTGAGTAAAATCGCCGCGCAGGGGAGAAGAAGCGGGACGGTGAGCGCGATGCGCCGTGCCTTCGTCGGGACAGTCAGCGCCCAGACGAGCGCGATGGGCAGCGCCATGGCGAGAAATTCGCCGCAGTTGATGCCGTGCTCGAGCGTCGCGCCGAGCCGCCGGTACATCTCGCCGTCGATCGGCACGTCCGAGGCCTCCGCGCCGGTGACATAGTTCCACAGCCCGTAGAGCGAAACGGCGAGCAGCGTGATGTATAGGGCCGCCGCCGCGGCGCGCCGCTCGGTCCGTGTGCGAAACTGCGCCGCCGTGAGATACGCGAGCAGAAAGCCCGTCCAGAAAAAGAGTGCCACGCGGAGATTGCCCGCTTTATTTCCCGCCCAGAGCGTGCAAAGAACAGTCATTAAAAGAAAGCCGAGCGCGGCGGGGCCGAGGTCTCCGATGTTTCGCGGCGCATCCTTTCGCGCCGCGCAGCCGAACCAGTAGACTAAGAGCGCAGCGAGCGCGAAGAGCACGGCATAGAGATTGTTCCACGCCCCGTGCGGCACGCAGAGCATCGCCCCCATGCCGAGCAGGAAAAACCACTGTGAAAACGAAAGACCGCAGCGCCGTTTGCCGGCTTTGAGCGGCAGACGCGAGAGCGCGCGCACCGGCAGTGCCGAGAGTGTGCCGAGAGCGCGGTAAACCGATGTATTTTCCCAACGGGTCATAAAAAGACCTCCGGTGTTGTATAGTATGTTCTTACAGAATAGCAGAGAGTGTCCGCCGCGTCAAATCCCGCTCTTGAAAAATGTTCCTGCGTGCTTTATGATAAGATATATTTTTTTGAAACGGAGAACGGACAGTGAGCAAGAAATTCGTTGGATTCTGGAATGTATCGGTCATTCTGACATACATAGAGCTGTGCATTGCGGTGGGGAGCATCTGCGCCGCGGCGGACGGGAAGGTCTGGCCGGCGGTGATCGGCCTTGCACTCTGCGGCCTTTGCGATATGTTCGACGGGAAAATCGCCCGCGCCACGAAGCGCACGAAGGACGCCGAGGTGTTCGGCATCCAGATCGATTCGCTGTGCGATCTCGTGTCGTTCGGCGTGCTGCCGAGCGCCATCGGCCACGCGATGGGCATTACGGGTGTTGCCATGGCGGTGCTGATGTTCTATACGCTCTGCGCCGTCATCCGGCTGGGGTATTTTAACGTCACCGAGCAGAAGCGCCAGGAGACCACGAGCGAGAACCGCACCTCGTTCGAGGGCCTGCCGGTCACTTGGTCGGCGGTCATCGTGCCGCTCGTCTCTCTCGTCCGCCTCGCGAACGAGAGCATTATGCCGTGGGTGATGGGCGGCGTACTCTCCATCGTAGGCTTCTGCTTCATCGCGCGTATCCGCGTAAAGAAACCGCAGATCTGAAATGAAACGCAAACGCATTTTGACGGTTTTGATCGTTCTCGCGCTCGTGTTCATCTGGGGCAACTCGCTCGTCTCGCGCGAGCTTTCGGGGAAAATCAGCGACGATATCCTGTTCTTCCTGAACGCCGCGGCGGAAAAGGTCGGGCTCGGGCCGGACGCTTTCACTTATATGACGGACGAGGACGGCGACGGCTTTGCCGAGCAGCCGACGAGCCATCTCATCCGCAAGGCGGCGCACGTCACGGAGTATGCGGTGTTTGCGGCGCTTCTGTTCCTCCGGCTGGAGAGCGCCGGGAAAAAGCGGTTTTTCACCGCCTGGGGTCTCGGCACGCTGACCGGCGCGATAGACGAAACGCTTCAGATATTCTCCCACCGCGGCAGTCAGGTGCGGGACGTGCTCATCGACACCGCCGGCGCGCTGCTGGGTCTCGGCGTCGTAATGTTGATTTTATATTTAATCAGCAGAAAAGAGAAGTCAAACTGACTTCTCTTTTTCTATGCGCCGGTGCAGGTATTCAAGCGCGTCGGAGAGCCCGCCGAGCTGATCGATGAGCCCGCTTCGGACGGCCTCCTCACCATCGAGCACGCTGCCGATATCCTGCGTCAGCTCGCCGGTGCGCATCATATACTCGGTGAATCTCTCCGGCGTGATGTGCGAATGGCCGGTGATGAACCGGACGATCCTATCGCTGATGCGCGAAATGTAATCGTACGTCTGCGGCACGCCGATCACAACGCCCGTGAGCCGCACCGGATGGATCGTCACGGCGGCGCTCGGCACGATGAACGACCGGTCCGCCGCCACCGCGAGCGGCACGCCGATGGAATGCCCGCCGCCGAGAACGACGCTCGCCGTCGGCTTGCTCATTCCGGCGATCATCTCGGCAAGGCAGAGCCCTGCTTCAATGTCGCCGCCGACGGTGTTGAGCAGTATGAGCAGTGCGCGGATATCCTCTGTTTCCTCCACTGCGGCGAGCAGCGGCATGATGTGCTCGTACTTGGTCGTTTTCGTGTCCGGCGGCAGCATCACATGTCCTTCGACCTGCCCGATGATCGTGATGCAGTGGATATCTCCGACCCGTGCGGCGCCAAGCTCACGCAGGGCTTCCTGTTCTCTTTCCTCCATGCGGCAACCCTCCTCCGGAGAAGTATGCCGCGCCGTGCGCATCTGTATACATTCTTTATTTGTGGAAATTGACAAAACGGGAATTGTTACCTATAATCTATTCTGAAATTTTGCCGCAAAGGTGTTTCCGTATGGTATTTTCCAGCCTGATATTTCTCTATGCGTTTCTGCCGCTGAGTCTGGCGGTGTATGCGCTCTGCCGCAGTCTGCGGGCAAAGAACATCAGCCTGCTCGTTTTCTCGCTGATCTTCTATGCGTGGGGCGAGCCAGTGTATGTGCTGCTGCTGATGGCGATGGCGCTTTTTGACTGGTATTTTGCTCTGCGTGTACAAAGAGCGCAAAGGGAAGAGAAAAACGCCAAGCTCTGGGTCGCGCTCGCGTGCGTCGTGAATCTCGGCCTGATCGGGTTTTTCAAATACGCGGGCATGGTCTGCTCGATCTTCGGGGACGTACCGGCGTTCGTGCAGCGCATCGCGCTGCCGCTCGGTATTTCGTTCTATACGTTCCAGCTTCTGAGCTATGTTGTGGATGTGTACCGCGGCGACGCCGAGGCGCAGGATAAATACTGGCATGTGCTGCTCTACGCCGCGCTCTTCCACCAGTGCATCGCCGGTCCCATCGTCCGGTACAAGACCATCGCGAAGGAACTCTTCGATGGCCGTGACGAGACGACCGACCGTGCGCGCGGCTGTACGCGCTTTGCCGTTGGCCTTGCAAAGAAAACGGTGCTCGCAAATGCCTGCGGTGCGCTTGCCGATTCGCTTCTGCTCACGGACGCCGCCATCGGTTCGGCCTCACAGCTGGCGGAAAACCTTGCGGCGCTTTCCAACACGCCGGCACTTGCGCTCTGGATCGGCATAATTGCGTATGCGTTCCAGATCTATTTCGATTTTTCCGCCTATTCCGATATGGCCATCGGCATGGGACAGATGATCGGGCTGCACTATCTCGAAAACTTCAACTATCCCTACATATCCCGCACGGCCACGGAGTTCTGGCGGCGGTGGCATATGTCGCTCGGCACCTTTTTCCGCGACTATGTTTACATCCCGCTCGGCGGCAACCGGAAGGGAAGAGCGCGCGCGTTTCTGAATCTCTTCATCGTCTGGGCGCTTACCGGCCTCTGGCACGGGGCGAGCTGGAACTTTGTGCTCTGGGGGCTTTATTACTTTGTGCTGCTCATGCTCGACCGGCTGTTCTGGCAGAAGCTGCTCGACAAGCTGCCGAAGGCGGTTTCGGCGATGCTTTCCCACATCACGCTCCCGCTCGCGGTACTCTTCGGGTGGGTGCTCTTCAAGTTCACATCGCTCCCGCTCGCCGCGGCGGTCGTGCGCGGCATGTTCTGCGGCAACGGCAACGCCTTTACGAGCTTCACCGTTACGGCGGAGATAAAGAGCCATATGTATCTGCTCATCTTCTGCGCCGCGGCGGCAACGCCGGTGTTTTCGTATTTTGCGAAGCGCTGGGAGCGCGCCGGAGAGGGGAGCGCACTTGCGCAGAAAAGCTATTCCGTTGCGGCCTATGGCGTTGCGCCGGTTCTGCTGCTGCTTCTGAGCACCGCGTGCCTTGTCGGCAACAGCTTTAATCCGTTCCTATACTTCCGGTTCTGAGAGGGATCCTATGCACGATGAACACGAAATCATGAGCCGCCGCGCCCGGCGTGCCCATGCGGAAAAACAGAAACGCCGCGCCCGTTTGCCGGGGCTGCCGTTTTTCCTCGCGCTGGGCATTCTCACGGTCATTGCGTGGATACTGCCGCTGCGCCCGACGGTGTCGGCAAAGGAAAAGCGCACGCTGGAGGCGTTTCCGGAGTTTTCTCTTTCCGCCGTGACGAACGGAAGCTATTTTTCCGATATCAGTCTCTGGTTTTCGGACACGTTCCCGGGGCGTGACGGCTGGATCATGGCCGCGCAGCGGCTCGAAGCGCTGTACGGCGACTCCTCCGTAACGGTGTACGGCAATGCCTCTGCCGGAGACAAGATCCCCGTTCCGTCCACGCCCGCGCCGGAGACGAGCGCCGACCCGGCAAAGCCGGCAAGCGAACCGACGCCGACCCCGGAGCCGACGCCTACGCCGGAACCGGAGTGGGGCGGGGAAAACCCGGACGACGAGCTCGTAACGCTCGGCGCCGTCATCCAGATCGGCGACAGTGCCTATACCTACACGGCCTTCAGCCAGTATTATTCGGACACCTACGCCGCCAATGTGACGCGGGCGGCCGATCTGCTGGAGGGGAAATGCCGCGTCTTTGACGTATTCGTCCTCCACGGGACGACGCTCATGCTCCCACGTGAGTACCGCGAGTCGATCGGCGTTGCATGCGAGGAGGACATCCTCGCCTATGTAAATTCCCAAATGGGCGACAATGTCTACTGCGTAGACACCTACAACTCACTCCTGCCGCACAACGGCGAGTACATCTATTTCCGCACCGACCACCACTGGACGGCGCTTGGCGCGTGGTACGCCTATGCGGAATGGGCAAAAATGGCGGGCTTTGAGCCGGTGCCGCTCAGCGAGTATGAGGAGATCGTGCAGGAGCCGTTTTACGGCAGTCTCTACTATCAGGCCCACCAGAGCGGCAAGCTCACGGCCGATCAGGTCTACGGCTACGTCCCGCCCGGAGATGTGCATCTCTATATCAACCAGGGAAGCAACGACTCGCTCTCCAACCGCGGTTATGAGCAGACGCTCATTACCCAGATCCACGGGAACGACAAATACATGTGCTTCCTCACGGGCGACTTCCCGCTGTGTACGTTCATAAATAACGACATCACCGACGGCAGCGCGTGCCTGCTCGTCAAAAACTCCAACGGCAATCCGTTCGGGTATTATCTCACGCAGCATTATCAGTATGTCTATGTGATGGACTACCGCAAATACTTCAGCCGCCCGCTGACGAAGTTTGTGGACTACTACGACGTGGACGACGTGATCTTCTGCCTGAGCAGCGGTCAGGCGCAGAGTGCCGGCGGCAACAGTCTGCTGCAGGGACTTATTCAATAATCAAGCACAAGATACCGGCGGCTATCGTTTCCGATAGCCGCCGGTGTCTTTTGGTGAAAGCCCCCCTCAAAGGGGAGCCGATGCGCTGTCAAAGCCTCCCTTGTGTAAAGGGAGGTGTCGCGGCGCGTCAGCGCCGTGACGGAGGGATTGTCGTTTTTGGAAACCTGTTACACTGCGGAGAAAAGGAAAAACCTATAAACCCTTCGGAAAATCCGGTATAAAGTCTGCCGGATTTCTTGCTTTTTTCCGAGAGAAGGGTATAATATAATATTATGGTAATAAATAGCATTCTTACATAAAAAAGGAGCGTAAAGAATATGAAAAAATGGCTTGCCATGCTTCTTTCGATCGTCCTCACCGCTCAGCTCGCCGTCCCGGCATGGGCGGCGGACGGCGGCGCGGAGCAGCCGGAGACCGTAGCCTCAACCGTAAAAAGCGGCATGTGCGGCGATAACCTTACATGGACGCTCAATGATGACGGCGTGCTTGCCATTTCCGGCACGGGCGTAATAAAGGATTCCGCATTTGACTCTACAGGAAAGCAGCCGGAGATAAAGACTGCCATTATTGGCGATGGCGTGACGAGCATTGGCGACTCTGTGTTTTCCAGCTGCAGTAATCTGACGAGTGTGGAAATCTCGGATAGCGTGACGAGCATTGGCAGCAATGCGTTTAGCCATTGCAGTCTGACGAGCATAACAATCCCAGACGGTGTGACGAGCATTGGCGACGGTGCGTTTCAGGGGTGCAGCAGTCTGGCGAGTGTGGAAATTCCGAACGGCATCACGAGAATCTGCCAGAACGTGTTTCAGGGGTGCAGCAGCCTGACGAGCGTGACAATTCCGGATAGTGTTACGCGCATCGACTTCTGTGCGTTTAATTCCTGCAAGAGTCTGTCAAGTATAACAATCCCGAATAGCGTAAAGACTATCGATCAGGCTGCGTTTTCCAACTGCTCCAGCCTAACGAGCATAACGATCCTGGATGGCGTTGCGACCATCGGGTGGAATGCTTTTTCCAACTGCTCCAGCCTAACGAGCATAACGATCCCAGACAGCGTAACGACCATCTGTCCCTATGCGTTTTCCGACTGCAGCGGTCTGACGAGCGTGGAAATTCCGGACAGCGTGACGAGCATCGGCGACGGCGCGTTTGCGAATTGCAACGCCCTGACAGATGTTTACTACGGCGGCAGCCGGGCGGAGTGGAATAAGATTGGGATTGGTAGAAATAACGATCAACAGACGGGGGCGACCATACACTACGCGAAAACGGACCCAACGGCGACACCAACCCAGACACCGATGCCGACACCTATTACCACTCCTTTCCCGGGTCCCACAGCAACTCCTGCTGAGCCGTCTGTTCCGACAAGCGGCACCTGCGGAGAAAATCTTACATGGAAGATTGAAGACGGTGTTCTTATAATTTCTGGCACCGGCGCGATGATGGACTATTCATGGTGCCAAGGTCCCCCGGTACCTTGGGGAGCACAGTTCAAATCAGTTGTCATTGAATCCGGCGTGACGAGCATCGGCAACAGTGCGTTTTATGGTTCCAGTCTGACGAGCATAACAATCCCGGACAGTGTAACGAGCATCGGGGACTATGCATTTCGTCGCGGCAGTTTGACGAGTATAACGATCCCGGACGGCGTAACAAGCATTGGCGAGTGTGCGTTTACCGAATCCAGCCTGACGAGTATAACGATCCCGGACAGCGTAACAAGCATTGGCAGGGCTGCGTTTAGCGCCTCCAGTCTGAGAAGCATAGAGATCCCGGACAGCGTAACGAACATCGGCGAAGGCGCATTTTACGTCTGTCCCGGTCTTGCAGATGATGGCGGCTTTGTCATTGTGTGCAATATACTTTGCGGCTATTTCGGTAAAGGCGCAGATGTTGCCGTTCCGACTGGTGTAACAAAGATTGACATGGGTGCGTTTGAGAGGTGCAGCAGTCTAAAGAGCTTAACAATCCCGGACAGCGTGACGAGCATAGGTCAGGGAGCGTTTTCCGGCTGCAGCAACTTGACGAGTATAACGATTCCAGACGGTGTGACGACCATCCGCTCCGGTGCTTTTCGCAACTGCAGCAGCTTGACGAGCATAACGATTCCAGACAGTGTAACGAACATCGGCGAAGGCGTATTTTACCACTGTACCGGTCTTGCAGATGATAAAGGCTTTGTCATTGTGCGCAATATGCTTTGCGACTATTTCGGTAAAGGCGCAGATGTTGTCGTTCCGACTGGTGTAACAAAGATTGACATAGGTGCGTTTGAGTGGTGCAGCAGTCTTGCGAGCATAGCAATCCCGGACAGCGTGACGAGCATTGGCAGCGGTGCGTTTCAGGGGTGCAGCAGTCTGACGAGTGTAGAAATCCCGGACAGCGTGACGAGCATTGGCGGCAGTGCGTTTCAGTGGTGCAGCAGTCTGACGAATGTAAAAATCCCGGATGGCATTGTGACCATCAACTCGTATGTTTTTTCCAACTGCTCCAGCCTAACGAGCATAACGATCCCGGACAGTGTAACGAACATCTGTCCCTATGCGTTTTCCAACTGCAGCGGTCTGACGAGCGTGGAAATCCCGGACAGCGTAACAAGCATCGGCCCCAGCGCGTTTTATGATTGCAGCGCCCTGACAGATGTTTACTACGGCGGCAGCCGGGCGGAGTGGAATAAAATTAGGATTGATGCATATAACGATCAACTGAGGGGTGCGAACATACACTACGCGAAAACGGACCCAACGGCGACACCAACCCAGACACCGATGCCGACGCCTATTGCCACTCCTGTCCCGAGTCCTACAGCAACTCCTGCCGCGCCGCCTGTTCCGACAAGCGGCACCTGCGGAGAAAATCTCACATGGAAACTCGAGGACGGTGTTCTCACGATTTCCGGTACCGGCGCGATGACGGATTATTCACCGATCCAAGGTCCCCAATTACCTTGGGCAGCAGCGAAGATAAAATCCGTTGTCGTTGAATCCGGCGTGACGAGCATCGGAGACTTTGCGTTTGCCGGTCAAGTCGGTCTGACGAGCATAACAATCCCGGACAGTGTAACGAGTATCGGCGATTATGCATTTTACAACTGCAGTAGCCTTGCGAGCATAGCAATCCCGAACAGCATTACGAGCATTGGTCAGGGAGCGTTTTCCGGCTGCAGCAGCTTGACGAGCATAACAATCCCAGACGGTGTGACGAGCATAGGAAGTAATATCTTTTACGGCTGCAGTAGTCTAAAGAGCATAACGATTCCAGACAGTGTAACGACCATCTGCTCCGATGCTTTTCGCAACTGCACCAGCCTCAGGAGCGTCACAATTCCGGCGAGCATGGCAAGCATAGGAAGCCATGCCTTTTACAAATGTACTGCGCTGAAGGATGTCTATTATTCCAGCTGCTCGGAAGCAAAATGGAACAGTATTTCCATCCAAAGCGGTAATGACGATCTTAAGAATGCAGCCATGCATTATTCCGACCACCGGTGGGACGAGGGCGTTATAACGAAGCCAGCGACGCGCACGGAGGAAGGCGAAAAGACCTTCACCTGCACGGTCTGCCAGACGACCCGAACCGAGACCATCCCGGCGCTGACGCCGGAGCCTGGCAGCGTCGATCTAAACGACATCGCCAAGGACTTTGACGGCAGCTCAATCGGTATGGATGCGGACGGGAAAACGATCGCGCCGGACGGCGAAGGAAACTACCCGACCCTGACCGTCCCGGAGGGGAATACCGTGCTTCTGTCAGTTTCGACCTACAACCTGCCGGAGGGCGCTGACCCGCATACCCGCTACCCGGTCGGCATGGCGGTCTATAAGTTGACCAACACCGACGGTACGGCGACCGTTGAGCGTATCTCCGAGCTGGATAATCTCCTGCGCTATGCGGGCAGCTCCATCCGCATCACCGGAAACAAGGGCATCCGCATGATTACGGGGGTCAGCTCCTCGCTCAAAAACGCACTGACCGGCGGAGGCGCCGCCGGCTACACGCTGGAGGAATACGGCACGGTGCTCTGCCGGTCCTCGGAGATCAATGGCGGACTTTCCCTTACGGACGGCTACGCCCGCCATAACTATGCCTACAGCCGTGCCAACGGCACGGACCCCGTATTCCGCTATGCGGGCGACACGCTCCAGTATACGAACGTGCTTGTCGGGTTCAGCAGCGAGCAGTGCGTGGATGACATCGCCATGCGCCCGTATATCACGCTGCGCGATGCGGACGGAAATACATACACGCTGTACGGCGGCATCGTAAACCGCAGCATCGGGTATATCGCCTACCAGAACCGCGGCGCGTTCACCCCAGGAACGAATGCCTATAACTACATCTGGGATATTATCCATTTCGTTTACGGCGATGCGTATGACGAGGACTATAAAGGATAAGGAGATTAAACCATGAAAAGGATCACCGCATGTCTGCTCGGCGTTTTGCTGCTCGTGCTTTCCGCCTGCGGTACGGCATCGCCTGCGGCGGAGCTAACCGCTTCCCCAGCCCCGACGGCGGAGACGACCGCGACCCCGGAGCCGACGCCCTCTCCGGAACCGACCCCAACGACGAGCGGCGCTGCCGTGCGCGTCCTGAAAGCGCCCGCTATCCTTGCTCTGCTGGAAAAGGACGCCGCCGTGACGATCGAGGAAGCGCAGGAGGATTTCTATCTTGTTTCTTCCGACGCGGGACGCGGTCTCGTGGAAAAGCGGCTGCTTGTTCCGGAGAGTGCCGGGGCGTATGAGGGATGGACGGGTTATGCGCAAAGCGGCGCGGAGCTTCGGGAGGACTATCATCTCTGTGGTGAGGTGCTGCGCACCTTCGCCCTGAATGAGACGTTCACGGTGCTTGCGGATCTGGGCGACTGCTATTATGTGGAGATCGACGGAACGACGGGTTTCATAGCCCGTGATTCTGTCAGCAGCAAATTCATTGTCGTGTACCACGGCGGCGGAGGAAGCTCCGGCGGCGCGGACGGCGGAGACATAACTCTCGGATATGAGAAAAAAACGCTGCCGACCGTTGTTGCGCTCGCCGATACGGACGAGCCGGAGTTGCAGCCGGGCGACCGGGCCAGAGTGCTCGCGCCGGGGACGGAGCTGATCGCGGCGTGGTTTGACCTTTATGACGAGGTCCGCGTCGTGTCGGAAGAGAACGGCATCTGCACGCTCTATTTCGACGGTCTGCTTGCCGGTATGGAGCGGCGCTTCCTGCTTATGGATGGCGAGACGGCGCCGGAACCGTGGGACGGCTATGCAAAGGACAAGGCGGTCCTCTTTGATAACTTCTATCTTATGCAGAACGACAACGCCATGACGCTCCGGCGCAACACGGTGCTCCATGTGCTGGCGGACCTCGAAAACTGCTGGTTCGTGAACACGGAGGACGGACAGTTCGGCTATGTGGCGAAGGACCTGGTCTCCGAAACATATATTTCTGGTTACTCCGGCGGAGGCGGCTCTTCCGGCGGCGGGGAATGGACGGAACCGGTGCTTTGACAACAAAGTAAAATAGACAAACCGGCGGCTATCGGAAACGATAGCCGCCGGTGTCTTTTGACGGGAGGCTCCCTCAAAGAGGGAGCAGGATGAGAAATTATCTGTCCTTATAGAACGCCCACATGGCCTTGTAGGTCTGGTAGCAGTCGAACTTCGTCACGGTCTCAAAGGGAGCGTGCATCGAGAACACGGGCGTACCGGCGTCGATGGTATCGATGTTGCGGTTGGCCATATACTGCGCGACCGTTCCGCCGCCGCCCTGATCGACCTTGCCGAGCTCGCTCATCTGCCAGACAACGCCGTTGTCGGCAAAGATCTTGCGCAGCTTGCCGACGACCTCGGCGGAGGCGTCGTTGCTGCCGGACTTGCCGCGCGAGCCGGTGAACTTGCAGATGCCGACGCCGTAGTTGGCGCGGGCGCCGTTGCGGTTGGGGTACTCGCTCACGTCCCAGAACGTCGGGTCATAGGCGTTGCAGACGTCCGCGCTGACGCAGAAGCTGTTCTCAAAGCAGTCGCGCAGATGCACGTCCTGCTGCTCGCAGAGGTCGGCCATGAACGTTTCAAACGCGCGGCTCTGCATGCCGGATACGCCCATCGAGCCGATCTCTTCCTTGTCGGCAAGGACGCACACGGCGGTGCGGTCCGGCGTCTCGGTGTCGAAAATGGCCTTGAGCTCGGCATAGGCGCACACGCGGTCGTCCTGACCGTAGCCGCCGATGAACGAGCGGTCCACGCCGATGTCGCACGCTTCAAAGCTCGGCACGACCTCCAGCTCGGCAGAGAGGAAGTCCTCTTCCGTGATGTCGTAGCGGTCGTTCAGAAGCGACATGACCGCGAGCATCACGCGCTTGGTGCCCTCCCCGGCGTAGGGGACGCTGCCGGCGAGAAGGTTCAGATACTCGCCCGGAATGATGTCCGAGCCGTGCTTGGCCATCTGGTCCTTTGCGAGATGCGGCAGCAGATCGGTGATCGTGAACTTCGGGTCCTCGGGATCCTTGCCGATGACGACCTCAACGGTCTCGCCGTCCTTCTTCGTCACGACGCCGTGGATTTCCAGCGGGATGGCGACCCACTGGTATTTCTTGATGCCGCCGTAGTAATGCGTCTTGAGAAGGCAGATCTCGTCCTTTTCGTAGAGGGGGATGGGCTTGAGGTCAAGGCGCGGGGAATCGACGTGCGCCGCGGCGATGTTCGCGCCATGGTCGAGCGTTTCGCGGCCCATAACGGCGAGCATGAGCGCCTTGCCGCGCACGCTCTTATAGATCTTTGTGCCCGGCTCGAGCACCATGCCGCGCTCATACGGCACAAAGCCGAGCGCTTCAGCCTGCGCGATGGCCTCGGTCACGGCCTCGCGCTCGGTGCGCGCGGCGTTCAGATATGCCTTATACGCCGTTGCGTATTCCTCAAGCTTGATGCGCTCGTCCACATCGATGATATCGTAGCCCTGCTTCTGCTTGTAAAGGAGTTTTTCCCGCAGAGCGTCCAGTTCATTCTTTTCTTCCATAAAAACATCTATCCTTTCTGTACTTTTTTATACTGTCTTTTATTAACCGATGCCGAAAAGCTCCCGGCATTTGGCTTTCAGTTCTTCCGGCGTGCCGTCGTTGCGCAGCAGATAATCGCAGCGCATTTCATAATACTCGTCGTCCGGCTGCGCCTCGATGCGCGCGAGCGCATAGTCCGCGTCGATGCCGTCGCGCGCCATGATGCGCGCGCAGCGCTCGTCGTCCGGGGCGGTGACGCCCACGGTGAACACGCAGTCCTCGGAAATGCCGCTTTCAAAAAGCGCGATGGCGTCCACAACGGCAACGGTGCCGCCCTGCCAGACGTATTCGCGCAGACGGCGGTAAATGTCCTCGCGGACATAGCGGTGCGTGATGGCATTGAGATCGCGCAGCGCCTCCGGCACGGCAAAGACGATCGCACCGAGCATCTTCCGGTCGAGTTTTCCGTTTTTGAAAACGGCGGGGAAGCGCGCCTCGATCTCCGCGAGCATATCCGCGTTCGTTTCGAGAAGCTCGTGGTATATTTTATCGCAGTCGAGCGCGAGCACACCTTGTGCGGCGAGAAACTGCGTTACGGTCGTCTTGCCGCTGCCGGAGCCGCCCGTCACGCCGATGAGCCGCACGCCGGAGAGGAGCGCGTTTTCGATCTCTTCCTTTGCCAGCGCGCCCTCGCGCAGAATTTTGAAGGGCTTCTGTGTCAGATCGAGGATCGTGGACTCGCGTGAGAGCGTGCATTCGCCGCCGTCGATCACGCCTTCGATCTGCCTGTCAAAGTAGGCGAGCACCTGCTGCGCGGTCGTAGGGCTGGGAGCACCCGAAGGGTTCGCCGAAGGCCCGGCAAGAGGCAGCCGGGCGCGCTCCAAAAGCGAGAGCGTGAGCGGGTGCGCCGGGCAGCGCAGCCCGACGGTGTCCTTGCCCGCGCGCACGATGGAGGGGACAACGTCCTTTTTCGCCTCCAGCACAAGCGTGAGCGGGCCGGGCCAGAAGCGCGCGGCGAGAATAAACGCCGCCGGGGGGATATGTTCCGCGTACTTTTCGATCTCCGCCGGGCCCGCCACCATGAGCGAGAGCGGCTTTACCTCCGGGCGGCCCTTGACCTCGTAGAGATGCGCGACCGCCCCGGCGTCGAGACCGTTGGCGCAGAGACCGTATACCGTCTCCGTCGGCACGGCCACGAGACCGCCGAGCCGCAGCGACGCCGCGGCGACGGGAATATCGTTCTCCTCGGTATAAACACGGGTTTCCATGCTCTTATATGCCTCCGTTTTCGGAATTTTGGAGCTGTTCGGCACGGCGCGCGGTGAGCAGCGCGTCGATGAGCTCGTCCAGATCGCCGTTCATCACGGCGTCGAGCTTATAAAGCGTCAGACCGATGCGGTGATCGGTCACGCGCCCCTGCGGGAAATTGTAGGTACGGATGCGCTCGTTGCGCATGCCGGAGCCGACCTGCGATCTTCGCTGCGCGGAAACGGCGGCGTCCTGCTTTTCCTTTTCCGCCTGCGCGAGCCGCGAGGCAAGCACGCTCAGCGCACGCGCCTTGTTTTTATACTGGCTGCGCTCGTCCTGACACTCCACGACCGTGCCGGTCGGCAGGTGCGTCACGCGGATGGCGCTCGAGGTCTTGTTGACCTTCTGCCCGCCCGCGCCGGAGGAGCGGAACGTGTCGATCTGCAGCTCGGCGGGGTCAAGATGGAATTCAGCTTCTTCCAGCTCCGGCAGCACCGCCACGGTGCAGGTGCTCGTGTGGATGCGGCCCTGCGTCTCCGTTTCCGGCACGCGCTGCACGCGGTGCACGCCGCTTTCAAACCGGAAACGCGAAAAGGCGTTCGTGCCGCCTACGATGAAATCGATCTCGCGGATGCCGCCGAGCTCGGTCTCGCTGCGGTTGACGATCTCCACCGAGAAGCCCTTCCGCTCGGCGTACATTTCGTACATCCGGAAGAGATCGGCGGCAAAAAGCGCGCTCTCCTCGCCGCCGACGCCGCCGCGGATCTCCACGATGACGTTTTTCCCGTCGTCCGGGTCCTTCGGCAGCAGGAGGATCTTCAGCTCCTCCGCCGTGCGTTCCATGCCGGAGCGCGCTTCGCTGAGCGTTTCGCGCGCAAGGTCTTTCATTTCGGGGTCGGAGAGAAGCTCTTCCGCACTCTCGGCTTCCTGCCGGAAGGCCTCGTAGCGCGCATAGGCCTCCATCAGAGGGGCAAGCTCTGCCTTCTCGCGGCTGAGCGCCGCGGCCTTCTGCGCGTCCGCCCAGACTTCGCTCTGCGAGAGCATATATTCGATCTCCGCGTATTTCTGCGAGAGACCTTTCAGCTTTTCGAGCATCTGCGCGCCCCCTCTCTTCCGTAATAAATAACTTTACCACACGCCGCCGCGAATGTAAACGCACAAAAAATCCGTCCCCGGTTTCCCGGGGACGGATATGTGAAGAGCATACTTACGCCATTTCACTACGATATTCAAGTCCGCAAATAGTGCAGCGTTCAATAATGACAACTTTGTTGGGGTACTGAATCCTTTCCGTTTCCATGTTGTGCTCGCCCATTTCCGCATAGCCGCAGGCGCACTCACGTCCATGGTGCATGCCGTCGTCCAGCGGGGTCCATGGGGTAAAACTGTGGACGTGCTCAGGCTCTTCGCCCGGCTTGCTCCGGCCGCACACGGTGCATGTATCGTCCTCGTAGGTGTGCGGGCCGCGGGCGAGATCGAACTCAATGCCGCAGTAGTCGCGGCAGGTGCCATAGCGCAGGCCGCGCCACGAGCAGTCCTGATTGAATACGCGGTGCCAGCGGTAAACGTGCTCGCTGTCCGGGTCCTTTTCGGGCGCGTATTTATCCACGGCGTCGATGAGCGCCTGTGTCGGCTTATAGCCGTCCGCGACGAAAATGCGCGTCTCCGTGCCGCCCTTGCCGGGACGGATGACGAGCGGCATCTCTTCAATGAGCTCGCGTTCGGTCTTGCCGTTCGCGGTCGTCTCTTTGTACCAGGAAACGGAGGTTTCGGTCTTTTCCGTGATGGCGTCGCGGTCAACAAAGAAGAGCGCGAGCCCCTCGGCGGTGAGAAGCGTGTCGTCGGCCGGTTCGAGCACAATGGTGACGGTCTCATCTGCTGCTGCGCCCATGGTGCAGAGCGAGAGCGCAAGCAGAAGCGCGAGAAGAAGGGCGGTGATTTTTTTCATAGAGGCCTCCTTTTGGTCGAAAGATTCTTTCGGATGGCGCACCGATGTGGTGCACGTGCCAATTATACCATGAGCGGCGGAGGAATGCAATCCGTTTCTTCGCGCCGGGCAGCGATTTGGCAAAGTTCACGGTTTGTTCCCAATCTCGCCCTTGACAAGAAACGCCGGAAAGCTTATAATGCCTACGTTAAAAGCCGAAAGTTTGAACTTCCAAAGCGTTTCGGCGCCTGCGGAGGGAGGGATATAGAATGTCTGAAATCCATGTCAAGGAAAACGAGTCTCTGGATGCCGCTCTGAAGCGCTTCAAGCGCTCCTGCGCGAAGGCCGGAGTTCTGGCTGACCTGCGTAAGAAGGAGTACTACCAGAGCCCCAGCGTCAAGCGCCGCAAGAAATCCGAGGCCGCCCGCAAGAACAAGCGCTATTATTAATTTTGATCGCACAGATCCCCGCTCATCCGAGCGGGGATTTTGTTTTTGCCAAAACCCCTTTTTGGAGTTGACAGCCCTTTCGCGATGCGCTAAGATGGGCAAAATACCCGAAAGCCACGTGCAGAATACGATCGAAAAAACAGGAGGATATGGTCTTGAACAGTGCTTATGCCAACCGTTTCGTCGGCGAAGGGCTCACCTTTGACGACGTGCTGCTCGTCCCGGCGGAGAGCTCCGTCGTTCCGCGCGATGTGAAGCTCGAAACGCATCTCACGAAGAAGATCCGTCTCGGCATCCCCATCATGAGCGCGGCCATGGACACCGTGACCGAATCACGCATGGCGATCGCGATCGCGCGCGAGGGCGGCATCGGCGTCATTCATAAAAATATGACGATCGAGCAGCAGGCCGAGCAGGTCGATCTCGTCAAGCGCAGCGAGAACGGCGTCATCACCAACCCGTTCTTCCTTTCCGCGGAGCACACGCTGCGCGATGCGGACAATCTCTGCGCCAAATTCCGCATTTCCGGCGTTCCCATCGTGGACGAATCCGGCAAGCTCGTCGGCATCATCACCAACCGCGATATGAAATTTGAGACCAACCCCGACCGGAAGATCCGCGAGCTCATGACGAGCGAAAATCTCGTCGTCGGCCGCGAGGGGACCACGCTCGAGGAAGCCAAAGAGACGCTGCGCCAGCACAAGATCGAAAAGCTGCCCATCGTCGATAAGGATTTCCATCTCAAGGGTCTCATCACGATCAAGGATATCGAAAAGGCTGTGGCGTATCCCAACGCCGCAAAGGACAGCCGCGGCCGTCTGCTCGTCGCCGCCGCCATCGGCGTCACGGCGGACGTGCTCGACCGCGCGGGCGCGCTGCTCGACGCGGGCGCGGACGCTCTCGTGCTCGACAGCGCCCACGGCCACTCCCGCAACATCATGGAGGCCGTGAAGAATATCAAGGCAAAGTACCCTGACGCGCAGCTCATCGCGGGCAACGTTGCCACCGCCGCCGCCACGGAAGCGCTCATCCAGGCGGGCGCGGACTGCGTCAAGGTCGGCATCGGCCCCGGCTCCATCTGCACGACGCGCGTCGTTGCGGGCGTCGGCGTGCCGCAGATCACCGCCGTGATGGAAAGCGCGGAGATCGCCAACAAATACGGCATCCCCATCATCGCCGACGGCGGCATCAAGTACTCCGGCGATATCGTCAAGGCGCTTGCCGCGGGCGGCAGCGTCGTGATGCTCGGCTCCATGCTCGCCGGGTGCGAGGAAGCCCCGGGCGATACCGAGGTGTTCCAGGGCCGTCAGTTCAAGGTCTACCGCGGCATGGGTTCGCTCGCTGCGATGGCGAAGGGCTCGAAGGACCGCTACTTCCAGGAGAAAAACTCCAAGCTCGTCCCCGAGGGCGTCGAGGGCCGCGTACCGTACCGCGGACCGGTGTCCGACACGGTGTATCAGATGGTCGGCGGTCTCCGCTCCGGCATGGGCTACTGCGGCGCGCCCGACATTGAAACGCTGCGCACCACCGCGCAGTTCGTGCGCATCACCGCCGCGGGCCTGCGCGAGAGCCACCCGCACGATATCTACATCACCCGCGAAGCGCCCAACTACACCATGGGGCCGAATACCTAAAGACATTCAAACGGGAGTCCCGCTGTGCGGGACTCCCGTTTGAGGAAATATCGGCTCGCCGCAGCGCACGCTCTTCGAGTGCACGTTTGCGAGCCGAGCGGTATTTTTGCCGACGTACACGCCGCCGGCAAAAATGTTTTAACTTTTTATTTGCGCCTGCGGGCGCAAACTCTGCGAGGCCTTTCATATTCATATTATGATAAAACGGGAGACGGGATCGCCATCTCCCGTTTTCTGTTGCGCAAATCGGAAAATGTTGGTATAATACCCTTAGTAAAAGGGGGAGTGTTTCCATGCAGGACAATATCGCGGTGCTCCGCGAGTGGATCGCCGGGAGCGACAACATCGTCTTTTTCGGCGGCGCTGGCGTGTCCACGGAATCCGGCATCCCGGATTTTCGCAGCACGGACGGGCTGTACCGGCAGGAATATAAATATCCCCCGGAGACGATTTTGAGCCACACATTTTTCGAGCAAAACCCGGAAGAATTCTTCCGCTTTTACCGCGCCAAACTCATCCCGGACAAATCGGTGCAGCCGAACGCGGCGCACCGGCGTCTCGCCGAGCTTGAGCGGGAAGGGAAGCTGCGCGCCGTCATCACGCAGAACATCGACGGGCTGCATCAGGCCGCGGGCAGCAAGCGCGTTATTGAGCTGCACGGTTCGATCCACCGCTGCCGCTGCGCCAGATGCGGCAAGCCCTGTCCCGAGGAGGCCGTCAACACCGGCGTGGGCGTGCCGCGCTGCTCCTGCGGCGGCGTACTCCGCCCGGAGGTCGTGCTCTATGAAGAGCCGCTCGCCGAGCGCGACATCACCGATGCCGTGAACTTTATCCGGAAGGCGGACGTCCTAATCGTAGGCGGCACGTCGCTCGCGGTGTATCCCGCGGCGGGACTGCTGCGCTATTACGAAGGCCGCAAGCTCGCGCTCGTGAATATGGGCGCTACGAGCTATGACGAATCGGCCGACCTTCTCATCCGCGAAAAGATCGGCAAGGTATTTTCCGAGGTATGAAGACAGACATTCTCGGCGTCGCGTTCGACGCGCTGACGCTCGATGAAGCCGAAGAGCGTGCCGACGCGCTGCTGCGCTCCGGTGCCGGCGGGTATATCGTAACGGCCAACCCCGAGATCGTGCTGCACTGCCGGGAGGACGCGGCGTATGCCGCTGCGGTCAACGGCGCGGCGCTCGTGCTCGCGGACGGCGTGGGCGATCTCTGCGCCGCGCGCATTCTGGGAACGCCCCTTCCCGAGCGCGTTACGGGCGCAGACCTTGTGCCGCGGCTTCTTTCCCGGCTCGCGCAGCGCTCCGGCAGCGTGTTTCTTTACGGCGCGCGCCCCGGCGTCGCGCAAAGAGCGGGGGAGAAGCTGAAAAGCGCTTATCCCGGCCTTCGTATCGCCGGAGCGGAAAATGGGTATATTTCCGATGAAACGGCGCTTTTCGCAGCGCTGGAACAGAAAAAACCCGATCTGCTGCTGCTTGGTCTCGGCGCGCCGCGGCAGGAGCTCTGGATGGCGCGAAACCGGCAGAAAATAAATGCCGTCATGATCGGCGTCGGCGGTCTGCTCGACGTATTCGCCGGGGACATTCCCCGCGCGCCGGAGAGCTGGCAGCGGCTGGGACTGGAATGGCTCTACCGGCTGCTGCGCGAGCCGAAGCGCCTCAAGCGCATGATCCGTCTGCCGAAGATACTGCTTCTCGCGGCGCGCGAGCGGAAATAAAAAAAGAGACCCCCGAAGGGGTCTCACAAAATAAGTCAGCAGCCGCACCCGCAGCCGTTGTTGTTTCCGCAGCCGCAGCCGTTGCCGCAGCCGCCGCACCCGCACCCGCAGCCGCAGAGCAGGATGAGAATGATGATGATCCAGAGACAGCCGTTATTATTTCCACAGAACATGGAGAATACCCTTTCCCCGTGCCATATTTGCGCCCCGGCCGCGCACGGCGCTCCGGCCGGTCGGTAACATCGTTTCGCAGTTCCGCCGGGGCTTTCCGCCCCGTCTGCGGTATTCTATGCCCGTGCGCCGCGGGCGGTTACAACTCCAAGGAGAGCATTTATGTCTGACGAAGAAAAGATCCGGCCCGAAGAGGAAAACCACATCGGGCGACACATGGCGCCCACGCCGCCTCCGGCGGAGGAGCCGGTAAAGGCTGCCGCTGTCCCGGCCGCACCGAAAGCGCCGGAGACGCCGAAGTCCCCGGCGGCGAAGAGCGCAAAGCCGGCGAAGAAAAAGCCGGTGCGCTCCGTCCGGACGGCGCGTCCGGAAAAGAAGCCGGAGCCGGAACCGAAAAAGAAAAAAGCCGCGCCGCAGCCGGTCGAGGCCGAGCTGGACCCGCGCGAGGCGGAGCGTGCGTATATGCCCATCCGCTCCCGGCGCGACGGGCGCATCGGATGCATGGGCGGCATTATGTACGCTGCGTTCATCCTCTGCGCAAGCGTGCTTCTCGCGGTGTTTGGCTGGATGGCGGCCTCAGACGTGCTCGCGCTCAACAAGAGCGCGGAGAGCGTGGAGATCACGCTGCCGGAGAGCGCCTTTACGCAGAAGACCGTGGACGTGACGGACGACGACGGCAACGTCACCGGAACGAAAACCGTCCGCGTGGCGGACATGAACACCGTCTCCGGCATTTTGAAGGACTACGGCCTCATCAACTACAAGTGGCTCTTCCAGCTCTATTCGCGCTTCTCGAACGCGGAGGTGCAGCTCAGCCCCGGGACGTACGCGCTCACAACGAATCTGGACTACCGCGCTCTTGTGAAAAAGATGCAGACCGGCGCGGATTCGCAGCTCCAGACGCTCGTCATGTTCCCCGAGGGCTACAACCTTGACCAGGTGTTCGCCAGGCTTGAGGAAAACGGCGTGTGCAGCAGGGAGGATCTCTACGCTGCCGCGGCGAACGCCGAGTTCTCGTATACGTTCCTTGAAGGTGTGGAGACGGGCGATCCCTACCGGCTCGAGGGCTTCCTCTTCCCGGATACGTATTACTTCTATCAGGGGATGCAGGCCTCGAGCGCGATCAACAAATTCCTCTCGAACCTCCATTACCGCATCACGGACGAGATGTGGCAGAAAGCGCAGGCCATGAATCTGACGTTCAAGCAGGTGATCACGGTCGCCTCGCTCATCGAGCGAGAGGCCGCGAACGACGCCGAGCGCGCGACGATCGCCTCGGTCATCTATAACCGCCTGAACATCGGTATGCCGCTGCAGCTCGACTCCACGGTCGTGTACGCCATCCGCGAGACCGGCGAGACGACGATGTCCACCGAGCTCATCCAGGCCACCGACAGCCCGTATAACACCTATCTCTATCAGGGTCTGCCGCCCGGACCGATCTGCAACCCCGGCATGAAGTCTATCGAAGCCGCGCTCAACCCCGAGCAGACCGGGTATTACTACTTTGCGCTCGACATGGAAACGAAGAGCATGCGCTTCTTCGCCACGCTCGCCGAGCACGAGGCGTTTGTTGCCACACAGGATTACGGCTAAACGCTTCAAACAAACCTTGTTTGACTCCTGCGGAGGCAAACCCAGGCAAGACATTTTAAAAGCACAAAAGACCGTGGAAAACATTCTGCGGTCTTTTTGCATTGTAAACGCAAAACCGGCGTGATATAATCGCAGCTATGGAAACGAACGATCTTATTCGGCGCGCGGAGGATCTTGCCGCGCGCTGTGAGCGCACCTCGTCGGTGACGGCGACCGCCTTTCTCACTCCGGCGGAGCGCATGGAGCTGCAAAATACCCCCTCGCTGCGCGGCACGGCCGTCGTCTATTCCGGCGGCGGGACGGAGTGCGAGCGCACCTGCGCGTTCTTCCTCCCGTTCTATCTCACAGCGGAGGAGCTTGACCCTTCGGAGTATATCAGCGCGGTGCATTTCCGCAGCTTCTTCGGCGAGCCGGGCCACCGGGATTATCTCGGCGCGCTGCTCGCGCTCGGCGTGCGCCGCGAGTGGGTGGGGGATATCCGCATCCGGGGCGCGGAGGCGTGGGTGTTCTGCCTGCCGAGCGTCGTAAAAACGCTCGCGGAGCTCGACCGCGCCGGGCGCTATACCGTCCGCGGCGAGGAGATCGCTCTCGCGGACGTCCCGGAGGAAGAGGTGAAGACCGAAACCGTGAGCTTCACGGTGCAGAGCCTCCGGCTCGACGCCGTGACCGCGGGGCTTTTCCATGTCTCCCGCACGACCGCCGCAGAGCTCATCCGTCTCGGCAGCGTGTCGCTCAACTATGTGCCGTGCCTGCACACGGACGCCGCCATCCGCGACGGCGACGTTATTTCCGTGCGCGGCAAGGGCAAGGGAACGGTCACCGACACCGGCGGCCGCTCGCGTAAAGACCGTATCTTCGTCACCGCCGAACGGCGGGTCTGAAAATATAAAGGAGGAACAACCATGATCCCTGAAAGACTCTCCCGGCTGCGCCGGGAAATGGAACAGCGCCGCATCGACGTGTACGTCGTCCCCACGGCGGACTTCCACGAATCCGAATACGTCGGCGCGCATTTCAAGGCACGCTCCTACATCACCGGCTTTACCGGCAGCGCCGGTACGGCCATTATAACAATGACCGAGGCCGGTCTCTGGACGGACGCGCGCTATTTCCTGCAGGCGAAGCACCAGCTGGAGAATACCGGCGTGACGCTCTACCGCATGGGCGAGGAGGGCGTACCGACGATCATGGAATACCTGCGCTCCGCGCTGCCGGAGGGCGGTACGCTCGGCTTTGACGGCCGCGTCATCAACGCGCGCCTCGGCGCGGCTTTCCTTGCGCTTGCCGGGGAAAAGAACGCCAAGCTTGCCGTCGGTGAGGATCTTGTCGGCATCATCTGGGACGACCGCCCCGAGCTGCCGCACGCGCCGGTGCGCATCCTCACGGCGGAATACTCCGGCCGTTCCACCGCGGACAAGCTCGCGGACGTGCGCGCTGAGATGAAAAAGCAGGGCGCGAGCGTCCATCTGCTCACGTCGCTTTATGATATCGCGTGGCTGCTGAACGTCCGCGGCGGCGATATCGACTATGTCCCCGTTGTGCTCTCCTATCTTGCGCTCACGGAGGAGCAATGCTTCTGGTTCGTGCAGGACGCCGTTCTCACGGACGAGCTTCGCGCCTATCTTGCCGAGAACCGCATCGAAACGCGCCCGTATGAGAGCTTCTACGACTATGCCGCCGCCATCCCCGCCGGAGAGACGGTGCTGCTCGACAAGGGCGTGTGCAACTACCGCCTCGTCTCCGAGCTTTGTGATGGCGTCAAGATCGTGGACGAGACGAACCCCTCCGTGCTTATGAAGTCCATCAAGAATGAGACCGAGCAGAAGAACACGGTCAACGCCCACATCAAGGACGGCGTTGCCGTGACGAAATTCATCTACTGGCTCAAGAAGAACATCGGCAAGACGCCGATGACCGAGCTTTCCGCCTCCGACTATCTCGCCGCGCGCCGCGCCGAGCAGAAGGGCTTTCTCGATCTCAGCTTTGACACCATCTGCGCCTACGGCGCGCACGCCGCCATCATCCACTACGCCCCCACGCCGGAGACGGATATCCCGCTCGAGGCGCACGGCCTGCTGCTCGTGGACTCCGGCGGACACTATCTCGAGGGTACGACCGACATCACCCGCACCATCGCCCTCGGCCCCGTGACGGACGCCGAGCGCGCCGACTTCACGCGTGTCCTCCGCTCGCATCTGCATCTGGCGAACGCCCGCTTCCTCCACGGCTGCACGGGGCTGAATCTGGATATTCTCGCCCGCGAGCCGCTGTGGGAGGCTGATCTGGACTACAAGCACGGCACCGGCCACGGCGTCGGCCACATCCTGAACGTCCACGAAGGGCCGAACGGCTTCCGCTGGCGGCAGTCGCCGGAGCGCAGCGAGGGAAGCGTGCTCGAAGAGGGCATGATCACGACCGACGAGCCGGGCCTTTACATCGAGGACGCCTACGGTATCCGCATCGAGAGCGAGCTTCTCTGCCGAAAGGGTGTCAAAAACGAGTTCGGGCAGTTTATGTACTTCCGGAATCTTACCTGCGCGCCGATCGACCTCGACGCGATCGACGTTAGCGCCCTCACCGTGACCGAGCGCCGCTGGCTCAACGAGTACCACGCCGCCGTGTACGAGACCGTCGCGCCGCACCTCACCGAGGATGAGCGCGTCTGGCTGCGCGACGTTACCCGCGCCATCTGATTTTGCACGTTATCTGCTTCGGGAAGGAGAACACCCATGCTTGATGAAGCCGTTCAGAAAGAGATCATTCAAAAGGGACGCGACTTTCTCAAAAGCCCGCTGGAGCGGGACCCCTACGAGGAAGCGTTCGAGTCCGATCAGGACCGGAAGCTGCCGCAGCCGCCGCTCGTGAAAGCGCCCATGGCGGAGGAGGGCGAGCGCATCGCTCTCACGAAAGATTTTTCCGGCCTTGCGCTGAAAAACGATCTTGTGAGCCTCATCCGTGACCGGCGGAGCGCCCGGATCTATACGAACGAAACCATGACGCCGGACGAGCTCTCGTTCCTTTTGTGGGCGACGCAGGGCATCAAGAAGATCCGCGGCAAGGCGTATGCGACCATCCGCACCGTGCCGTGCGGCGGTGCGCGCCACGAGTTTGAAACGTATCTGATCGTCCGGAATGTGGAGGGTCTGCGGCCCGGCGCGTACCACTATCTGCCAATGCTCCATGCGCTCGAGTTTCTGCACCCGATCGAGGACATTCCGGAAACTATAACCCAGACGCTGTGCGGCCAGAAATGGGCGGCCAAAGCCAACGCGGTGTTTTACTGGTCGGTCGTGCCCTACCGCGCCGAGTGGCGCTACGGCATTTACGCCCACCGCATCGCGCTCATCGACGCCGGACACGTGGGGCAGGCGCTCTATACGGCCTGCACCGGGCTGGGTCTCGGAACATGCGGTCTCGGCGCTTTCCAGCACGAGAAATGCTGCGATCTCTTCGGGCTTGACGGCGAGGAGGAGTACATCATCTACACCGCCCCCGTCGGCACGATCCGCGACGAGGACCTGACCGAAGAAAACGCCTTCTACCAGTTCGTAGAAGACGAGAGACTCTGAATTTTATAACGCAAAAAAGCTCACGGATCCGATCCGTGAGCTTTTTGCGTGTATGCGGTCTCTATCTCCCGCGGAGCGGCTCAGTACCGATCCAGCCGCCGCTGGATCTCGTCGATATCGCTCTGGTCAAAGTCTTCTGCGCGCAGACCTTCCTGCCGGCACAGCTCTTCAAATTCCTCGTTTCCGATATGGCAGGTGCCGCGGCGCACGATGGCATCGACGATCTTGCGGATACGCTCCTCGCGCGCGTCGTCGTCCAGCATCTGCGTCAGCATCGCTACTTCCAGAACATCGTCCCAGGAGTCGATTTTCCCGTCGCCGTTCCAGTCTATGCTGGTATGTGAATCCAGAAGAAAACCCATAAACGCGCCTCCTTACACGGCTTACCATGATAAAAAAGACACGATACCGCGCCGGCGGAAAGAAGAGAAAGCATTCCGACAGGGGGGATCGTGTCTATATTTATTATACGGTTTTTCCGTGGAAAAAACAAGGCCGAACGCCGTCAGAGCGCGAATTTTTTGCCGTATTCCTCCGCGTACTGCATGTATTTCTGCGTTTTCATCTCGCGGAGGCTTTTGAGATATTCGTGGGTATCAAAGCTGTCGGACTCCAGCTCGATCATCGCCACGGCGATGTTGGAGCAGTGGTCGGCGATACGCTCGTAATTCGTGAGAAGGTCGTTAAAAACAAAGCCCATGGCGAGCGTGCAGGAGCCGTCCTGCAGACGGATGATGTGGTGGAGCTTCATCTCGTCGCACAATCCGTCGATCGTATCCTCCAGCGGCTCGACGCGCAGCGCCATTTCCAGATCGTTCCCGATGAACGCGCCGACAACGAGCGAGACGATCTCGCTCACGGCGGTGCGGAGCACGTCCAGCTCGCGCTGAGCGGCGTCGGTGAAGCGGATGTCCTTTTCGTAAATTTCGCGCGCGACCTCGGCGAGATTCATCGCGTGGTCGCTGATGCGTTCAAAATCGCCGATGGTGTGCAGGAACTTGGATACCTCCTCGTTCTGCGCGGTGGAAAGCTCGCGGCCGGTGAATTTGACGAGATACGTGCCGAGATGGTCCTCGTACTGGTCCACGGCGTCCTCCATGTCCACGACCTGCTGAAAGCCTTTCTGGGAGAAATTCTTTATCAGCTCGAGCGCGACGACAAGGTTATCCTGGGAGCGCATCGCCATGGCGTTGATCGTCAGGCGGCACTGCTCAATGGCAAGCGCGGGGTGGACAAGAAAGCGCTCTTCCAGCCGCTCGATGCCCGCGGTGAGCTCGTTGTATTTTTCCGAGGTCTTCTCGGGGATGAGCTTTCCGGTGAGCGCCTCCAGCTGGCGCAGGAACGGGAAAAGGATCAGGATCGAGCCGATGCGGAAAAGGGAGTTCACCATCGCGATGCCGACCGGGCCGAGCGCGGTCTCCATGAACGGGAACGGGGAAAAGGCGTTGACGCCGTAGAAGAGCGCAGAGAAGATGACGGTGCCGAAAATGCCGGTGAAAAGATAAATGAGCGCGGTGCGCCGCCCGTCGCGGTTCGCGCCGATGGCGGAGACGAGGACCGGCACCGCCGCGCCGATGCCCATGCCCATGATCATCGGGAAGGCCGTGGCAAACGAGATCGTTCCGGTCACGGATAGCGCCTGCAAAATACCGACGGAGGCGGAGTTGGACTGCAAAACGGCGGTAATGAGCGTGCCGATGAGAACGCCGAGGATCGGGTTTTCAAACATCGTCATCAGACGGAGAAAGCCCTCGCTCTCGCGCAGCGGGGACACCGCGCCGCTCATCGCGTTCATGCCGTACATCAAAACGGCAAAGCCGAGCAGGATATCGCCGGTGTGCCGCTTCTGCGACGTTTTCCCGAGCATGCGCAGCAGTATGCCGGCAATGGCGGCGATGGCGGTGATCGTTGCGGAGCTCAGAAGGGAGAGCGCGTCGCTGCTGCTGATATACGAAAGACAGAGGATCCAGCCCGTTACGGATGTACCGATGTTCGCGCCGAGCACGATGCCGATCGCCTGCGAGAGCTTCATCATGCCGGAGTTCACAAAGCCGACGACCATCGCGGACGTGGCCGAGGAGGACTGAATCACGGCGGTGACGGCTGTGCCGAGCAGTACGCCCTTGAGCGGCGTATTGGAGAGCCGGTAGAGGATGAGCTCGAGCCGCTGACCGGCGACGAGCTTCAGGCTGTCGCCCATGAGCCCCATGCCGAAGAGAAAAAGCGCCACGCCGCCGAGCAGCGCTAAAATGTTGGAAATACCCACAGCCATCGATTCCTTTGCAAGTTATAGATTATCCGCATATCAGTGTACCGTATGAAGGTTAAATCCAAAAGCAAGACAAGGTTAAATCCACGTTAAATCCATTTTACAAGCGGCGCTGCGCGTGATATGCTATAGAAAGTTGGAATTGCAAAACGGAGGCGGAAGAGATGATCTACCTTCTCGAAGACGACGAGAGCATCCGAAAGCTCGTTACCTATACGCTGCAGCACGCGGGATACGAAGCCGCAGGGCTCAGCTGCCCCTCGGCATTCTGGGCGGCAATGAAACGCCAGACGCCGGAGCTCGTGCTGCTCGATATCATGCTGCCGGAAGAAGACGGCCTTTCGGTTTTGAAAAAACTGCGCGGCTCGGCGATCTGGCGGGAGCTTCCGGTCGTGATGCTCACGGCAAAGAACGCCGAGTACGACCGCGTGGTCGGACTGGACGCCGGGGCGGACGACTATATATCGAAGCCCTTCGGCATGATGGAGCTTCTCGCGCGGGTGCGGGCGCTGCTGCGCCGCACCGGGATGACGTCGGCGGGCGAGCATACCGTCGGCGAGCTGTACGTCTGCCGGGACAAGCACATCGTGCGCGTTTCCGGGCAGGATGTGCCGCTCACAAACAAGGAATTTTCGCTCCTCTGCCTGCTGCTGGAGCATTCCGGCGCGGCGCTCACGCGCGACCGGATCATGGACAGCGTATGGGGCAGCGGCTTTGACGGGGAAAACCGCACCGTGGACGTGCATGTGCGCACGCTGCGCACCAAGCTCGGCGCGGCGGGGGCATACATCGAAACGGTGCGCGGCGTCGGCTACCGCTTTACCCCGGAGAAGGGGAGCGTGCCATGAAGGGAAAGCTCTTTCTGCGTGTGGGGCTTCTGTTCTTCGCCGCGATCCTGCTCGGCTCCGCCGTGACGTATGCCATCGCGCAGCCGCAGCTTGCCGGGACAGAGGCGAGAGCGCAGGTATCATCGCACCTTTTGTGGCTGCTGCCGATCGCGCTCTGTCTCGCCGCGGCGGGCGGCTGGGCCGTAGCGCGCGGCATCGTTGACCCCATCCGGAAGATCGACCCGGAAACGCCCGGCACGGAAGCGCCGTATGAAGAGCTCGTGCCGCTGCTTGCGCGCATCCGCGCGCAGAATCGTCTCATCCGCCAGCAGGCGGAAACGCTCGGACAGACGCGGCGCGACTTTGCCGCGATCACGGAGAACATGGGGGAGAGTTTCCTCCTGCTCGATAAGCGGCTGAACGTTCTCTCCCGCAATGTATCGGCGAGCTATCTTCTGCCCGCGCCGCCGGACGGCGAGGCGGACAACCTCAACCGCGGCGGCTGCCCGGAGGAGATCGTCCGCGCCGCCGAGCGCGCTCTCGCCGGCCGCCGCACGGAGCTGACTCTTGAAATGCACGAGCGGTATTACTATGTGATCGCAACGCCCGTCTTTTCCGAAAACCAGATCACCGGCTCGGTCGTCATCGCGCTCGACACGACCGAGCGCGAGCAGCGCGAGGCGCTGCGGCGCGAGTTTTCCGCGAACGTGTCGCACGAGCTCAAAACGCCGCTCACGTCGATCTCCGGGTTTGCGGAGCTTCTCGCCAACGGCATGGTTCCGCCGGAGCGGGTGGGCGAGTTCGCCGGGGATATCTACAAGGAATCCCAGCGGCTCATGGCGCTCGTGGACGATATCATCGAGCTCTCCCGTCTCGAAGAGGAAACCGCCGCGCCGGAGACGGAGAGCGTCGATCTTTATGCTCTCGCGGAGGAAACGCTCGCCTCTCTCCGCCCGGCGGCGGAGCGGCGGGACGTGACGCTCACGCTCCGCGGCGGGGAGGCCGTCGTGCAGGGCGTGCGCACGGCGCTGCAGGAGCTTGTCTATAACCTCTGCGACAACGCCGTAAAGTATAACCGTCCCGGCGGCAGCGTGACCGTCACGGCGGAAAAGCGCGGCGGCGAAACGGTTTTGTCCGTGGCGGATACGGGCATCGGCATTCCGTATGAGCACCAGAACCGGGTGTTCGAGCGGTTTTACCGCGTGGACAAGAGCCATTCCCGGCAGCTCGGCGGAACGGGACTCGGCCTTTCCATCGTCAAGCACGCCGCGGCGATGCACAAGGCGCGCCTTGAGCTCTGGAGCGAGCCGGACGCCGGAACCAAGATCACCGTCCACTTTGACGGACAATAAAGCCTTTGAGAATCCCCGGCACGGGCATTGGATGTCTGTGCCGGGGATTTTTTGCGTGTTGTGCAAAGTGAATAAATTGAAACGTTTTCCTTTATATAAAACCGGCATTTAGTTTGAAAAATTCCCTGAAAGGGTTGCGTTTTGTGGGATTTACTTCCTTGCTTGGTATAGTACAATAAAACTGCAATGAGTCGTAACGGCTCAAAACAAAAGGAGGAAATGAAGATGAAAATGAAGAAGCTCATGGCTCTGGTGCTGGCGCTGACGCTGGTGCTCGCGCTTGCGGCTTGCGGCCAGACGAGCGCCCCTGCCGAGAGCGGCAACACCACCACCGCTCCCGCCGCCGAAGGCGAGCAGACCCTGATCGTCTATACCGCAAGAAGCGAGAGCCTGAACAACGCCGTCATCGAGAACTTCGAGGCCGACACCGGCATCCATGTGGAAGTCGTCACCGGCGGCACCGGCGAAGTCCTCAAGCGCGTGCGTTCCGAAGCTGCCAATCCCCAGGGCGATATCTGCTGGGCGGCGGACGAAGCGATGCTCAAGGATTACACCGACTGCTTTGAAGAGTATGTCTCCCCCGAAGACGCCAACATGATGGAAGGCTACAAGAACACCACCGGTTATTCCTCTCCCGCTTTCTGCGACCCCACCGTTTTCATCGTGAACACCGATCTCGCCGGTGATATCGAGATCAACGGCTTTGCCGACCTGCTCAATCCCGCCCTCAAGGGCAAGATCGCCGGCGGCGACCCCGTGAACTCCAGCTCCGCGTTCCAGTGCCTGATTGCCGGTCTCTATGACATGGGCAACGGCGACCCGATGTCCGACGCCGCCTGGGAGTGGGCTGCTGGACTCGTCGAAAACCTTGACGGCGTTGCTCTCACCAGCTCCTCGCAGGTCTACAAGGGCGTTGCCGAGGGCGAGTACATCGTCGGCCTGACCTGGGAAGATCCCGCTGCGGCGTATGTCCGTGACGGCGTTGCCGTTAAGGTCGTGTTCCCGGAAGAGGGCGCTCTGATGTCCGGTCAGTGCGTGTCCATCATCAAGGGCGCTCCGCACATGGAGAATGCCAAGAAGTTCGTGGACTACATGCTCAGCGAGACCTGCCAGAACTACGTCGGCCAGAACCTCACGGTTCGTCCGCTCCGCCAGAACGTCCAGCTCAACGACAGCCTGACGCCGTGGAGCGAGATCACCCGTCTGGAAACCTATGACGGCGTGTGGGTCGCCGCCAACAAGTCGGCCATTACCGAGAAGTACAGCGAGTGCCTCGAAAACGCGGGCTAAGACATAAGGAACCATCCCGTGCGGGTCTGCGGCCGTGCGCCGCAGACCCGCACATTCTACAAAGAATCTCGCAGAGAAAGGGAACTGAAACGATGGGAGCCACCATTACCATTGAAAACGCCGTCAAGCGCTACGGCAACGACACGATCATCAACGGCCTGTCTCTGGAAGTCAAGCCGGGCGAATTTTTCACGCTGCTGGGCCCCTCCGGCTGCGGCAAAACGACGCTTCTCCGCATGATCATCGGATTCAACTCCATCGAAGGCGGCACGTTCAAGATCAACGACCGCGTCATCAACGATATCCCCACCAACAAACGGAACATCGGTATGGTGTTTCAGAACTACGCGGTATTCCCGCACATGAATGTATTCGATAACGTGGCCTTCGGCCTGCGCAACCGCAAGCTGCCGAAGGATGAAATAGAGCGCAAGGTCAACAGCATCCTCAAGGTCGTCAAGATCGATCATCTCAAGGATCGCATGCCGGCAAACCTCTCCGGCGGACAGCAGCAGCGCGTGGCGCTTGCCCGCGCCATCGTCATCGAGCCGGAGGTGCTGCTGATGGACGAGCCGTTGTCCAACCTGGACGCGAAGCTGCGCGTGGAAATGCGCAACGCCATCAAGCGCATCCAGCAGCAGTTCGGCATTACGACCGTGTACGTCACCCACGATCAGGAGGAGGCTCTCGCGGTCTCCGACCGGATCGCCGTCATGGACGGCGGCGTTATCCAGCAGATCGACACGCCGCAGCGCGTCTACCAGCGCCCGGCCAACCGCTTTGTCTCCAACTTCATCGGCCTCTCAAACTTCCTGAACGCGACGGTCTCCCGCGGCGAGGACGGCGCGGAGCTCTGCTTTGCCGGGAGCGATTACCGCGCGGCGATGACGAATCTCCGCGGCGAGGCATCCGACGGCATGGACGTGCTCGCGGCGGTCCGGCCGGAGGAATTCCTGCTCTCGACCGGCGAAGGCGAGGGCATTCCCGCCACGGTGCGCAGCAGTGTCTTCCTCGGCACCACTACGCATTATTTCCTGACGCTCCCCACCGGGCAGGAGATCGAAGCCGTCCGCGACAGCGACGAGGAATGGGCGGTCATTCCGGACGGCGCGGAGGTGCGTCTTCGCGTGAAGCCGCGCCGCATCAATGTCTTTACCGCCGACGGAAAGCGCTCTCTGGTCATCCGGGAGGAGCTTTTATGAGATACGCCGGAGAAAAGCGCTTCAACGGCTGGACGGCGCTGACGCTCGTTTTGCTCGCGCTCTTTTTGCTGTTCGTCATCTATCCCATCGGTATGCTGCTCATCAAGAGCCTTTTTACCGGCGGGAAGATCGATCTGAGCTACTTTGTGAAGTTCTTCACGAAGAAGTATTACTGGGGCGCGCTCGTCAACAGCTTTAAGGTCACGGTCGTGTCCACGCTCGTAGCGTCGCTCATCGGCGTGCCGATGGCGTATCTGCTGCGCAGCGTGAAGATCCGCGGCGCGGGTCTCATCAACATCCTTATCGTGATCTCCTATCTCTCGCCCCCGTTCATCGGCGCGTATTCGTGGATCCAGCTCCTGGGCCGGAACGGCTTTATCACCCGCATCGCAAACGCCCTCTTCGGTGTGAAGCTGCCGGGCATTTACGGCTTTGCCGGTATCGTGCTCGTCTTTTCTCTCCAGTCCTTCCCGCTGATCTACATGTATGTTTCCGGCGCAATGAAGAATCTGGACAACTCCCTGAACGAAGCGGCGGAGAGCCTTGGCTGCAACGCCTTCCAGCGTGTGACGAAGATCATTTTCCCACTGGTGATGCCGTCGCTGCTCGCGGGCGCGCTGCTCGTATTCATGCGCGTGTTTGCCGACTTCGGCACGCCCATGATCATCGGCGAGGGGTATAAGACCTTCCCGGTCATGCTGTATACGCAGTTTATGGGCGAGGTCGGCACGAACGACGGTTTTGCCGCCACGATGTGTCTGATCGTCATCGTTATTGCGCTGATGTTCTTCTTCCTGCAAAAGGCGCTCGGCCGCCGGTTCACCTATTCCATGTCGGCGCTCAAGCCCATGGAGGCGGCAGATCCGAAGGGCTGGCGCGGTGTCGTTTCCCACATCGTGGTGTATCTCGTGGCGCTCGTCGCGGCGCTGCCGCAGATCACGGTGCTCGTCACGTCCTTCATCGGCACGATCAACGGCTCGCTCTTCACCGGCGAGTTTACGCTTGATAACTACCGCAACATCTTTGCCAAGAGCAACACCAGCGCCATTACCAACAGCTACCTCTTCGGCCTGATCGCCATCGTGATCGTAGTCGTATGCGGCATACTGATCTCGTATCTCAGCGTCCGCAAGCGCAATGCGCTCACCTCGGTGCTCGATGTGCTCACCATGTTCCCGTACATCATCCCCGGCTCGGTGCTCGGCATTTCGTTCTTGTACGCCTTCAATGGGCCTCCATTTATGCTCGGCGGCACGGTGCTCATCATCGTTATATCGCTCTCCATCCGGCGCATGCCGTATACGATCCGATCGAGCACCGCCATCATCGGGCAGATCAGCCCCAGCGTGGAGGAAGCGTCCATCAGTCTCGGCGCGTCGCAGCTCAAAACGTTTCTGCGCGTCACGATCCCCATGATGCTCCCCGGCGTGCTCTCCGGCGCGATCATGAGCTGGATCACCCTCATCAGCGAGCTGAGTTCCTCGGTCATTCTGTACACCAGCAAGACCATGACGCTCACCGTGGCCATCTATTCCGAGGTCATCCGCAGCAACTTCGGCAATGCGGCGGCCTACTCCACGATCCTGACTCTCACTTCGATCGTGTCGCTTCTTGTGTTTTTCAAACTCAGCGGCAAAAAGGACTTGAGCGTATAAAGCGGGAAGCGTCCCTCAAGTCTTTTGCAGGGCCTTGCGGTGCGCCTGAATGGGCGCACCGCTGAGCTTGTCAAAAAAATATTTTTGACAAGCTCTCAAACGAGACCCACTTCGTTGGGCTCTCGTTTGAAAAG
>ERZ1673738.1534-NODE-1534-length-34178-cov-5.545351_pt1 | contig 34178 bp, 19 predicted proteins | sample MGYA00580198_ERZ1673738 | MGnify/ENA primary metagenome ERZ1673738 (study PRJEB41218, sample SAMN15661784) | gut metagenome | host: Homo sapiens | place: Canada: London | collected 2015-08-20/2019-03-30 | study: EMG produced TPA metagenomics assembly of...
GGCGCGCGGGCGGCGAAGCGCGCGGCGGTCTTTTTCGCGCTCTATCCGCTGAACATGGTGATGGCGGTGAACGCGACGAAGGACGTGCTGTTCGGCGGCTTTTTTGCGCTGACGCTGGCGCTTCTGAACGAGATTCAGGAAAAGCCGTCGCGCGGGCTGGCGCTGAAAATCGCGGTCTGCGGCGCGCTGGCGGTGATGCTGCGCAACAACATGGCGTATGCCGCGCTGGTGTGGCTGGCGATCCTGACGATCGGCCTGCGCAAAGGGGAGAAAAGCGCGGCGCTGGCTATGCTGCTGGCGCTGACCGTCGGCCTTTGCGGAAACGCGGCGCTGAAACGCGCGACCCGCGCGGAGAGCGGCGACATGAGCGAAATGCTCTCCTGGCCGATTCAGCAGCTTGCCCGCGCGCGGCTGTATGACGAGGAGCGGCTGACCGACGCGGAAAAGGAAGCCATCGACGAGCTGATGCCCGGCGAGGCATGGGCATGCTACGACCCGACGATTTCCGACCCGGTGAAATTCGAATTCGACACGCAGGCATTCCGCGCGGACGTGAAGAAATATGTCGGCGTATGGCTTTCCGTCGGGAAAAAGTGCGCGGGGACATATCTGGACGCGACCATGGCGCTGACCTATCCGTTCTTCTACCCATACCGCGAATACCGCGTTTCGGGGTATTATGTGCAGATGGGCATGTCCGACGCATACGATGCAGGCTGGTGCGATTTTGATCCGCCGGAAAGCCGAAGCCTGTTCCCGCGGGCGCTGGCGTCGCTTTCGTGGCGCTTCGGCGCGAAGGGCGCGATGCAGATTCCCGTCGTCGGCTGGCTGTTCAATATGGGCGTGATCGTCTGGACGATGCTGTTTTTCGCCCTGCGGGAGATGTATTGGGGGCGGTGGCGGCGGTTCGGCACGGCGCTGCTGCCGGTGCTGCTCTGGGGCACGTTCCTGCTCGGGCCGGTCATGGCCGGACGGTATATCTATCCGTTTGTCTGCGCGCTGCCCGTGCTGGCGGCGCGGCCGGGGCGGAACGTGAAGGAGGCGGCGAGGCATGGGTGACATGCAACTGAAACCCGAGCTTGTGCAGGAGCTTTGCGCGTTTGCGAGGGAGCGGAAAATCCAAAAGCTGATGCTCTTCGGGTCGAGGGCGCGGGGAGACAATCGCCCCAAGAGCGACATTGATTTGGCCGTTCAGGGCGGCGATGTGGCGGGGTTTACGGACGATGTGAACGAGAAGGCACGGACGCTGCTGTTTTTTGACGTGGTTGATCTGGAGCGGCCGCTGCCCGAGACGTTCCGCGCGGAAATTGTGAAGGATGGCGTGGTGCTGTATGAAGAAATACGATAATTATGTGTCGAATCTGGACGTGCTGAAACGCGCTGACGAACAGAAACTGGATAATGAATTTATCATCAGCGGGATTAAGGATAAATTCTGCCTGCAATTCGAGCTGAGCTGGAAGCTGCTCAAGGAGCTTTTGACCTATGAAGGGCGCGTCGAGGCGGCGACGGGCTCTCCGAGGGAAATCATCAAAGCGGCGTATACGGTTTATGATTTCATGGATGAGACGGTTTGGCTGGACATGCTTCGGGATCGCAACACGAGCACGCATATTTACGACGGCGAGGAAGTCAGGCGGCTGGCGCAGCGCGTGATTGACCGGTATATTCCCGCGTTTGAGCGGATGCGGCACGCGATTGACGCGCGATATGCCGACGTTTTGGATGAACTGTAAAGCGCCAATGGCGCGCAATTCGAGGAGGTTATCGCCATGAGACTGGATAAATATCTGAAGGTTTCGAGGATCATCAAGCGGCGCACGGTGGCCAAGGAGGCCGGCGAGGGCGGCCGCGTGAGCATCAACGGCAAGGTTGCCAAGCCCTCTGCGGAGGTGAAGGAGGGCGACGTGATTGAAATCCGCTTCGGCGAAAAGCTGGCGCGGCTTCGCGTGCTCTCCGTCGCGGAGACGGTGCGCAAGAACGAGGCCTTGGCCATGTACGAGATGCTCGAAGGGGAGGAAATGTGATGAATGCGGCGGTGATTGTCGCGGCCGGACGCGGCACGCGCATGGGGCTGGAGCGAAACAAGGTGCTCGCGCCGCTCTGCGGTGAGCCGGTCATCGCGCGGACGGTTCGCGTGTTCGAGCGGACGGGCTGGTTTGACGGCGGGATCGTCGTCGTCACGGGCGCCTGCGATCTTTGCGAAATGAAGCGAATTCTCGCCGACGCGGGGCTGCACGCGCAGGTCGTCCTCGGCGGCGCGGACAGGCAGGAGAGCGTATGCCGCGGGCTGGCGGCGACGAACCCCGAAGCCCGATACGTCGCGATTCACGACGGCGCGCGCCCGCTGGTGACGGCGGAGGTCATCGCGCGGACGCTGGAAAGCGCGAAAAAATACGGCAGCGGCGTGGCGGCGGTGCCGCTCAAGGACACGGTGAAGCGCGTGAACGAAGGCGGCGTTGTGGTCGATACCCCGCCGCGCGACGCGCTGCGCGCCGTTCAGACGCCGCAGACGTTCGAGGCGGAGCTGATCCGCAGGGCGCACGCGGCATATGCGCTCGGCGAACGCGCGACAGACGACGCGGCGCTGGCGGAGCGCATGGGCGTTAAGGTTCGCCTGACGGAAGGCGATGTGGAAAACATCAAGCTGACCACGCCGGAGGATATGCTGCTGGCGCGGCAGGTGATTTTGAGGCGGGAAGGCCAAAAGGAGGAAAAGCCCATGGTGCGGATCGGTCATGGTTACGACGTGCATCGGCTGACGGAGGATCGCAAGCTGATTCTCTGCGGGGTGGAGATTCCCTATACGCTGGGGCTTTTGGGGCACAGCGACGCGGACGTGGCGCTGCACGCGCTGATGGACGCGCTGCTCGGCGCGGCGGCGCTGGGCGACATCGGCCGCCACTTTCCGGATACCGACCCGGCGTACAAGGGCGCGGATTCCGGCAAGCTGCTCGATCATGTTGTGGCGCTGCTGGAGGAGAAGGGCTATGCCGTCGGCAATGTGGATGTGACGATTATCTGCCAGCGCCCGAAGCTCAAGGATTATATCGAGCAGATGCGCCAAAACGTGGCGCGCCACCTCAAGGTGGATGCGGACTGCGTGAACATCAAGGCGACGACGACCGAGAAGCTGGGCTTTGAGGGCGAGGGGCTGGGCATTTCCAGCCACGCGGTCGCATGTATTGAAAAAGCATAACGCACATGGCGAAAAAATCGAGAAACCAAAAAACGAAATACAAAAAGCGAAACCCCGCCGCGGCGCTGCTCGACGGCCTGCTGACGCTGCTGGATCGCGTTTTGGAAGGCTTTGCGGCGGCGGTCGTGGCGGTTCTGCGCGGAATCGGCTGGCTGATGGTGGGGCTGCTGCGCGGGCTGCTCTGGCTGGTCAAGCGCCTGCTTTTGCTGCTCGCGTGGCCGCTGGGCAGGCTCTGGCGGCTGATGACGGGCAGGCGCAACCGCGCGCAGCGCTGCCTGCGGCTGACGGGCTTTGAATTTGAGGAATACATGGCGCAGGTGCTCCGGGACAACGGCTTTCGGCACGTCGAGGTGACGGTGGAGTGCGGCGATCAGGGCGTGGACATCCTCGCCGTGCGCGGCGGCAAAACCTACGCCATCCAGTGCAAGAATTACGCGGGGGCGGTGGGCAACGCCGCCGTGCAGGAGGCCTACGCGGGCGCGGAATACTATGGCTGCGACGTTCCGGCGGTCGTCTGCCCGACGATGTTCACGGCTTCCGCGCGGGAGCTGGCCGAATCGACCGGCGTGGAGCTGTGGGACGGCGAACGGCTCTCGCACATGATGCGCGTCAGCGGACGAAGGCCGCATCACGACCCGAGGCGGGACGACGAGCTATAATCAGGCTTGACAAATCACGCTTTTTTTAGTATCATAACGGTGCGAATCGCGTTGAAGGGGTTGGCAGCCCGGAGCGGCGCGCACAAAACGAACAATCAAAAGTGGGCATGCTTTTTACACATGTCAACAAGGGTGGAACCGCGGAAGAATGTCTTTCGTCCCTTGAATCCAAGCGGCGGCGCGGATTCGGGGCGGCGTCTTCGCGGTTTTTTATTTGGCTCCGAAAGACGAGAGAAAGAAGGGTTTTTCCATGGCAAAGGTGCAAAACGACACGATGGATAAGCTCGTCGCCCTGTGCAAGGGCCGCGGCTTCGTGTTCCCCGGCTCCGAAATCTACGGCGGTCTGGCCAACTCGTGGGATTACGGCCCGCTGGGCGTTGAGTTCAAGAACAACGTCAAGCGCGCGTGGTGGAAGAAGTTCGTACAGGAGAACAAGTACAACGTCGGCATCGACTGCGCGATTCTGATGAACCGTCAGGTTTGGGTGGCGAGCGGCCATGTCGGCAACTTCAACGACCCGCTGATGGATTGTAAGGCCTGCAAGGCGCGCTTCCGCGCGGATAAGCTGATTGAGGACTGGGCGAAGGCCAACGGTCAGGAGATCGAGGCGGACGGCTGGACGAACGAGCAGCTCGAAAGCTTCATCGAGGAGAAGCAGATTCCCTGCCCGACCTGCGGCAAGCACGATTTCACCGGCATCCGCAAGTTCAACATGATGTTCAAGACCCATCAGGGCGTGACCGAGGACGCGAGCAACGAGATCTATCTGCGCCCGGAGACCGCGCAGGGCATCTTCGTCAACTTCCCGAACGTCGCCCGCACGACCCGCCGCAAGCTGCCGTTCGGCGTCTGCCAGGTCGGCAAGAGCTTCCGCAACGAGATCACGCCGGGCAACTTCATCTTCCGCATCCGCGAGTTCGAGCAGATGGAGCTGGAGTTCTTCTGCATGCCGGGCACGGATCTGGAGTGGTTCAGCTACTGGCGCACCTACTGCCACGAGTGGCTCAAGGGCCTGGGCATCAAGGACGAGCACCTGCGCCTGCGCGACCATAAGCCGGAGGAGCTGGCGCATTACTCCAAGGCGACGACGGACTTTGAATACCTCTTCCCGTTCGGCTGGGGCGAGCTCTGGGGCGTGGCCGACCGCACGGATTTCGACCTGAAGGCGCACCAGACGACCTCCGGCAAGAGCATGGAATACCTCAACCCGACCACGGGCGAGAAGATCATTCCGTATGTCATCGAGCCGTCCCTCGGCGCGGATCGCGCGGCGCTGGCCTTCCTTTGCGAGGCCTACGAGGAGCAGGCGCTGGAGGGTGGCGACACCCGCGTCGTCATGCACTTCCATCCGGCGCTCGCGCCGTACAAGTGCGCCGTGCTGCCGCTGCAAAAGAACAAGTGCGGCGAGAAGGCCGGCGAAATCCATGACATGCTGAGCAAGCATTTCATGGTGGATTACGACGAGACCGGCTCCATCGGCAAGCGCTATCGCCGTCAGGACGAGATCGGCACGCCGATGTGCATCACCGTCGATTTCGACACGCTGGAGACCGGCGTTGTCACCGTGCGCGACCGCGACACCATGGAGCAGGATCACGTGCACGTGGACGAGCTGGTGGCCTACATCCAGAAGAAAATCGAATATTAAACCCGGATATTCAGGAAGCTGTCAGGCTAACGATACCGGCATTTCAAGAATAAAACTAAGTATTTGTGCCCGAAGGATTCCAAAGGGCGAGCGGAAAGCCCTTTGGTGGGGCGATGGGGTAAAACCCCATATCCCAAAATGCTTAGATATCTGTTTTTTGAAATGTTCGGTTTAAGCTTGACAGCTCTCTTTTATCCTTTGGGAATTGTGCGCTTTGCGCGTGTGAGGCTTGTATTTGCCGCCGGAGCATGATAAAATAATCCTGTATGACTATAAACGCAGTTTGCCCGAGCGGCAGTTAAAGGAGCAATCATTTTGGCAACAACAGTTGGGCTGATCTCTCTGGGATGCAGCAAAAATCGCGTCGATTCCGAGCAGATGCTTGCGGTGCTCAAGGAGCACGGCTATCAGATCGTTTCCGACCCGTCGCGGGCGGAGGTCATCATCGTCAACACCTGCGGCTTCATCCAGTCCGCAAAGGAAGAAGCCATCTCCACGCTGTTTGAAATGGCGGGCTACAAGCAGACGGGCTGCTGCCGCCTGCTGGTGGCGACGGGCTGCTTCGCGCAGCGCTACCCGGAGGCCATCCGCGAGGAGATGCCCGAGGTGGACGTGATTATGGGCGTGAACGACTATCAAAAGCTCGATCAGGCCATTCAGGAGGCCGCAAAGGGCGGCCGCCCCGTTTACACCGACGACGACGGAAAGTTCCACGAATTTGGCCGCGTGCTGACCACGCCGAAATACAGCGCCTACATCCGCATCGGCGAGGGATGCGACAACTGGTGCTCGTATTGCGCGATCCCGATGATCCGCGGCGGCTACCGCAGCCGCCCGAAGGCGGATATCCTGGCCGAGGTCAGGAAGCTGGCGGCGCAGGGCGTCAAGGAATTTACGCTCATCGCGCAGGACACGACGCGCTACGGCACGGACGACGGCGGCGAGAGCCAGCTGCCGCAGTTGATCGAGGAAATCGCCGCGATTCCCGGCGTGGAATGGCTGCGCGCGCTGTACTGTTATCCCGAGCGCGTGGATGAGCGCTTGCTGGATACGATGAAGCGCCTGCCGAACGTCTGTGATTACCTCGATCTGCCGATGCAGCACATCAGCCAGCACATCCTGACCGATATGAACCGCACGGATACCAGCGCGCACATCCGCGAGGTCTGCCGCATGTTTAAAGAGCGCGGCATGATGCTGCGCACGACGCTGATGGTCGGCTTCCCCGGCGAAACGGAGGAAGATTTTGACGAGCTGATGGATTTCGTGAAGGAAATCAAGTTCGACCGCATGGGCGCGTTTATGTTCTGCCCGGAGGACGGCACGCGCGCGGCGGAAATGCCCGACCAGATTCCCGAAGAGGTGAAGCAGGAGCGCTATGACCGGCTGATGACGCTCCAGCACGGCGTTTCGCTGGCGCAGAACAAGGCGCGCGTGGGCACGACCTGCCGCGTTCTGGTGGAAAAAAAGCGCGGCAGCCGCTATGTCGGCCGCAGCGAATACGAAGCGCCGGAGACGGACGGCAGCATCTTCTTCGGCTCGGAGGAGCCGTGCGAGATCGGCTCGTTTGTGAACGTGAAGATCACGGCCGCGAAGGCGTATGACCTGATGGGTGAGCGCGTATGAAAAAGTTTGTGGAGACGCTGAAACAGACGGGGCGGGCGATTCGCGCGATGAACCTGCCCAACAAGCTGACGCTGCTGCGCGTGGCGCTGGTGCCGCTGTATTTGGTGCTGCTGTGGTTCTTTGACAACGACAAGTCGATGCAGATTTGGCCGCTGCTGGTGTTTGTCGCCGCTTCGCTGACGGATATGCTCGACGGGCGCATCGCGCGCTCGCGCAACCTGATTACCAACTTTGGCAAATTCATGGACCCGATTGCCGACAAGCTGCTGACGCATACGGCGTTTATCATGCTGACGGCCATCGGGCGGCTGAACGTGACGGCCTGCATCATCTTCATCGCGCGGGAGTTTGTCGTCTCCGGCCTGCGGCTGTGCGCCGTGGAGCAGGGACACGTCATTGCGGCGGGCATGAGCGGCAAGATCAAGACCGTGCTGCAAATGATGCTGGTGGTCGTGCTGACGATCACGGGCGAGGGGATTCTGCCGGGGCTGCTGACGCTGGCTGCGGCGGTGATGACGCTGTACTCGATGTGTGAATACGTTTGGCAGAACCGCGCGGTTCTGGGAGGCGCGAAGTGATCGCGGAGATTGTGGCCATCGGCACGGAGCTGCTGATGGGGCAGATTGCGGACAGCGACGCGCAGATGCTCTCGCGCGAATTGCAGAGCCTCGGCATCGCGGTGTACCACCATCAGGTGGTGGGCGACAACCCGCAGCGGATGCGCGAGGCGCTGGCGCTGGCGCTTTCCAGAAGCGATTTGGTCATCACGACGGGCGGCCTCGGGCCGACGCAGGACGACCTGAGCAAGGAAATCGCCGCCGAGCTGCTGGGGCTTCCGATGGAATTTGACCCCGAAAGCTGGGACGCAATCGGCCGGTATTTCGAAAAAATCGGGCGCGTCTGCCCGATGAACAACCGCAAGCAGGCCATGTTCGCCAAGGGCTGCACGATTCTGCCCAACGCATGCGGAACCGCGCCCGGCTGCATGATCGAAAAGGACGGCAAAATCGTCGTCCAGCTCCCCGGCCCGCCGCACGAGATGGCGGATATGTTCGGCCGACAGGTTTACGGCAGGCTGGCGAAAAAGACCGGCGGCTGCATCACCTCGCGGTTCATCCGCATTTACGGCATGGGCGAATCGCAGGTGGCGCAGACGTGCGCGAAATGGATTGAAAACGGCGAGGGTGTGACGGTCGCGCCGTATTGCGCGCTGGGCGAGTGTCAGCTCCGCGTGACGGCGCGCGGCAGGGACGAGGACGAGGCGCTGCGGCAGGTCGAGCCTGTGGTGGACGCGATCTGCGGCGTGCTGGGCGACTGCGTTTACGACGTGACCGAGACGAGCGAGGGCTCCATGCAGGAAGCGGCGGGGCGCGCGCTGGTGGCGCGGCGGCTGACCGTTTCGACGGCGGAGAGCTGCACGGGCGGCATGGTTGCGGCGAGTCTGGTGGATTATCCCGGCATTTCCGAATGTCTGTATGAGGCGCATGTGACCTACGCCAATGAGGCGAAGGTGAAATACTGCGGCGTGAAGCCGGAGACGCTGGCGGCGTTCGGCGCGGTCAGCGAGCAGACGGCGTTTGAAATGGCGAGCGGCCTGCGTGAAAGAAGCGGCGCGGACATCGCCGTGGCGACGACCGGCATCGCAGGACCGGGCGGCGGGACGAAGGAAAAGCCCGTCGGGCTGGTATATGTCGCCTGCGCGGACAGGCACGGCGTGACAGTTGAGCGGCTGCAGCTCGGCGGCGGCCGCGCGCGGGTGCGCAGGCTGGCGACGCTCAAGGCGCTGGACATGGTGCGCCGCGCGGCGATAAGAGGGTAAAAACAGGAGGGGCAATATGGCAAGCGATAAGGGCAAAAAATCCGCAAAGACGGTCACGGCGATTCCGGCGAACGACGACGGCACCGAAAAAAAGCGCGCGCTGGATATCGCGCTGGCCGGCATTGAAAAGCAATTCGGCAAGGGCGCGGTCATCCGCATGGGCGAGCGCGCCGTGCGCGATATTCAGGTGATTCCGACGGGCTGTCTGGATTTGGATATGGCGCTGGGCGTGGGCGGCGTGCCGCGCGGCCGCGTGGTGGAGATCTACGGCCCGGAATCCTCCGGTAAGACGACCGTCGCGCTGCACATCGTCGCGGAGGCGCAGAAGATGGGCGGCGTGGCCGCGTTCATCGACGCGGAGCACGCGCTCGACCCCGTCTATGCGCGCAAGCTGGGCGTGGACGTCGATCAGCTGTACGTCTCTCAGCCGGACACCGGCGAGCAGGCGCTGGAAATCTGCGAGGCGTTGGTTCGCTCCGGCGCGATTGACGTCGTGGTCATCGACTCGGTGGCGGCGCTCGTGCCGAAGGCCGAAATCGACGGCGAGATGGGCGATTCGTTCGTCGGCCTGCAGGCGCGCCTGATGAGCCAGGCGCTGCGCAAGCTGACCGGCATTATCAACAAGACGAACTCGACCTGCATCTTCATCAACCAGCTTCGCGAGAAGGTCGGCGTGATGTACGGCAATCCGGAGACGACGCCGGGCGGCCGCGCGCTCAAGTTCTATGCGTCCGTGCGCATCGACATCCGCCGCGGCGAGCAGCTCAAGGACGGCACGACCGTCGTCGGCAACCGCACGAAGGCGAAGATTGTCAAGAACAAGGTCGCGCCGCCGTTCAGAACCGCGGAGTTCGACATCCTCTACGGCGAGGGCATCAGCAAGGAAGGCAGCCTGCTGGACAGCGCGGTTGCGCTGGATATCATCCACAAATCCGGCGCGTGGTTCTCCTACGGCGACCAGCGCATCGGCCAGGGCCGCGAGAACACCCGCAAGTTCCTCAAGGAGAACGCGGAAATCGCCGCGGAAATCGACAAGCTCGTTCGCGCCGAGCTGATGGGCAAGGATGCGCCCGTCGTGCAGAGCACGGCGGATGACGATGAGAGGCCGACGGACGACGGCATGGACGATCTGCCGAACCTCGACGACGAGGAATAAGCGAAAAGAACCCGCCTTGAAATCAAGGCGGGTTTTATGCTATACTATATACGATTTTGACAGACTTTGAAACGACGCGACGAACAGGAAGGATACCATGAAGCAGGAAAAGCTGGAAGACCGATTGCAGATGCGCAGGCTGACGGTGGACGATACCGCGCAGTATAACGCGCTGCTCCGTTATGCGTTTCAGGTGACGGACAGCGAGCTGGCCTCGCTGGGCTGGAACCAGAAGGAAATGGAGCGCAGCAAAAAACCCGTGCTCAAAAAGACGGAGTCGTTCGGCTGGTTTGACGGGGAAAAGCTGGCTTCACAGATCAGCGTCTACCCGATGCAGGTCAATCTGTTCGGTACGATGTACAACATGGGCGGCGTGACCGGCGTGGCGACCTATCCGGAATACATGGGGCACGGGCTGATGGCGCACCTGATGAAAAAAGCGCTTGATAACATGCGCGAAAACCACCAGTGCGTGTCGATGCTCTTCCCGTACCTGATTCCGTATTACCGCAAAAAGGGCTGGGAAATCGTTTCGGATAAGATGACCTACACCATCAAGGATACGCAGCTGCCCAAGCACCGCAAGGTCGGCGGTATGGTCGAGCGCGTGGACATCGACAGCGAGGATGTGCACCGGGTGCACGACGCATTCTCCGCGATGCGCCACGGCGCGCTCAAGCGCAACGAGCTGGAGTGGGAGGAATACTGGCGGTGGGAGGCCGACGACGTGCTCGTCGCCGTGTATTATGACGCGAACGAGAAGCCGACCGGCTACCTCGTCTACTACATCGCCAACGACGTGTTCCGCATCAAGGAGCTGGTGTACGTCAATCAGGAGGCGCGCCACGGCCTGTGGAACTATATCTCCGCGCACTTTTCGATGATCGAAAAGGTGGTCGGCAACAACTACACCAACGAGCCGATGGCGTTCCTGCTGGAGGACAGCGAAATTCAGGAGGAAATCGAGCCGTATATCATGGCGCGCATCGTCGATTTCGAGGAGTTTATCCGGCAGTATCCGTTTGATATCATCTCCATCCACGACGATCTGCATTTCATTATCGACGACCCGATCATGGAATGCAACTGCGGCGATTTCTCCCTGCGCTGGGACGCGGCGGGCAACACCATTCTGGAGCGCGGCGGCACGCGCGGCGAAACCGTCCGCTGCGACATTCAGACGCTGACGGCCATGTTCTACGGCTACAAGCGGCCGACATACCTCAAGCGCGTCGAGCGGCTGCAGGCCAACGACACCGCCGTGCGCATTCTGGAGGATATCATCCCCATCGAGCAGCCGTATTTCTCGGATTATTTCTAAGAGTGAGGCGTTACAACCATGCAAAACGAAGCGGTCGCGCTTCTTCGCTGCCCGATCTGTTCGGGCAGTTTTCATCAGGAGGGCAAAAGCCTGCTCTGCGGCAAGCGCCATTGCTACGACATCGCCAAGCAGGGGCATGTCAATTTCGCGCCGAACGCCAAGCCGTCCTTCTACAAAAAGGAGCTGTTTGAGAGCCGCGCGAAGGCGTTTGAGGCGGGCGTTTTTGCGCCGGTTGCCGCCGCCGGCGGCGAGGCGCTGGAAAAATATGTGCGCGCCGAGCGCCCTGTCGTGGCGGACGCGGGATGCGGCGAGGGATACTATCTGCGGAGCGTCTGCCCGGAACGGGACATGATCCGAATCGGGTTTGATCTCTCGAAGGAGGCCGTTCTGCTGGCGGCGAAGGGCGACAGGCGCTCGACGTATTTCGTCGGCGATTTGGCCAACATACCGTTGGCAGACGGCTGCTGCGACGCGGTGCTCGACGTGTTTACGCCGGCGAACTACGCGCAGTTCGGGCGCATCCTCAAAAAGGACGGCGTGCTCATCAAGCTCGCGCCGAGGCCGGGCTATCTGCGCCAGCTCCGCGAGGCGGCGGGCGGACGGCTGGCGGCCTACGACGGCGCGCCCGTTTCGGATTACGCGCACGCGCATCTGAACGTGCTGGAACAGAGGACGATCACCTATACGATGCCGGTCAGCGGGGCGCTGGCGCTGCATCTGGCGAAAATGACCCCGATGCTCGCCAACATCGACGCGGAGAGCCTTGACCTGAGCGGCGTGACGGAGATCACCGTTGACGAGACGATGATCGTCGGCACCATCAAACGGGAGGAAGAATTGTGAAGACGTTTTTTATGAATGACTACGGCGAGGGCGCGCATCCGATTGTGATGCAGCGGCTCCTTGAAACCAACATGGAGCACACCTGCGGCTACGGGCTGGATGATTACAGCCTGCGCGCGGCGGACGTGATTCGCGAGAAATGCGGCCAGCCGGGGGCGGCGGTGCACATCATGGTCGGCGGCACATCGGCCAACAGCATCGCGATTGCGGCGTTCCTGCGCCCCTACGAGGCGGCAATCTGCGCGCCGACGGGGCACATCAACGTGCACGAAACCGGCGCGGTGGAGGCGACGGGGCACAAGGTGCTCCCCTGCGCGGCGAAGGACGGCAAGGTGACGCCGGAGGGCGTGGAGGCCGTCTGCGCGCTGCACACGGACGAGCACATGGTCGCGCCGAGACTGCTCTACATCAGCCAGCCGACGGAAATCGGCACCGTCTACCATCTGGACGAGCTGAAGGCGCTGCGCAGGGTCTGCGACGCGCACGGGCTGATCCTCTTTGTGGACGGCGCGCGGCTGGGGAGCGGGCTGACCAGCCCGGAGTGCGACATGACGCTCAAAGATTTGGCCGCGCTGGCGGATTGCTTCTACATCGGCGGCACGAAAAATGGCCTGCTTTTCGGCGAGGCGATGGTGATCGTCAATCCGGCGCTGCAAAAGGATTTTCGCTATATGATCAAGCATAACGGCGGTATGATCGCCAAGGGGCGGCTCGGCGGCGTGATGTTTTTGGCGGCGCTGGAGCATGACGATTATTTCATGTGGGCCAGACACGCCAACGAGATGGCCGATATCATCCGCGCGGGCATGGAGCGCGCGGGGATTCCCTTCTTCCAGCGGACGACGACCAACCAGATTTTCGCCGTGCTGACGGAGGAGCAGAACGCCGCGCTGGCGCTGGATTTCGCTTATGAGCGCTGGGCAACGCTGGATGACGGGCGCGTGGCCGTCCGCTTTGTGACAAGCTGGGCGACGACGGCGGAGGATTGCGAGAAGCTCGTCTCCGCGCTGGAGGCGGTGGCCTGATGGCGCGCGAGGGGCGGTCTCATGTGCGCAAGAGAAAAAAAGGCTGTCTGGTTGGCTGCCTGACGAATCTGCTGCTCGTGCTCGGCGTGGCGGCGCTGCTGTTTGTCGGCGCGCATGTGCTGGGCTTTGTGAAGAGCGACCCGCAGACGGGCGCGCCGACGCTCCGCTTTGACAATCTGCCGGAAATCAAGCTCGGCGACTTTGATCTGAGCAAAATCGAGCTGCCGGACGTTTCGAAGCTGACGGAGAAGCTGCCCAAGTGGGCATACGGCGTGAATCCAAACGGGCTGACGATCAAGACGCTGCGCGCGGGCGACGGCGAGGCGGTTTTTGTCTGCGCGGACGGATACACCATGCTCGTCGGCGCGGGCAGCGGAACGGGCGCGGCGCTCTGCGGCCAGCTTCTGCTTTGCGGCGTGAACCACCTGAGCGCGGCGGTTGCGATGGGCTCGGAGGATGAACAGCTCGGCGCGATGAAAATGGCGCTGGGGCTGACGCGGCCGGATTATCTCTTTGTGCCGCCGACGCAGACGAAGGGCAAGGCCTACGCGCAGATGATCGACACGGCGGAAAAGCGGGGGACGCAGATCGTCTCCGCGACGCAGAACATGGCCTTTACCCTCGGGCGGGCGCGCGTGACATTCATCGGCCCGGCGCGGACGCAGCATACGGACAGCCGCGACGACGGGCTGACGCTGCGCATCGACTACGGGGAGACGAGCGCCGTGGTGACGGGCTGCATCACCGCGAGCGGCGAAAAGGAGATCGTCTCTTCCGGCGCGGCGGTCAAGTGCGACGCGCTGATCGCCTCGCGCGGGGGCGGCGAAGCGGCAACCTGCACCGAATGGGTGGAGGCAGCCAAGCCGGGCGTTGCGTTTGTCACGGGGAAAAACCCCGCCAACAGCGTGCGCATCCGGCTGCAAAAGGCCGGGGCGACGGTTTACGCCGCGAAGGAAAACGGCGTGATGACGCTCTATTCGGACGGACAGAAGATCACGGTTCAGCCGTAAACATGCGAAAGACCCTGCCGGGCGGCGTCCAATGCCCGACAGGGTCTTTCTGTTAAGAAACAGGGAGAAAATAGGGGGGAGGAGTGATCCTCGCTCGATTGGGTTGCGCTCAAGCGGGGCGCATACCTGGCAGGTGCGTCAAGCCTGCAAGGCTGCGGAGAGGCGCGTCAAACCTCATCCGCCATTTTGTTCAGGGAGGTGTTAGCTATCTCTAACAACAAGGCCATTATACAGGATATCGAGCGGCTTGTCAAGAGAAAAATTGAAAGTATTCCGCTGGGAATTGCATAGAATTGGCGGCGTTATATATGAGATGGGATAAAAGGAAAAATCATCATTTTTATTAGATCTAAAACGTTTCCTTTGTGCATTTGTAAGTTGAAAAAAAACAAGGAAGAGTGGTAGAATAAAATAGAGAAGAAATCGGTATATATCTCCCACTATGGGAAGTATATGCGGCTTTCAATGGAAAGATGAAAAAAAGATCGGCGAAAGGGGCATGTCGATATGAAAAATAAAAGAAAAATTTTTGCATGGATGCTGTGCCTGGTGTTGCTGGGCGCAGCGTCTCCGATGCGCGTGAACGCGGAGGATGAGCAGCAGAGCGAAGGAATCGTTTTGTATGAAGAAGGCGGAAAGCCCGAATACACCGAAGCTGAAGCGGAATCTGAAGTTTACAGCGAGACGGAAACGCCGATTGAGACGGAAGAGGCTGAAGAAGAGCCGGAAGCCACGGAAGAACCGGAAGTTGTGGAAGAACCGGAAGTCGTGGAAGAGCCGGAAGCGACGGAAGAGCCGGAAGCGACGGAAGAACCGGAAGCGACGGAGGAGCCGGAAGATACGGCGACGCCCGAACCTACGGCAACGGTTGAGCCGACGGCAACGCCTGAACCTACGGCGACGGTTGAGCCGACAGTGACGCCCGAATCCACGTCCACGCCTGAGCCGGAGGAGCAAATCGAAACAATCGACTGGGCACAGCTCAGACTGGACGGAGACGGCGATTCGGCGCGGCTGGTGATCGGCGTGAACAACGCGGACGGCGTGCGGCTGGAGCCGTTTGCGGTAGCCATCGGCGGCGACACGGACGCGTGGCAGGCGGATGATTTCTGGATGGATGGCGCTTCCCTCAGTTGGGAAAACGGCGAAATCGTTCTGTGGGTCTACGACGGCGTGGCGCAGGGCGGCGAGGTGCTTTGCGGCGGCCGTCGGCTGACGCTGACGCTGAGCCGAAACGGCGATGCGGAAACGATGCTCACCCTTGCGGCGCTGGACGGCGACGGCAACGAGCTGGATCTGCGCAACAGCGGCGACGGCAGAATCAAATTGCAGGCGCATTGGGATGCGAAGGTCGTCCGGCAGCCGGTGCAGATTGAGACGGAACTGATCAGCAACGGAAGCGACGGCCTGGCTTATGGCGACACGCTGGAAATGACTGCCGTGGTCAACGTCCAGCCGACGGATGCGAAGTGGTCGATCCGCTGGCAGTACAGCCAGGACGGCGAACACTTTGAAGACGTTGAAGGCGCAAACGAGATGCGCTATGCGGTAAAGCTCGACAAAATCAACGCGCAATATTACTGGCGCTTTGTGGTATCGGTTGAAGACTGAGCGACATGTTTTTGGAGGACAGGATGGAAAGGATGAACCATCTGAAAAGGGTTATGGCTTGGGTGATGACGGCCGCGATGCTCGTCAGCTCTTGCCCGACGACGGCGATTGCCGATGAAGTGGTCAGCCAGGTGCAGAAGCCGGTTGCGCAGACCCTCAGAAGCGGCGAAACGTATGGCTCTTTGCAGGAAGCCTATAAAGCCGAGTTTGAAACGACGACGGACGAAACGCACATGTCTTTCGCCGACCGCGTTCGGGATGTCGAAAAGAATGGAAAAGATACCTTGATTTACGCGAACCTGCGTCCGGCGCAGAACGCGGCGCAGTGGAAGACGGGCGAGGTCGTCCCCTTTACATTGAGCATGACCTTCCAGCTCGCCACGAACCTGACCGAATACAGGGCGTTTGACCTGAATTCGATGACGTTCGACGAGTACATTCGATATCGCCCGTTCGATTCCTACGACGATATCAAGCTGCAAATCAGCGCGCCCGGCAATCTGCGGATTTCCGCGACCGATAACGGAGGTTGGACGAATACCCTGAACGTTGACAGCGTCCAAAGCGTCGTTCCTGCGGACGGCAGCAACGCCGTGACGCTGAATTATACGTTCTTTGGCCGCATGATCGATAACGGTGTACATGCCGACGGCGATCTCATCACGCCGACGGTTTCACTCTCCGCGTCGATCACGCCGAAGATGCACTACTATGACAAAAACGGCGAAGAGAAAGTTTACGCCGGTACGCCGATTAACTATCAGGCAACGATCCACACGAACGCCTTCCGGAATGCGGCAGAAGCAAAGACGTGGGCTGTGCAGAACGAGGCCATGATGCACACGGAAACGGCGACGAGGTAACCTTCACCTATCAGGTGCGCACGGGCGCGCTGGGAACGCAGGGCGAGATTCTGCGCCAGAACAGCGACTACGTGGATCATGGCGTGCTCGATCTTTCCGGCTATACGCTCAAGGAAACGATTCAGCCGGTTGCGGGAAAGAATGGCGCGAAGGTCTATCCGAAGCAGGCCACAGTGACACTTGGAGACAGCGCCTATACCTGCGATATTGTGGAAAACGAGGATGGCACACGCAGCCTCGTAATGCCCGCAAACGGAGGAAACACGATCCACAACACGGCGGCGCTGGACGGCGATAATACCGTTCATCCGTCGGTCTATGCGTACAACAATTACACGGTCAACCTGATCTATGACAGGGCGGACTTTGAGCTGGACTGCGACGACGAACGGCTGGATGACGCCGCCTTTAAGGGCTTGGGCGTCACGCTGGATTCGACGCTGAACTATACGGTTTACGGCGACGGCGACGAAAAGACGGCCGACAGCAGCAAAACGCTGTATTATCATTTCGTGCGTCAGGGCGGCTACATCCTGCCGGAACAGTATGTGAGGCTGGCGGCAGATGTAGCGGACAGAACGGCCTATTCGGGCAGCGGCGCGGTCTTTGCGATTTATAAGGCCAGCGAAGTGAAGCGCAACGAAAAGGACGAGCTGGTGCTTGGCGAGAACGCGAAGCTTTCCGACCGGATCGGCGCGTTTGAGACGAGCCGGGAACTGCCCGAAGGCGACTATTATGTGGTGCGCACGGGGATGGAAGCGGGCTATACCAACGTCAAGCCGGGCGACCAGATGATCAAAATCGGCGAGGCGTCCTATCCGTATCAGCTTGTGGCGGTGACGGCCGGAACGAAAGAAAACGCGGTGAAAGCCGAGTTCGAGGATTACAACGCGCAGAACGGCCAGTTTATCCTCGAAAAGATGTTCTATGCGCCGGACGGCACGCGGAATACAAACTCCAGCCTTTCCGCGGAGTTTACGCTGACCGCGAAGAATGGCCGCACCTACACGGTGAAGGTCGAAAACGGAAAACCGACCACGGTTTATCTGCCCGCGGATACCTATACGATGAAAGAAACGGGCGTATCCGACGGTTTTGCCAAGGCGGACGACAGGACTGTCGACATCGAGGCGGGCAGTCAGACGCGGATGACGGGCGAAAACGCCGTGAAGAACTATTCGACGGAGGGTCTGCTGAACCTGAAAGCCCATCTGCGCGAGTATGAGCGGGGCAAAAATCTGGAAGCGGATCAAAGCCATTACACGGTGACCATCACGCGCGACGGCGAGACGGAGCCGGTGAAGCAGACGACGCTGGATGAGGCGGAATCCGTCTATCTGCCGAGATTCGACGGGGACGGGAACCTCATCACCTACCGCGTGAAGGTGAAGAGCAACGAACAGACGGACGGTCTGTTTTACGCGAGCAGGAAGAACCGCGAGGAGGAGAAGCCCGAAGCGGAGATTATTGAGATCACCTTTACGGACGACGCGAGAATCCAGAACGCCGACTATTTCTTCATCAAGCAGCAGGAGCTAACCATCACGAAGCGGCTTGTCGATGTGAGCGGCCTGAACAAAGAACAAACGTGGACGATCACGGTTCAGGCTGCCTGCGAAGCGGGCGACGCGCTGCCGAGCCGGACGGTTGAACTGACGACCGACGGCGAACAGAACGAGGCAAGCCAGACCCTTTCGCTGCGCGGCTGGGACGAAAACGGCCATGTGGTGACCTATACCGTCGACGAAGCGGCGGCAGAAGGCTATGCGGTGACGTACAGCGAGAAGAGCGTGACGCTGGTCGACGATACGGACAAGACGATCACCGTCACCAACACGCGTCAGGTCGGCAAGACGACCTTCACCAAAGAAGGCAGCGACAACGCGACACTGCCCGACGCGGTTTATGCCGTGCTGACCCGGAAAGCGGATGGCACAACCTATCTGGTCGGGCGGACGCCGACGGACGGCGTGCTGACGGGAAAGACGGAGGCCATTGTGGATGAAGCGGGGCGCTTGACCCAGCCCGAAAATGTGGCGGACGCGTATCGCTTCACGACGGACAAGGACGGCAGAATCGAACTGGTGCTCCCGGTGGAGGAAGGAACTTCCTATTATTTGCAGGAGCTGGCCGCACCGGAGAACTACTATTTGAATACGAAACTCGTTCCGCTGACGGTTGCGGCGGGCGACGACAGCCAGAAGGCCGTACAGGTTGACCAGCGGAAGTATCAGCTTGAGGTGACCAAAGTTTTCCCGGACGAGGTGGCGAACGGCAGCTTTGCGACGTTTACCCTGTACGACGAGAGCATGCAGCAGGTCGGTAAGCTGGTCACGGTGCGCAAGCCGGATCAGGCGGTCGGCGTGTTCACCATCCCGGCTTACGGCAAGTACTATGTCAGGGAAACGGCGGTTTCCGGCGACATGATGCTCAACGACAGAGACTTTGGGCCGCTGACGTATAGCGAGACGAATCGGGCGGACAATCCGACTGTTCCCAACAAGGCGAACGTCGGCAGCCTGACGGTTGAGCTGTGCGACGAGAAGAAGGAAAAGCTGGGCACGCAGCCCGCGGCCATCGATTATGTGAACGCGGCGGATCTGGCGAAGTTCACGGTCTCGGTGGGCGCGTCGAACCTCGCGGAGGACAGCTATGCCTATCGGGCGCTGCTGAAAACCGGCTTTGTGCTCGACGAAACGACGAACACGCTGGTTTACATGGGCGAAAAGGGCGCAAGACAGGCGTTTAAGCTGTCCAGCCTGCCGATTTACGGCGATCCGAACGACAAAACCACGGCGCTGACGTACACGGTGAAGCAGGAGCAGGCGGCGCAGAGGTATTTCAAGGCGGAAGACGAGCAGCGGTTCAAGCTGAACGAAAATGCCAGCCAGACGCTGACGTTTGAAAATGAGCCGAAGGCCGCTCTCAACGTCAGCCTGAACTACCAGAAGGAATATGAGCTGGAGCGCGGCAACGCGCCGGAGTATCCGCTGACGGGCGCGACGATGACGCTCTACGAAGTGAAGGACGACGGCACGCTTGAACAGGTTGAGTCGATCAACATGACGAACCCGACTGCGACGATCTCCGATCTGCACGGCCTCAAGCACTATGTGCTCGTGGAAACGGAAGTTCCGGACGGATACTGCGCCTATGAATCCAAAGATTCGGTTCATGCGCACAGCGACAACGCGACGTACAACAGAGAGCCGCACGATTATCAGGATGTGCGGGATAGCTTCAACTATGTTGAATTGACGGGCAAAGAGACCAATAATCAGAACGACAGTCAGAGCAGCATCACCAATTACAAGGACTATGTGCAGCTGAAGCTGAACAAGATCGGCTACACGGTTCAGTTTGCAAACGACGCGGCGACGGAAGGCGATGTCGTCGGCAAGCCGCAGCCGCTGGATTACTGCCAGTTTGAGGTTTATGCCATCCGCACGAGCGACCTGACGGAAAAACAGCGCGAACTGCTGGCCCGCAACAGCGCGTTTATAGCGCCGCAGGCGGGACAGAAGGTGGAAAAAGGCAAATATATTGGCTCGGAAGCGGAGCTGGAAGCTATTTTCACCGACGAATCGCAGAAGAGCAAACTGATTACTGACGGAATCACCTATGAAACCGGCGCGAGCGGCATGGGCACGGGCGCGTTCATGACGGACGCTTTTGAGCTGGGCGACGACGTCGGCGAATATACCTTCCTGTTCCGGGAGGTAAAGATCAACCACGCAGGCGGCTATCAGAAGGTCTACGGCGGCGTGTGGTCTGCTGCGGCGACAGAGGTCAATGCCGTGACGGAAGTGGACGCATACAACGAGGCCGATGTGCTGAGCGGCGGGGAGACCGAGTTCAAGGGTCTGTTCCAAGTGAAGCTGGATAAGGAATACTGGCCGTCCACCGAAGCGAAGGACAACAACCGGGTCGGCGAGCTTAAGCCGCTGGCGGGCGTGACCTTTGAACTCCTGCTTGCGCGTGAAAACGCGAACGGCCTGTTGGAGGCCGTCAAGGGCAGCGGCGCGTTCAGCACAGAATTTGTCACAGGCTGCGAGAGCGGCATGAGCGCGGGCTACGGCGTGAGCATCACCGTTTCGCTGGAGACGCTCTATACGGAAAACGGCGGCGCGGACAATCCGTATAACCCGGTGAAGCTGGACAAGGATGAAAACGGACAACCCTTCTACGAGGCCGATTTTATCCTCCGCGAGAAGGATTACCCGATTAACATGGTTTATATGCAGGAGCGGTATGCCCTGCATGTGAAGGCTGTCAAGAATGCGCAGGGTGCGGATTACGTGACGGTTGTAGACGATTATCTGAATAAAGGCGAACAGCACAACGCCATCAAGAACATCCTCGGCGAGATGACCTATCTGACGGTCGCCAAGTATGTGGACGGCGAACGCTATTACGGCGGAGAGGGAAGCACGGATGCGGTTTACACCATCACGGATGCAAAAGGCAAGGTGTATACCCATGTCACGCTGAACAACGCGAACCATTATGAGACGACGGTGCAGCTGCCGCGCCAGACGAAGTTCACGATTGAAGAGACAACCGCGCCGGTAATCGAGGGCGTGCAGACCGACAAGAGCGGTTTTGTGTTTGACGGCGAGAAGGTGAACGGCACGTCGGCCAACCGACTGACGTTCACCACGCGCGAGTACAAGAGCCAGATTGCCGTCTGCTCCACGAATACGCGTTTCCATTCGCTGACCGTCATCAAGCTGGACGCGGATGAAAAGCGGGTCAAGGGCGCGCCGATTCAGATTGGTTATTCCGATGGCAAGGGCGCGGTTCTGAGCAGCGACGGAAGCCCGCTGGCGGACACGCAACAGAACACGAACGAAAATGGCGAGGTCATTTTCAGCCTGCCGATCTGGGATTATCGCACGAGCGAGGCGGGCAAGTATCCGAAGGCCAAGTACGCGATTGCCGAGACGCTGGATGAAACGCAGGGGGCTGAAAAATGGAAACCGAACGCAGTGGTCAACCGGTATTTCAAGCTGCTCAACGGCGGAAAGCTGACGATCGCGGGCGAGGACGTTAAGGCTAACGAATCGATTACGGTTTACAACCCGGCGACGACGAGCGTCACCATTCACAAGGTCAGCGATCGGAGCGGCGAGACGACGGATTTGAAGCCGATTGCGGCGTATTTTGCCCTGTATTTCTGCCCGTTCAAATCGCAGGACGAGTTCGAGGGCAAATTGAACTATCCGAAGAGCGGCTATGTGTATCTGCCGTGTACGGGCACAACGGACGCCGAAACGGGCAAAATCACGTTTAAAGGCCTGTATTCCGGCTGGTATTTGCTGGTCGAGACGATTCCGCAGGGACAGGTGAACGCGGGGCAGCTGTTTACGACGTGGTTCCGCGTCATCTGCGACGAGGATTACGAGCATCTGGACAAGAGCGGGAAGCGCAAGAGCTACACGAGCGAAGTTCAGCTCCTCGCTTCCGAAACGCTCAAAAATCTGAGCGACGGCCGGGACGAGAACAACAGCGTGACGATCACCGATCACACCATCAATGTGACCAACACGCCGCGCGCGTATCTGGAAATCACCAAGACGTTTGAGTCTTCTCAGACGCAGAGCATCCCGGAAAGCGTCGCCTTCTATGTCTAAAAGAAGGGGACGACGGAAGCGGCCGAGCTGGAAATGCGCGTCGTCGATGCCAATGGAACCGAAAGCTGGCAGAAGGTGGCGCAGCAGCCGATTACGCTCGGCGGCTTCACCGAGACTAAACGGAGGCAGTCCGTCGTCGTGCGGCTCGATCCGGGCGAATACACCGTTGTGGAAAGCACGGACGAAAACGCGGGCTACTGGTTCGCCAAATCCGCGGCCTATCTGAATGGAAAAACGGAGACGCCGGTTTACAACGGCACGACCGTCGCGAACGGCCGGATCACCAGCAGCCGGGACGTGACCGTCACTCGTTACAACGCGATGGACGTTCAGCGCCAGATGAAGGTTGACTTTGTCAACGCCGGCACGCTGATGGCGGGTCAGATTGAGAAGACCAAACAGCTGAGCGAAAACGAAAAGCCGACTGCGCTGGAAAACTGCTTCTTCTCGCTGTATACGCGGGACAAGCAGAACAATAAGCGCTATTATGCGGGGCGTGAAAGCGGTACGCCGTTTGGCGACTGGACGGGCGCGCGTGAAAACGCGGCGCGCTTCAAATCCGGCGCGGACGGCATGGTGCAGCTGAACGAAGTTTATGCGCCGGAAGACGCGATGACGGACGGCGCGCCGTACACCTATTACGTCGAAGAGATTTCCGCGCCGAATTACAGCTATCAGCTGGCGTATGACGCGAAGATTGATGATTTGGCGGCGGGCAGCGTGGCCGACACGATTTCGATGGTGAATACGCGCGGCGTATCCATTCAGGTTCGCGTGTTCGGCAGCGTGAGAATCAACCGCGACGATGATACGCCGGTTGTCGAAGGCGCTGTGCTTCACATCATGAAGAAAGACGCGGAAGGCAAACTGCACGAGGTTCTGCTTAGCGACGGACAGCCGTATCTGTATCAGACGGTGACCTCCGACGCAAACGGCGACGTGCTGTTCCCGTATCTGCCGAGGCTCGAAGAGGGCGAGGCGTATGTCGTCTTTGAGCAGCCGGACGCGGGCGCGATCGGCGACGATCCCGCCAAGCCGTACCTGAACCCGGTGAGCCGGGGCTACAAGGCCTATTACGATTTCAAAAAGACGGACGCAAACCACAGCATGGACGAGCAGGATGTTTCCGAGCTTGACGGCGCGGCGGGCTATTATACCGTCGTCACAGGCGAAGAGCTGATGGCCAATCCGAACGAGCTGTTCAGCACGCTGCACTTCAACGCATATAACGAGCCGAAGGGCAGACTGGTGATCCTCAAGCGCGACTATGAAAACAGGAGCGCGCTGGTCGTCGGCGCGAAGTTCAGCGCGGCGGAGACGGACGGCACGGACGAGACGCACAGCTATGCGTTTGCGGACCTCGAACCGACCGCCGCAGACAGGACGGAAGCGCCGCAGAAGCTTGAAATCGGCGAAAAGACGTATACGCTTGCGAAGGACAAAACGTATTACACGGACGAGCGGGGGTATCGGTATACCTACGTCATCACGTCGTATGTCGAGCGCGGCAATTACGCTTTCGCGGAAACGACGACTCCGGCGGGCTATATCGAAACCGAGGCTTTGCAGTCCGCAGGCATGCCGTGGCACACGAAGGCAGAAGCGAAGCTGACGAACGAAGGCGGCTTTGCCGCGGCGGCGTTCGCCAACATCCCGAACCGCGATCCGTATCTGGATAAGACCGTTTCGGCGGTCAACGGCGAGGCCGGCGAAAAGCTGGGCAACCTGCAAAACACGCAGGCGGACGGAAGCTGGCAGACGGTGACCTTTGAAATCCGGAAGACGACGAGCGACAGCGGCGCGGCGGACGCGAACGACGCAATCCGCTACCCGATGAGCGGCTTCGTGATTACGGATAACAAGGTCGAATATCAGACGGTGGACGCGCACGGCAATAAGAGCGGCTGGCTCGACGGCGGCGCGGAAACCGTGCAGACGCAGCACTTTGTGGAAAGCGTGACCGTCGGCAAGATGAGCTTTGCGCAGCTGGAGGAGACCTATGGCACGGCGGCGAAAGGCGACAGAATCTATGCGGATGTTTACGGCCTGATCGGCACGCAGGAGACGCTGATTCAGTCGAACATCGACGTGACCGGCAGCGACGCGGACGTTTCCCTGAAAGCGGAAGACGGCGGCTGCATCTACACGGGCTTCAAGATCGCGTATCATATGCGGGACAGCCGGGATATCCCTGCGGGTCTCAGGCAGGATACGCCGATTGTGGTGACGATGCGCTTCCATCAGGAATCCGGCGAAGCAATCGACCGCGTTTGCGGTGTGCGCAATACGGCGGGCCTCAACCTGGCCTATGCCATCGGCGCGAAGTCGCAGGCGAGCGTCAGCAAGACCTATACGGATGCGGCGAACTGCGATGCGGATTCGTCGATCGGCCTGCCGAAAGCCAAAATCACCAAACAGGTGCAGCGCGCGGAGATTGTGCAGAACCCGAACACGGGCGACTATGTCGTGACCGTGGAAGAGGAAGCCACCAACCCCAAGAGCAAGAGCCTGACGGTGAGCGCGGGTTCCGGCGCGCATTATACGATTGTCTTTGAGAATATCAGCGGTCAGGCGGAGAACCTGCCCGCAATCGAGGCGCCGATTCTGGTCGATACGCTGCCGCGTCAGGCCATGGCCGTGAAGGCGGAAGCGAGGAGCGACAACGCCGCGCTGAAGCTGACGACGACGGTATCTCAGGACGGCTACACGGTTGTGGTCCGGGGCGACGGCCGGCTGGAAGCGGGCCAGAAGATCACCCTGACGGTGGACGCGCTGTTCGTCGGCGAACGCATTCTGGAGCAGATTATCGCGCACAACACGGGCATGGATGCCAACATCGCCTATGCGATGAGCGGCGTGCAGACCGTGAAGAACACGAAGAACCCCTTCGGCGTGCCGTTTGTCGATGAAGCGGGCAACGAGATCACCGGCATGGTGAAGCAGCAGCCCGGCGACAGCCAGAGCGGCGAACTGCCCGGCTTTGAAGGCCAGCACGGCATTTCGGCGAAGGCTGAGCACAGGTCGGCGGAGCCTTCCGCGCTGACGATTTCCAAGTATGTGGCGGGCACGATTACCGGCAAGGACAAATTTGTCAGCGGGTCGAACGTGGCCGTGACCGGCGCGAAGACCGAAAAGGACAACGAAATCAACCGGATCTATTACAGAATTCTGGTGGAGAACCCGTCGCTCTCACCGGCAGCCAGCGTCGCCGTGATGGACGAACTGCCGCACACGGACGACTGGCGAAACGACAGCAGCACCAGAGATTCCAAATGGGATGTGGCGCTGGAGAGCACGGCCATCAGCGTGACCAAATACGCGGCGGACGGAAGCTCCACGGAACTCAAACCCGGCGAAGATTACACAGTCTACTTCACGCAGAAGAAGATCACGTCTCAGAACCGGAATACCTATAACGACTATTTTGGCGCCGACAACATCAGAAACAGCTGGGTGACGAGCATGGCCCCGGCAGATGTCCACGGCTTTGCCGTGATGCTGACCCAGCCGCTGGCGGGCAAGGAGCGCGTGCTGATTGAATACACCTGCTCTGCGCCTGAGGTGACGGATTCTTCCGTTTACTTCACGACGGCAAACAACATTGCGCGGCTCAGCTATGACCAGCACAGCGGCGTGGCGAGCGACGTGACGCGCGTGGCGATCATCCCGGAGAAAGTATGGCTGGGCAACCGCGTCTGGATCGACTTCAACGGCGACGGCATTCAGTCCAAAGACCTGTCGGTCGAACCGAATTACGCGTACACGGGCGAAGGCAAGCAGCTGACCATGCAGCTCAGCCAGCGGTATAACCGTTACCGCCCGACGACGCAGACGCAGACGATCACCGACGGCAGCTATCAGTTTAACGAGCTGTTTGCGGCGGTGAAGCTTGCCAGCCTGAAAAACGATCCGAATGATTCGGCCGGGAACGTTGTGGCGACCAACCTGTCCGGTTCGGAACGCTATACGTATCAGCTTACACTGAGCGGCATTCCGAAAAGCTTCATGGTCACAAGGAAGAGCGTGAACAACCCGATCGCCTCCGATAAGGACAGCGATTTCGTGGCCGATAGAAACGGCGGCGCGGCGACCAAGTGGTTCTATCTGCCGGTGCCCACCGAAGAGATGGTGAAGAACGACCAGCTGGGTTATCCGCAGGTGGACGTCGGCCTCGTGCCGGTGCGCGACCTTAAAATCACCAAGAAGGCGGACAACGACGCGAATGTTTCCGATGCGGTGTTCGCGATTTACGGCCCGTATACGACGGAGGAACTCGACAATCTGACCGCGGTTTCGGCGGCGAAGAAGGTCGGCGAGATGACGTCGAGCGGCAATGAGTACAGCTTTGTCAGCACGCAGAGCGCGTATCTGACCTATGCGGACAGCTATCTGGTTGTTGAAACGAGCGCTCCCGCGCCGTATCTGAGCACGGGCGCGACGTTCAGCGGAAAGGAGGGCATTGCGGCGCACGACGAGGTTGAAATCGGCGGCGAAAAGCACAGTTGCTTCGTGCTGGAAGGCATGAACACCCTGCCCGGCGACTTTAAGGCCGACAGCCGAAAGACCTATCGCGTGAGCGCGACCGATCTGTACAGCGCGGCGGGCACGTATATGCTCACGGCGCAGAAGAAGGTCTTTGCGGAGGGAACGCAGGTTGAGCTGGAGCAGTATGCCAACCTCTTCCGCATCCGGGTCACCAGTCCGGATGACCGGAACCTGACCAAACGCGTTGCGGCGGGCGGAAACGTCACAGTCGAGGAGAACGCGGTCTTTGTGCAGGCGGATGAAAACGGAAAATTCGACCTGACGATGAACTACGCGACCATTCCGGAGACGGGCTGGACACAGCGCGACTGGGAAGGCATGACGTACACCTATCAGATTGAAGAGGTGGATACCGCTTTCGACGGCGTGACCTACGACAAGACGAAGTACACTGTGACCGTGACGCTTGAAGACGACGGACAGGGCCACCTGACCCCGAAAGCGGAGATCTCCGGCGGCGAGGACGGAAGCATCGTTTTGAAGAACGAACTGGCGCGCCGCGATCTGACGATTTCCAAGACGACGACGGGCAACAAGGTTTTGAGCGACGACGCGTTTACCGTGAAAATCGTACTCAGCCGCAATAATAATGATATTGTGCCGGTGGATGGCGATTATCCGATGGATGGCGCGGCGGAGACGAAGCTGACCGTGAAGAACGGCGAAGCGACGCTGAAGATCCGCGACGGCCAGACGGTGACGATCAAAGATATTCCGGTCGGCACGACCTACACCGTCGAGGAGACGGACGAGCGGGCGCAGGGCTACAACATCGACGCAAGCGCCTATACGTCCGGCGGAAGCGGTGTGATAGCCACGGACAAGGAAGCCAACAAGGTTGAACTGAAAAACGTCCGCAACGTCGGTTCGCTTGAGATCCGCAAGAAGATCGAAGGCAAAGATCCGATCAGCGAGCGCGAGTTCAGCTTTACTGCGGCGATCACCTATCCGGCTGGCGTGGATTTGGAGGACGCGGACAATCTGCCGAAGAATCCGGTGGGCAGCCAAATGACCGTTGAAACTGAAAAACGCACGGTGACGATTAAGGACATCCGGATCGCTGTTTCGCAGACGAAACCTGACGTCAACGTGACGATTGGCAACATCCTCTATGGCGCAAGCTACACGGTAACCGAAAACGACGGCTTCGCGGAGTGGGGCTATGCGGCCTATTACGATGAGGACATGAAGTTTGGTGAGTCTATTACGCCGAACAGGGTTGTGAACGCCGAAAAACAGACGGCGCTGTTTACCAACGTGCGCAGCGCGGGCAAGCTGAAAATCGGCAAGACCGCGACGGGCACGGGCGTGGGCAAGGGCCTGGCGGCGGGTACGGAAACGTATAACGTCACCCTGACGCTGGAAAACGAGACGGTGTCGCTGGACGGCCACGTCGGCCGCTCGAATATGCCGAGCGAGGGCGAAAAGACCACGTATCCGGTGAAGCAGAAGCGGGTCGGCCAGGCGGTGACGCTGAGGCTGAACCTGCATAACGGCGAGGTCGTGACCTTTGAGGACCTGCCGGAAGGGACGAAATACGCCGTTGTCGAGGACGAACAGCCGTATCGCAACATGGGCTTTACCGTCAGCTATGCGGACGGGAACAGCAGCACGACCGAAAAGAACAAGGGAACGATTTCGAAAGAAACGGCCTCCTCAGTTCAGATCACCAACGTGCGCGACACGCACAGCGTGAGCATCACGAAGAACGTGCTCGGCCAAATGGCCAACGAGGGCGATGCGTTTGACTTTAACGTCAGAATCGAAAAGAAGGACGATGCGCTGTCCGATGAGGCGGTTTACCGCGAGTACACCTACACGGTGAACGGCCAAACGGCAACGATCGATTTCAGACGGAGGGACGTACAGACTATCTCCTTGAAGAAGGGCGAGACGGCGGTGATCGATGACGTTCCGGACGGCGCGGATATCATCGTGACGGAAGCGATGAGCGAGAAGCACGAAGACGAGGGCTACACGCTCAAAACGGCCCAAACGGAGATCAACGAAAAGCCGAATATCATCAGCTACACGTTCACCAACGAGCGCTATATCGGATCGATTGAGATTACGAAAGCGCTTGCGGGAACGGGAAGCGACAAGGGCTACGGCAAGACGTTCACCTTTGACGTGAAGCTGTGGAATGAACACGACCTCGACCTGCTGAACGCGCAGACGAGCACCATGCCCAGCGGCGTGGACGGTCTGACAAAGACGAACGAGCAGCGCGACGGGCACGACGTTTACGCCGGAACGGTGAGCATCACCATGGGCGCGGACGGACAGCCGGTGAGCGCGAGCATCACCAACATCCCGGCGCATACGTGCTATGAGATTGTCGAACACAACTATACGGACGACGGCTACACGACCCAGACGCCGCAGAACGCTTCCGGTCTCATCGATGTGGTGAACGAAGCGGGCCGCGAAGCGGTCATGACGTTCACGAATACGCGCGAGAGCGGCACGCTTGCGCTGAGCAAGGCGCTCAAGGGCAACGCGACGGACGGCGAAAAGGAGTTCACGTTCCGCGTGAAGCTCGAAAACGCACGGTTCGACACGGCAACCCAGCGCGACGCGTATGACGTGGTCATCCGCGAAGCGAACAAGGCGGACGTGCAGACGACCGTTGCGCGCGATGCGAACGGCGAATATGTGCTGACGCTCAAGGGCGGCCAGACGGCAACGCTGCTTGACGTGCTCTACGGCACGACGGCGACGGTGGCCGAGGACGACTACACCGCGGAAGGCTATGAAGCGGTGAGTACGCAGACGGCGACGGTCAACAGCCAGACGCCGGATGCGGCGGCTGCGTTTACCAACGAGCGCAACGTCGGCGTGTTGAGCGTAACCAAGAACGCGGTCGGCAACGCGGTGAAGTTCGAGAAAAACGGCAGAGCCGTATTCAGCTTCTCGGCCACGCTGACCTATGCGGATTGGATCGATCTTACGCAGACAAACAACCTGCCCACGGTGGATGGCAAGACCCCGAAGAACATGACCGTGGACGCGAAGAACCATACGGTGACGCTCAGTCTCTCCATCCCGGTGACGGAGGCAGCGCGCGTCGGCAGCCTGAATGTGGAAAACATCCTCAAGGGCACGCGGTACGCGGTGCGCGAGGTGTTTGACGCGCAGGACGGCTATTATCTCACGGTTTCGACGCAGAACGGCCGGGTGAACGGCAGTGAAGTGACCGGAACCATCGCGGATGCGCTGACCGGCGACGCAGTCTTCACCAACACGCGCAATGTCGGCGCGCTGGAAATCACCAAGAAGCTGGAGGGCACGGGCTATAACGACCGCGTGGCCGTAAGCAACGCGGTGCGCACGAGCTTCGGCTTCACGGTGCGGCTCTGGCGCGAGGATGGCGTCCGGCTGACGGGCGACAACCGGCCGACGCTGAACGGAAAGGCGCTGACGCTTGAAACCCGGACGGAAAACGGCTTCACCTACGACGAAGCGCATGTCACCGTGGATATGGCGGACGGCGCGGCGGCGACGGGCGTGGAGCGCGGTGTGACCATCGGCAATATCCTCGTGGATACCCATTACACGGTGATCGAGGATGAAAACGGCTATCAGACCGAGGGCTATGTCGTCCGTCAGGGCGAACAGGGCGGCGTGATGACCGACGCGGGCGATACGCTCCGCTTCGTGAACACGCGCGACACCGGAAGCCTTGAAATCGTCAAGAACCTGGACGGCAGAACGGCGGAATTCGGGCGCGAGTTTGAATTTACTGTTACCTTGAGCCGAAACGACAATATCGCTTTGGCAGGCACGTATCTCACGCAGAGCGGCCGCACGGTTGCCTTTGAGGACAACGCGGCGGGCGGCGTGACGGCGCGGGTTCGCGTTGCGGGCGGCGGATCGCTCACGATTCTGGGCATTCCGTCTGGCACGAGCTACACGGTCTCCGAAGCGGATTACACGGCGGATCGCTACACGACCACGAGCACCGGCGCTGTCGGCGTGGTGGAAACGGCGGCGGTACGCGCAACCTTCCTCAACACGCGAGCCAATCCGGGTTACGGCGCGCTGACCGTCACCAAGACGGTTGAAGCCATCGGCGGCGCGGAGATTCCCGATACGCAGTTCGTCTTTGACATCGCCTTGACGCTTGAGGACGGCGAGGACTTTACCGGAACGCTGCGCACGACCAGAACGAGCGGCGAAACGGGCAGACTGTACTTTAACGGCGGCGCGGCGAGCATCCGCTTGAGCCACGGCGAGAGCGTCACGCTCAGCGGCATTCCGCTTGGCACGAGTTACACCGTCACTGAGCGCGCGGCGCAGGATATGCGCGTAAGCTCTACGGGCAGCGAAGGCGCGATCAAAGGAACCGGGCATATGGCGGCGTTTGTCAACACGATGACGCAGGCGTACACCGACCTGATTGTGCGCAAGGCGTGGAACGACGCGAATGACGCGCAGAAGCTGCGTCCGCAGAGCGTGACGGTCGATGTGACGAGAAACGGACAGACGATCACCACGCTGACGCTGAACGCGGCGAACCGCTGGACGCAGACGCTTACGCAGCTGCCGATGGTTGACGACAACGGCGAGGCGTATGACTACGACGTTGTGGAAAACGATGTGCCGGAGGGCTATACGGCCAGCGTCGTGACGCGCGGAACGACCTTCACGGTCATCAACACGCACCGCATTGACGACGGCTTTGTCCCGGTTGACCCGGAGAACAGACGTCGCGGCGGATTGACCATTCTTGACGACCTCGGCGTGCCTCTGGGCGGCAGTATCAACATGAACGAGGGCGACTGCTTCAACTAAAAGCGGCGCCCCCGCTTCCCTGATACGCAGGCCATCAAGAAGGAGACTTTGCCATGAAAAAACTCATTTTAGCGCTCTGCCTGCTGCTCATGGTTTCCGTGGGTGCGGCAGGGGAAGAGATGCAGACCGAAACCGCGCCGACCGTCGCTGAAATCGCGCTGACGATGCGTCCGGAGAGCGAAGAGCCTACGCACCTGACCGTCGGCAACTCGACGAAGGTCAGCGGAAGCTTTTTCACCACGCAGTTTGGCAACAACACCAGCGACATCGACGTGCGCTACATGCTCCACGGCTACAACCCCATCGTATGGATGAACCAGCTTGAATTCACGACCGATCCGATGGTCGTGGATTCGCTGGAATCCGCTGATACGAGAGCGGGCAGAACCTACACCATCCGCATTGTGGACGGCCTGACCTACAACGACGGCGTCACCCCGGTGACGGCGGAGGATTACGTGTTTTCCTATCTGCTGCTGACCTCGCCGCAGTTTGCGGCCCTCGGCGCAAACACGGGCGCTTATGCGCACGTTGTGGGCTATGAGGCGTTTAGCGCGGGAGAGACGGACGTGTTTTCCGGCGTGCGGCTCATCGACGAGCGGACGTTCAGCGTGACGGTCAAGTCGCAGTATGAACCGTATTTCTACGAGCTGTCGTATCTGTCCGTCTATCCGTATCCAATCGGCGTGATTGCGCCCGGATGCGAGGTGCGCGACGACGGAGAGGGCGCGTATATCGCCAATATCGACGAAACGGCAGTCGAGCCGGTCTTTACGGCGGAGCTGCTGCAAAGCACGGTGCTGGACGCGGAAAACGGGTATCTGTCCCACCCGTATCTGACCTGTGGGCCGTATAAGCTGGTCAGCTATGACCGCGAAAGCGGCACGGTGGAATTCGCGATCAACGAATTTTACGTCGGCAACTATGAGGGCGTGCGTCCCGTGATTGACACGGTGACGCTCGTCCCGGTGCTGCCGCAGGACATGAAGGAGAAGCTGGAAAGCGGCGAAATCGACCTGCTGAATAAAGTGGTCGATGGCGACGTGGTCAACAGCATGCGCCCGATGCTCAGCGAAGGCTATTCGCTGCTGAACTATGCGCGTCTGGGATATGGCTTCTGCGCCTTTGCCTGCGAGCAGGGGCCGCAGCAGTTCAAGGCGGTGCGGCAGGCGATTGACTACTGCTTTGACGCGGACAGCTTTGTGCGCGACGCGCTCAAGGGCTATGGCGTGACGGTCAACGGCTATTACGGCCTTGGCCAGTGGATGACGCTGGCGGCGATGGGCACCATCCGCCCGGAAGGCATTACCCCGGAGGAAGAAGAAGTCTGGGATGCGCTGAACCTCGACGAGCTGAATCCCTATACGCTTGATCTGGGCAAGGCGAAAGCGCTGCTGGAGGAAGACGGCTGGACGCTGAACGAAAACGGAGAGCCGTTTGACGAAACGCGCGACGCCGTGCGCTGCAAGGATGTGGACGGCGAGTTGATGCGCCTGTCGCTCGACTTTGCGCAGGTGAAGGACAACGATTTCGCACAGCTGGTCGTCGATCAGTTCAGCGAAACGCTGCCGCAGGTCGGTATCGAGTTGGTTGTGCATGAGGTCAGCTTTAACGAAATGCTCAGCGATTATTACCGTGAGGACGGCGAGCGGCTGTACGACATGAATTTCATGGCGACGAATTTCGTTTCCACGTTTGATCCGTTCATGACGTTCACCGATGATCCCGACTTTGTGGGCGCGATGAACACGAGCGGCATGACCGATGAGCAGCTTATCGACATGACTTGGGACATGCACAAGACTGAGCCATACGACGTGCTGACCTACGAGCAGAAGTGGATCGAGTTCCAGAAGTATTACAACGAGCTTCTGCCGACGATGCCGATTTATTCCAACGTTTACTTTGATTTCCACACGAATTGGCTGCAAAACTACTACGCCGGCTCGGAGATCAACTGGCCGGAAGCGGTGCTTTACGCCTATATCGCCGAGCCGGTTGAAACGGCGCCGGACGAGGTGCAGAGCGGTTTGGAACTTGACGACGACATGAAGATCGACGGCGGGAACGACTTTGGCGACGATGATTTTGAGATCATCGAGTAACCGCTCAAACACAGGTATATCAAACGAACCCCTTCCATGGCCGGGCGGCCGCGGAAGGGGTTCAATGTTTTGGGGAAAAAGAGACGGAGCGAATTACACCAGATGAAGCACCTGAAAGAACAGGATATACGCCAGCCCATAGTATGCGATGACGGCAACCAAATCGTTGACGGTCGTCTTCGCAAAGAGGTCCGCGCCGGTATCACCTGGGTCAACGCCTTCAACCCAACCTTCAATGAGGCACCTTGGGGCGGCTATAAGATGTCCGGCATTGGCCGCGAGCTGGGCGTCCACGGCCTGGAGGAATACCAGGAGATCAAG
>ERZ1673738.1537-NODE-1537-length-34123-cov-6.441206_pt1 | contig 34123 bp, 37 predicted proteins | sample MGYA00580198_ERZ1673738 | MGnify/ENA primary metagenome ERZ1673738 (study PRJEB41218, sample SAMN15661784) | gut metagenome | host: Homo sapiens | place: Canada: London | collected 2015-08-20/2019-03-30 | study: EMG produced TPA metagenomics assembly of...
CGTGTTTAATTAATCTTCTTGTCATACTTTCACTCCTCGTTTATATTTACTTTTTCATTATAAACGATTTTTGAATTATTACAAGTGAAGACATATAGCACATCCGGCTATTTAATTTTCCATTTTTCCTGTAATCTGTTGAGTTTTCCTGTGCTTTGGAGATGTTCAATAACATAATTCACTTTCGTAATAAGTCTTTGGGATGTTTCTTCTTTCCTGAAAGCAACAGCGTAAGGCTCTTTTGAATATCTTTTCGGAAGAATTTTTACTGATTTATCATTAATTGCGAATCCCAACAAAATCGTATCATCAGCAATAATAGCATCTGCTCTGTTTTCTTTTAATGCTCTGAAAGCTTCAGGATAAGTCTTATAACCTATAACAACAACTTCAGGAACGTTTGTTCTCAGATTTCTTTCACTTGTAGAACCGAAAACAATAATCATTTTTTTGCCATCAAAGTCTTTAATACCAGTCGCCTTGCTTCCTGTCTTAACCATAATAGCCTGACCGGCAATATAGTAGGGTATTGAAAAATCTAATATTTGCTGGCGTTGATTAGTGATAGACATTGTTGCAATAAGCATGTCTACCTCGCCTGATGAAAGCTTCATAATACGATTTGTAGCAGTAACAGGCACAAATTCAACTTTGTTCTCATCCCCAAGAATTGCTTGAGCGATAATTTTTGACAAGTCAATATCATAACCCGCAAGATTGCCCTTGCTGTCCCTGAACCCGAAAGGCGCAGCATCATCACGTACGCCGATAATCAGTTTGTCGCGCTTGGTAATAAGAGCTAAATCATCATTAACAGCTTCTTTTTTACCGCATCCGCAGCAAATAAAAACTAAAAATAAAAGTGTACAGAAAATCTTTTTCATCATAGCAAAACCATGATAACGAAGTTCTATTTGAAAGTCAAATACAGGAAAAAACGGAGGCAAGCGCGTAATTATTGAAATCACATACCAAATAGCCTGCGTGGATAACCGCTTTTGGCAATGTTTCTTGTAATGAATGAAGTACATAATCTAGTATTAGTTTGTTTTTTAAAAAAATATTTTTTGAGCTTTTTTGAAAAAAAGCTCGCAACACAAGGAGGTAAAAATGACTATTAAAAAACTTACTGTGGCAGCTGCAATTGCCGTTGGAATAGCAACGTGTTCCTTGAATCAAGCAATGGCGGCTTGTCCATGCGCTATCCCGGAAACTCCGGCTCCATGCGCTGAACCGCTGCCTGTAGTAACAGGTCCTGCATGCCCGTGTGAAACGGTTAAACCAAACACATGCAACAAATGCAAGAAAGCTTTGCCTGATTGCGATTGTAAAAAACCTGATCCATGCTTAGATCCGTGCGACAAACCATGCGATCCATGTGAAAAACCTAAAAAATCAGACTGCGGATGTCCTGACGAAATCAGTTGTGACCAACCGGCAGAACCTGCATGTGCAATTTGCCCTCAAACAGGCAAACCTGACAGAAAAGACATGAAACAGGTTTATGGTTACCCTAATGCAATTTACGGTACAAACAACTATGTAGGTCAACCTGCAAACTCAATCTTTTCAACAGACACACCGCTTGCAGGCACACCAAGAATACTTTCATCTAACGTAAATGGTGCAACTGTTGCAACAGACGGACAAATTACCGGTGCGGCAACTCAAATGCCTTGTCTTAACGAAGCACCTACAAGACACAACGGTATCCCTATCGACAGAAACGAAAGATTAATGGACGGTAACAACTGCCCAATCGATTTCCAATCAACAAACTCTATTGATGCGGTTAGAAAATCTTTCGTACCTTATGAAATTCCAAACCAAATTATGCAAACAACAGGTGCTGCTGCTAACTTAGGCGGCTGTCAATTTCCCGACGTTCCAAACGGGTTCTGGGCAGCATGCGACATCGACAAATTAGCAATTAACGATGTAGTAGTAGGTTACCCTGACGGTTACTTTAAACCAAATAGAAACATTACCCGTGCTGAATTTGCTACAATCTTAGTTAAAGGATTCAACCTTGACAAATGCGATATGCCTCGTGAAGGTTTATTCCGAGATGTACCAAAAAGCAACTGGGCTAATGCAGCAATTGCAAAAGCAGTTGACGAAGACTTGTTGAAAGGATATCCTGACGGCAACTTCAAACCAAGCCATCCTGTAACAAGGGTTGAAGCATTAACAACCATTGCTAAAGGTATGACTTGCGACATCGACCAATGCAAAGCTGACGAAATCTTGAGCAGATACGCAGACGGCGGCGCAGTTCCTAACTGGGCAAGAATTCCGGTTGCTAAATCTCTCGAAAACGGTGCTTTAAAAGATATGCCTAATCCAAATATGATTATGCCTAACAAAGAAGCATCTCGTGCAGAAGTAGCATCAATGATGCAAACAGTTCGTGTAGCATTAGGTTACGACACTAACCCTAAAACAGCTAACAACATCTGCCCTGCTTGTCCTGTAAACAAAAATGCTTTTGTTGAACAAGAAGAAATCGTTAAAATCCCTACATTAAAAGTTAAAATGATTGACCAGTTAACTGCAAAATCATCTCACGTAGGTCAATACTTCAGAGCTAACACTCTTGAAGACGTTACAATTAACGGTGTAACTTACCCTTGCGGTTCAACCGTAACAGGTCAGGTTGTAGAAGTTATCAGACCTTCAGGCTGTGACAAAGGTGCTTTAAAATTGTCATTCACTGATATCAAAAACGGTGATTGCAAAACTAAATTACCAAAACAAATTTTACAAGCACAAGTTAATAAATCAAAACAGGTTAACCCAGTAGCAAGATTAGTAGAAATGCCGTTCACACTTGCAGGTTCATTAGTAGGTGTTACAGGCAGAACAGTAGGCGGTGTTGTTACAAATCTGGGTAACGCTGTTGAAAACGTATCAAATGATGCAGGTTATATGTTAGGTCACGCATTCCAAGGACAATTCGGTGCAGCAGCACGTAACTTGGGTGACGGCTTATGGGAAACAGTTAAGGCTCCTATCGACGTAACAAGAACAGCATTGTCAGGTACAATGGGCTTATTCCAAACAACAGGCGACGAATTTGCTTACCTTGTTGACCCTCGCGGATACAAAATATCTGCAGTAAATCCAAGAGAACACGTTACTATTGCATTTGGTTGTTCTGAATAATGTGAGATATAGTCATTCGGTGAAAAGCCGAAACGGCTGATAAGGGCTCACACGAAAACATCTTTCCTCCCCTTGAGCGGGAGCGAAAAGAGGAGTATAACCAAAAACACAGTACAATTTATTCGAAGCCTGGAAAACCGGTATCTATAAAGATACCGGTTTTCTTCTTTTTAATTATTTTTTAGTACTTATACTTCAGTCTTTTTAATTTTTTTCATTAATAATAAAAGCGGTATTACTGCTATACATAAAGCACCGAAGATTCTGAACGAATCTATAAACGCCCACAAAGTTGATTGCTTTACAAGCTGACCGTAGTATGAATATTGAGCCATATACTGTGCAACGGATTGTTCCGCATAGCCTGACAAGGCTGCTGCTGTTGATTGAACTCGCTCGATAAAAGCAGGATTTAATTCACTGGTTTTGCCAACCATCATATACTGGTGAACCTGTGAAAAACGAGTAAGCATTGTTGCAACAAGAGATGTTCCGATTGCACTACCTATGTTTTTAAGCAAGTTTTGAATACCTGTTGCATTTGTCATCTGCTCGTTTCTTAAAGTGTCAACAGACAAATTCATAATAGGAACCATTGATAAACCCATACCTATACCCATTACAAAGTTTGGAATTGCAATATTCATATTTGAAATCTGAAGATTTAACGAACCAAAAGCAAGTGTAGAAGCACCGAGCAAACTTAATCCGACACCTACAAGAATTCTGTTATCAATTTTATTTGAAAGAGTTGCAGTCATAACCATTGCTGTCATACTTCCAAGACCTCTGGGCATCATCGTAGCACCGCTTAAGAATGCCGTATAGCCCAGCATGCTTTGTAAAAACTGAGGCAAAATGGCAAGAGATGCATATAATACTGCCTGAATAACAACGGAAATAATAGTACCTGCCGAAAAGTTTCTTAAATACAGATAAGTCTATCAAAGAATCTTTATTTGTAAGCTGTGAATGGAAAAACATTATACAAGCCACAACAGACACGGCAAATGTCCAGCAAATCCAGGTTGCATTAAACCAGTCAGCATTATTACCTTTATCAAGAACGGTTTGAAGTGTTATAAGCCAAACGGCAAGATAGAAAAATCCCTTCCCGTCTATTTTTACATTCTTTTGTTTTCTGGCATACGGCGGATCTTCAATTAATTTTTTTGAAAGCAATGCCGCTATACATCCGAAAGGAACATTTATATAGAAAATCCACGGCCAGGTCCAGTTATCCGTAATCCAACCCCCGAGAACAGGTCCGATAATAGGTGCTAAGATTACGCCCATACCGAAAACAGACATAGCAGCCCCGCGCTGCTCTTTGGTAAAGCTTTCGATAATAATTGCCTGAGATATCGGAAGAATTCCGCCGCCTCCGAAACCTTGCAAAATTCTGGCAAAAATCATAAATTCAATATTTTTTGCCATACCGCAAAGCATTGATGCAACTGTAAATAATAAAATACTTATTATAAAAAAGTTTTTACGTCCGAATACCTTACTGAAAAAATCAACAGCAGGTATAACTATGCCTGCTGCAATCAAATAACTTGTCAAAATCCACATGGATTCATCACGCGTGGCCGAGAAACTTCCTGCCATATGAGGCAGCGCTACGTTACCGATTGTACCGTCAAGTACATATATAAATACCGATAACATAACAGGTATTATCATTATCCAGGGATTAACTTTTGGTTTCCACTCTTCTTTTATTTGTTCGTTTGTCATAACTCTCTATCTTAATTTTTAGCTTTCTGTTCACCTTTTAATAGAAACATAAAAGGTATCAAAATAAAACATGCCACAGCAAATACTTTAAAGGTAGTCATGTAGGCACATAATGTTGATTGTTGTATTAGCTGGTTGTATAACATCTTACCTGCTAAGTAGGTAGAATTCATCATATCTCCTGCCTGATGTATCAAAGAATTTGCGTACATATTTATTCTTTCCGCAAAATTTGGATTTAATTCATTCATAGATTTTACAAGACCGTGCTGATGTACTTGTGAAAATCTTGAAATCATTGTTGCAACAAGAGATGTTCCGATTGCACCGCCTATTGTTTTTAATAAATTTTGAAGTCCTGATGCATTTGTCATCTGCTCGTTTCTCAGAGTAATGCAAGACAAAGTTGTAATAGGCATCATTGTAAACACCAAACCAACTCCAAATACAAAATTCGGTATAGCAATATTCATCGGATTAATTTGGAGATTTAACATTCCAAGCATCCATCCGCCTGTTCCAAGACATAACAGACCTATTATTCCATAAGTCTTGTAGCTGATTTTACCTCCCAAGCCTCCGAATATCATTAACGCAGTGAAGGCTCCCAGACCCCTCGGCATAATAGCAAGACCGCTCAAGAATGAATCATAACCTAGCATATACTGCAAAAGCTGAGGCAGTATTGCCAAAGATGCAAGCAATACGGCATTAATTAATATTAGCATGCCTGTACCGCAGAGATAATTGGAATCTTTAAATACATCGAGTTTTACAAGCGGATTTTTATGTTTTACCTGTGAAATAAAGAATAAAACCGCACCTGTTAAAGCTATTACACTTAACCAGCAAATCCATGGTGCATTAAACCAGTCGGCATCATTACCTTTATCAAATACAATCTGTAAAGGGATTAACCATATACAAAGCCATAAAAATCCTGATTTATCAAGATGCACATTTTGCTGTTTTCTCGCATAAGGAGGGTCTTCAAGGAATTTTTTAGCCAGAGCAATACAAATAAAACCAACAGGCACATTAATAAAAAATATGTAAGGCCAAGACCAGTTTTCAGTAATCCATCCGCCCATAACAGGACCCAAAATCGGCGCTACAATAACAACTAATCCGAATACAGCCATTGCCTTGTTTCTGGCTTCACCCGTAAATGTTTCCATACAAACGGACTGCGCCATAGGCATCAGGCAAGCACCGCCAAAGCCCTGTAAAGCACGAGCAACTACAATCATCCCGATTGAAGTCGAAATACCGCATAAAAATGATGCTATCGTAAATACAAATACGCCGAGCATAAAGAAATTTTTTCTTCCGAGAAATTTACAGAAAAAGTCAATCATCGGAATAACAATACTGCTTGCCATCAGATAACTTGTCAAAACCCATATAGATTCCTGACTGCTGACTGAATAAGTACCTGCAATATGCGGTAATGCAACGTTAGCAACTGTTTCATCCAATGCATACATAAAAGTTGCAAGCATTACAGGTAAAATTAATAACCAGGGATTTCCCGAAGGTTTCCATTCTTCGGCTTTTTCAACTGTTCCAGACATAGTAAATCCTTTTTTTATGAATAAAGAGTGAAGTTTTAAACGCTTCACTCTTTTAAATCTGTACTACTTAACTCTAACTTTTGGTACAACAGACATTCCCGGTACAATATTATATTGGTTAGGGTCAATGTTTTCTGTGAATACGATTTTTACAGGTATTCTTTGTACAATTTTTACGAATGAACCCACAGCGTTTTCAGGAGGGAACAAGCTTGATTTTGCACCTGAAGCACGTTGAATACTGTCGATTTTTCCTTTGAAAACTTTATTTGGATAAGTATCAACTTTAATATCTACAACCTGACCGGGTTTCATGTGGCGCAACTGGTTTTCTTTAAAGTTTGCAACAACCCAAACATCTTCAGGAACGATTACAAAAAGAGGTGAACCTACATTAACATACATACCTTTTTCAACACGTCTGTTTGAAACAGTTCCTGTTTGAGGCGCATATATATTTGTGTATGATAAATCCAGTTTAGCTTTATCTCTTAACGCTTTAATTTCTTTTAAATCAGCATCAGCAACTTTACTTCCGCCTTGTGACAATAAAGATTCTTCTGCCTGTGTCAAGTTAGCTTGAGCCGAATCGTATTTAGCCTGAGCAGCATCAAGAGTCTGTTTTGAAACAGCACCTTGTGCAAATAAGTTTTTATATCTGTCTAAATCTTTTCTTGCAACATCAATGTTAGACTGCATTGCTTTGAAATTAGCTTTAGCATTTTTTTGATTTAACAGAGTTCTTTCATATTTTGCTTCAGCCTGAGCAAGTTTAACCTCATAATCCGCAGGATCTATTTTAGCAACCAAATCGCCTTCTTTCACTTTTTGGTTATCAGTAATATAAACATCTGTAATCTGACCGCTGACTCTCGGTGCTACTTGAACAGTAGTTGTTTCAACGTATGCATCATCTGTTGATTGGAACATTAGAGCATCATGTACAAAATATGCCGTTGCAGCTGCAACAACAATTCCTACACCCATAGCAATAAATCTTTTGAACGGTTTATGCTCTTTTTTAACTTCCTCTGATTGAATATTTTGTTCTTCAATATTTGTATTTTGCTCTTCCATTTTTACCTCTTTATAAATTTACATTTAATATTATATATTCATTTCTACTACTTTTTCCAGGTCTAACCTGAAAGCTCTCAAGGTTTCCTGAACTCTGTCAACTTCTTCGGGGGATATTTTTTTAGTTACGCCGTCAAAATAACCTTTAATTTTTTTATTGATAGCATCTACTTCTTTATATCCTCTTTCTGTCACTCCCATTTTCTTAACAAGTCTGTTATTTTTTGTATCAATAAATCGGGTAATAAATCCTTTTTCTTCCAGAGAATTTAAAATTCTACCGGTGTTCGCTCTATCTTTTATAATCAGTTTTGCTAAATCTCTTTGACAAATTCCGGCATTAATAGAAACAGTATCTAAAGCTGCATATTCATCCATAGATAAACCTATGTCAAGCTTTTTAAACAGTTGAGAAGTTAATATTCTCATTAATCTTGCTGCCTGCTCCAGTTCATAATGTATACTGTCTGTATAATGTAGTAATTTATTTTCTTTCATCATTTCCAATTATTATTATTATTTAAATTATTATCTTCAAGTTTGTTGTAAAAAATATATGTTGCATTTACAACAATATTATGCTAACATATGATTATTAAAAATGCAAGTAGTTAAAAAAGAGGAATTAAATACAAGTGAAAAAGGTTATATCCATAGCATTATTAGCGGGTTTTATAAGCATGAATTTCATGCCTGTACTTGCTGTCGAAAATAATAATACATCTACCGCTGCCCCAAAACAATTCAAGAGCATGGTTAAGAAAAATAAGAAAACAAAAAACAGTGATGAATATAAATTTGCATATGTAAATATGAATTGGTGGGACAACTTTAACGATGATTTATTAAACAGTTACATTGAAAAAGCTGTTCTAAACAACTATGATTTGAAAATGGCTTCAATCAACGTTGAAGAATATTACCAAAATGTTAAAAACCAGTTTGCAAAAGAATTACCTTCAGCAACTGTTGGCGGAGCTCCGGCATTTTTAAAAATGCCCGGTAAAACAAGCACGGAAATGTCTTTTGCTGTACCGGCAATGGTAAGCTACGAAGCTGATATCTTTTTAAAAAACAGAGATAAAACAAAAGCCGTTAAAAAACTGTATGAAGGTTCAAAACTTGATGAAAGAGCTGCATATATATCCATTGCTTCTGCCGTAGGAACAACATATTTGAATATCATAAAACTTGATAAGACTATTGAACTTCAAGAACAAATCGTTAATTCAAGACAAAGTATTTATGATTTGATGTTAATAAGAAATAAAGAAGGTCTAACATCAACAGCAGATACAATAAAAGCTAATAAAGCATTAGTTCAAGGCCAAACCGATTTAATAGAGTTAAAAAAACAGAGAGAAAAATTACTTCACCAGTTCTGCGTATTGCTTGGTGAAAGTCCTGAAAATGCGCATTCTATCGAAAGAACTTCGCTTGATAATTTAAATTATCAACTTGCTGTTCCTTCACAAATCCCGTCAGAAATTATTACCCAAAGACCTGACTATGTAAGAGCCGAGTTAATGGTTGAAAAGGCAGGAATAGACGTAAGAGTGGCAAAAAAAGAATTCCTTCCGTCAATTAATATCTTAGGACTTGCATTATTTAATGCAGGCGATATCGGAAGCGTATTTACCACTAAAAACATGCTTATGGGACTTGCAGGAGGTATAATGGCTCCGTTATTTACAGGCGGTTCATTAACAGCTAACTTAAGATTGAAAAAGGCAACTTATGAAAGAGTCCTGCAAGATTACTACAAAACTAATCTTGTAGCTATTCAGGAAGTCAACGATGCTTTGGTTGCAGCTAAATTAGATAAAGATAAAATGGCTCAAACCATGAAGCAGGCTGAACTGGAAAAATCAGATTATAAGTACAACGAACATAAGTATAATGAAGGAACAATTTCTAAATTAGACTTAATTCAGTATCACGAAAACTTGTTAACAATAGATAAACTTGTAGCCCAGCAAAAAGTTGAATGCATGGTAGATGCAATCGGCTTATACAAGGCTACGGGAAGTAAACCATACGACTATGTAAATTAAAAAAACATATAATCATCACCTCTTTACTTTAAAAAATAAATTTAAAGTAATGTGCCTGCAAGTCTCACTATTGCAGGCATTTTTTTACTTAGCGAATTAAATAAAAAAACCGATATAAAAATACATCGGTCATTTTTAAAATAGTGTGAGTAAATGTTGTATTTATAAGTGCTTTTATGCGAGCATCAAGTCCATCAATTCAGATACACCTTGTCGTGTTTCCTGACTTACTGCTCTGTTTAAGTGTTTATTTAATTTGTCTGCATCAACCCCTTTAATATTTGCTAACGCAAATGATGCAAAATCAGTGCTTTCAATTCCCTGCAATTCGTTTAACGCTGTAAAGAACGGGTCATTTTTCATTGCAAGTTCCATTCTTGCTCTTGTAGCTTTTTCTGATGTATCGGTTGCTTTTGTAAGTTGAATTCCCCAAATCTGAGCAGCAGTAGCATCAAGCGCGCTTACATCAACCTTTTTCACTTCAGCTTTTGCAGTTGTCTTTTGTTCTGTTTTTTGTTCTTTTTCATTTTTCTTAGCCTGCAATGCTTCGTAATAAGCTTGCAGAGCCTTTAAATCTGTTTGTTTCCCATTTCCTGTAACTTTGTTTGTCATATTGCACTTCTCCGTTTTTTACTCACATAATGGGTATCGGCATATTTATTAATAAACTTTAGGGAAAAGTCAGATTTTAAGAGTTTTCTTTACAAATTTTAACAAACAGAAAGACCGATAGTACTATCGGTCTTATAAATGCGTGAGTAAATGTTTATTTATTGATTTATCCGAAATAAGCTTCAAGCGGATTATCTAATACAGATTTTTTAATACCTTCGCGGTTATATGATTCAATTGTTGAAGCATTGTATCCTAATTTTGCTGCTTCCGAATACAATTCAGCTACTTGTTGAGCTCTGCCGTAATCTCCGCCAAGGTTTGCAAAATCATTTTTCAAAGCTGTTGTAGTTGTTTGAGTTACTTTTGTTTTAGGGTTAAATTTAATACCTATTTCATTTGCCAATGCTGCCATTTCACTCTTAATAGCTACGTCTTTTGGAGCTGAAGAAGTTTTGTAGAAACCTAATGTTTCGTTAAATCTTTGTTTAACTTGTTCTGCTTCAAGTTCCATTAATTCTTTCATTCGTGCTTCAGAAATTTCTTTAGTTTGAGGTTTTCCTTCAGCTACGGGAATTGTTTCCTTTGTTTCAGCTGCTTCACCCGCAGGTTTGCCAGCTGCCTTGTTTTTCTTTTCAAAAAACCCGAAATTACCGTTAATTGATACCATGTCCTGATCTCCGTTTTTCATTTACTCACATTCTCTTAATAGATTTATTGATTATTTCCTATTAAATGATTTCCATATTTATATAAAGTATTTTTGTATTTAAAAATTGCGTAAAGCATATATATAATTTACATATTATGTTACATTTCTTTACATGTCCAAAAAACACCCAAAACGCGGATATATGCAGTATGACTACAATGTATACTTTTGGCTAATAGCAAAAATATGTCGTTTTGTTACTATTGTTATAAGGTGAAAAAGAGAAAGCGAATGAACAATAATATGGAAATTGAGAATAACTTTGATTTAACAGATAGAGAAATAGAAGTTTTAAAATTAATTGTTGATGGTCAGAGCAATAAGGCGATAGGGAGAAAACTCTTTATTACACATCACACGGTAAAAGCACATTTGACACAAATTTATAAAAAACTTGGGGTTGAAAACAGAACATCGGCAGCAATAAAAGCAAAGGATAACGGTATTATTCCTCGTCAAGACTCAAAACAGCCATAAATGCTTCTTGAGGAACTTCCACACGGCCGACGGATTTCATACGTTTCTTACCTTTCTTTTGCTTTTCGAGCAATTTACGTTTACGTGAAATATCTCCGCCGTAACATTTATCTAAAACGTTTTTACGCATAGCTTTAATGTTTGTTCTGGCAATTACTCTGCCTCCGACTGCTGCCTGAATAGGAACTTCAAACAGCTGGCGCGGAATAATATCTTTTAGTTTAGCTGTTAGCTTTTGACCAATATAAAATGCACTGTCTTCGTGGCAAATAACAGAAAGCGCATCAACGACTTCACCTGCAAGCATTATATCGAGTTTTACAAGTTTAGAGCGTTTGTAATCTTTAAATTCGTAATCCATGCTTGCATAACCTTTTGTACGCGACTTTAACTGATCATAGAAATCTGTAATAACTTCACTCAAAGGAATTTCATACTCAAGACTTGCACGGACTTTATCAATGTAAGACATATTGATAAATATACCGCGTTTAGTCTGCGCCAAATCCATCAATGTTCCGACATAATCATTAGGGGCAATAATCTGCACCTTAACGTACGGTTCTTCAATATATTCACGAAGCTGTGCCGGAGGAAGATTTGCAGGATTATCAATTTCAATCATTTCACCGTTTGTTTTATAAACTTTATAGATAACCGAAGGCGCAGTTGTAACAAGTGAAAGCCCGTACTCACGCTCTAAACGTTCCTGAGCGATTTCCATATGAAGCATTCCCAAAAATCCGCAGCGGAAACCAAAACCTAAAGCGCTTGACGTTTCAGGTTCAAATGTGATACTGCTGTCATTTAATTTCAATTTTTCAAGAGCTTCTTTTAAATCGGCATAATCGTCGTTATCAACAGGATACATACCTGAAAATACCATAGGCAAAGCTTCTTTATAACCCGGTAAAGGTTCTTTTGCGGGATTTTCAATATTTGTAAGAGTATCACCCACAAATCTGGTCAATTCTTTAATAGAGCCTGCAAAATACCCTACATCTCCGCATACAAGTTCATCCACCTGAACCCTTGCAGGTGTTTGATATCCCAGTTCCACAACATCGTATTCCTTTCCCGATGCCATAAATTTAACCTTGTCGCCCAGTTTAATTTTACCGTCCATTATTTTAAAGAAGCAAAGCGTACCGAGATACTGGTCATACGCACTGTCAAAAACCATTGCTCTAAGAGGTTTGTCAGTATTATCAACAGGAGGAGGAATTAAATCAACAACCGCTTCAAGCACTTCTTCAATACCTATTCCCGCCTTTGCACTCACAGGAATAGCAAGCGATGCATCAATTCCCAAAACTTCTTCTATTTCTTCCTTAACTCTTTCAACATCGGCTGAAGGCAGGTCAATCTTATTAATTACGGGAATAATTTCTAAATTCTGTTCAATAGCAAGATAAACGTTAGCAAGCGTTTGAGCTTCCACCCCTTGAGTTGCATCTACAATAAGCAAAGCACCCTCACAAGCGGCAAGAGAACGTGAAACTTCATAAGAAAAATCAACGTGTCCCGGTGTATCAATTAAGTTTAAAACATAATCGTTTCCGTCTTTTGCTTTATAATTCATTCTTGCAGAGTTAAGCTTAATAGTAATACCGCGTTCACGCTCAATTTCCATAGAATCCATAATTTGATTCTGCATATCACGCTGCGCCACAGTACCTGTTTTTTCAAGCAGTCTGTCTGCAAGGGTAGATTTACCGTGATCAATGTGGGCAATTATACAAAAGTTTCTAACGTTATTTCTATACTTCATAGCTTATATTATATGAAAAAAACACAGAACATCAAGCATTCATAATTTTAGGGAGCGTAAATGTCAAAGTTGTAGTTTTGTTTGGAATACTGTTTATAGTAATTTCACCGCCGTGAGCTACAATTATCTGCTTGGCAATGTATAATCCCAAACCTGTATTAATGCTTCTGTGTTCTTCGGAGTAAGATGTAAATTTTTCAAATACTTCATTCGGGTCTTTTAGTGTAACACCTATTCCTGTATTTGAAATTGCAAAAATAATATAATCATCGTCTTCACTTATAATTATACTTATTTCTGAATCCTTTGTTCCATATTTGAGAGAATTTGTTAAAAGATTATTAATTACACGTTTTATTTCAGCCAAGTCAAAGAAAAACTCATCAGCCTCAGCATCATAATCCACAGTAATAATTTGATTTTTTTCTGCTGCAATGTATTTTACTTCATTCTGGCATTCTTTAATCAGCTTTTTAAAAGAATGCAGCTCTTTTTTAATAACAAGATTTCCGTTATCGTCTTTGTATTTCATCAAGACATTATTTACAAGATTTTTTAAATACTTTGTCGAACTTAAAATGTCCTGCAAAATTTCTTTTTGAACATCGTCCAAACTTTTCCCGTACTGATTAAGAACAAATTCTAAAGCCGAAACCTCTGCATAAACAGGTCCTTTCATATCGTGCGTGACCATAGCCCAATATTTTTCTTTTTGTTTCTCAAGTTCTTTTCTTTCGTTATTTGTTTTTAAAAGAGTACATATTTGGGCTCTGACAACTTTAATATCGAAAGGCTTTTCAATATAAGCATAAGAACCGTAATCAAAACTTTTTATTTTATTCTCTGTATCAGAAAGTGCAGAAACAAACATAAGAGGCGTGTTAGCATTTTTATCTGAGCTTCTGATGATTTCTGCTAAATCGAACCCCGATAATTCAGGCATCATAATATCAAGCAGAAACAGGTCAAATTCTTCTTCCTGCACTATTCTTGCGGCTTCGAGAGGTTTTTGGCAAGTTACAAGGTTTAGTTCAAGTGCAGAAAGAGTTTCTTCCAAAAGCTGTGTATTAAAAGGATTGTCGTCAACAATCATAACTTTTAAGCCTTTTAAAGAAATATGATTTTTAAAATTTTTTTCTTCTTCAATTTCTGATTTTTTTTCCTTGATTAAGTCAGAGATTAAATTTTGATGAATAGGATACTCTATAACGTTTCTGATGCCGCATAAATTAGCCATTAAAATGTTTTTTCTTGAGATTTCTTCTGATGCAAGCCAAACTTCTAAATTACAGTGAGATTTACAAAATTTTTTTATCTTATTTATATCCCTAAAATCAGTTTTAATAATACAGAGTCTTTTAGATGCAAGACCTTGAATACCTCTAAGCTCTCTTATATCTTCAACATATACAACATCATTTATCTCAGCTTGTTTTAGCAACTCCTTCATAATATAACCATGATATATACTAATAATGCATAATCAACTACCCTAATTGGTAGTATTTTGATAAAAAATTTTTTTAATGATAAAGTGTAATTATGTCAAACACATTAGAAGAATTAATAGCTCAAATAAAAGACCGTCTTGACATAGTGGAAGTTGTATCCGAAAGGGTAATATTAAAGAAAAACGGCGGTCATTTCTGGGGTTTATGTCCTTTCCACAAAGAAAAAACACCTTCATTTTCTGTTAACCCGAATTTGGGAATATATAAATGTTTCGGCTGCGGAGAAGGGGGCGACGCTCTAACCTTCATTATGAAAACCCAAAACAAAGAGTTCATTGAAGTTATCAGAGAACTTGCGGAACGCTTTGGTCTTGAAATGCCTAAAAACTACGTTAAAGGCGAATCAAAAGGTCAAAAAGACGAAATGATTAAGGCTTGTACCAAAGCTGCAGAATTTTATAATTTAAGACTTCTAAAAGACAAAGAACCTGAAACGACAAAAGTTATGGAATACCTTTCAGGCAGAGGAATTACAAAAGATATTATAGAAAAATACACGCTAGGTATTGCTCCAAAAGAGTTTGACACTTTTTATAAAAAATTCAGAAATGAATTTTCAGACGAAATTCTGGAAAAATCAGGTTTGATTTTGAGAACACGTGAAGGAAAATTTATTGACAGATTTAGAAACCGTGTAATTATTCCTATTCAAAACGAATTCGGAGAATTTGTTGCATTCGGCGCAAGAGCTGTTGAAAAAGACCAGCAGCCAAAGTATTTGAATTCATCCGACTCGCTTATATATAATAAGAGTAAACTATTATACGGGCTTTACACCGCAAAAGAAGCCATAAAAGAAAACGACAGCGTGATTTTAATGGAAGGCTATTTTGATGTAATTTCTGCACAGGCTCACGGAATAGAAAATGCCGTTGCTTCCTGCGGAACATCATTAACAGCAGAACACATCAAGCTCTTATCAAGATATACGGCTTCTAGAAAGATTTACCTGTCCTTTGATACTGATTCCGCGGGACAAAAAGCAACAAGCAGAAATGCAGAGCTTATAAAAGAAGCGTTCACAGGGCTTGGCAATATAAAACAGTTTGATGAAAGCTATATTTCAACATCAGAAGACAAATATTCCTGCGAAATAAGAGTTATTTCACCTCCCGAGGGTAAAGACCCTGATGAATTTATCCGTTCCGTAGGTGCCGAAAGTTACAGGGAATATATGCAGCATGCACCGCTTCTGCTTGATTATCAGCTCAACAACATCATCAAAGACAAACCTAAAACGCCTATTGAAAAAACTCAAATGGTTAAAAGAATTTTACCTATATTGAATGAAATTCAAAACGAGATTGTACAATCCGAATACGTGAGAATGATAGCCAATACACTTGATATTGACGAAGCTGCATTGATGCGTGAAGTAAAAAAAGCCAACCGCGTTTCATCATCCTCATCAGAAACAACAATTAATAAAATTGTTAAGAAAAATATACCGATTTTAGAAAAGGCGCAAAAAAATTTATTGAGCGTTTTTCTAGTAACCGATAATCACTTTTCCTTTGAACAAATCAAGCAAATGATAGGTGACACGGAGTTTACAGACGAAACGTTAATAAATGTAAAATCTACAATTGACAAATTAACATGTACCGTAAATAATGTGAAAGAATTAATTGAACAGCTGTATACAGCGTTCATAAACAACACGGAAGTGCAATCCCTGATTACAGATTTAATCACAACTTCCGAAACCTTCCAAAACCTTGATGACAAAGATTTTCAAATGGCAGTTAAGGAAAATATCAACAAGATAAATCAATGTCAAAAAGAAAAAGAAAAAGAAAAAATCAGAAATTTATATAAAAGCGCAAATGATAACGAAACAGAAGCCCTAAAAATTCAAATGCAGCTTAGAGATAAGATAAACAACAGATTAAAATTGGAGAAAATGAATGACTAAAAAAAGACAACCAAGCTCCTCTATCGTAAGTATTATGGATGATGAAAATCTTGATTTACACGAAATTGATGACGATTCTTCTCTGGCAGCCGATGCTGACAGCGTGAATTACATGAACATGGATATTAGCACTGATAACATTGAAGATATTGTTACTGAGAAAATAGAAAATAAAATTCATCTTGAAGATATTTATATGATGAATACTCAGGAAGAAACAGAAACAGATTTTGAAGTACCTAAAGGTATAGCAGTTGATGACCCTGTAAGACTTTATTTGAGAGAAATCGGAAGAATTAAATTATTATCTGCAAATGAAGAAATAGAATTGGCAAGAAAAATTCTTGAAGGCGGCACACCGGGTGCTATTGCCAAGAGAAAACTTGTTCAGGCAAACCTCCGTTTGGTTGTAAGTATAGCGAAGAAGTATGTAGGTCGCGGAATGTTGTTCTTAGACCTAATCCAGGAAGGAAATCTGGGTTTAATCCGTGCAGCGGAAAAATTTGACCATGAAAGAGGATTTAAATTCTCAACTTATGCAACTTGGTGGATAAGACAGGCAATCACACGTGCGATTGCTGACCAGGCAAGAACAATTCGTATTCCTGTCCACATGGTTGAAACAATCAATAAGCTTAAAAAAGTTACAAGAAGATTGGCTCAAGAACTTTCAAGAAAACCGACAGAAGATGAATTGGCAATTGAAATGAACGTTTCTATTCCGAAACTTCGTGAAATCATTAAAATTGCACAAGAACCTTTATCATTGGAAACACCGATAGGTAAAGAAGAAGATTCACGTTTAGGCGATTTTATCGAAGACAAAGAAGCTGACGCACCGATTAAGACAGTAGCTTCAGAACTTTTAAGAGAAGATTTGGCGGAAGTTCTTTGTACTCTATCACCGAGAGAACGTGACGTATTAAGACTACGTTTCGGCATGGACGACGGTCGCCAAAGAACATTGGAAGAAGTAGGACAATTATTCGGCGTAACACGTGAACGTATCAGACAGATTGAAGCAAAAGCTTTAAGAAAATTACGTCACCCGAACAGAAGCAAACGCTTGAGAGAATACGTAGAAGGTTAAAAAAAACGGTCTTTGGACCGTTTTTTTGTAAGTTGATTTGCTATTTATTTTATTTTTATAAAATCAATACGATAGCCAAGAATTTTTGCAATTGCTTGACATTCTTTCATCGACAGAGTATCTCTTACAAATTTGCCATTTAAACTGCTGCGAGTATATTTTTTATTTAATTCCTCAGACATTCTTTCAGCTAATTTTGTAACTGTAAACTGATTTAACGATAATAGTGGTTTTATAATATCTCTATAAATCATTATAGTATTATAATTTTCTTGACATCAATTGAAAAACATTTTATTATATGTCTCATGTGCGAGACATTTTATTATTTGTAATTGCACCCGTTTTAACATTAAAAGGAGGTTCTACATGTAAACTATTTTTTAATAGCAGCAATAAAATTCATGACATAATCCAATTGTTCTTGACTGCAATCTGACATCATACGATTAATTTCTTTTTTTGTATTAATTTCTTTATCAGTTGGTTCTGTGTATTTTGATTTAAATAACAATTACATCAACCAAACAGAAGCAAACGCTTAAGAGAATACGTAGAAAGTTAAAAAAACAGTCTTTGGAGCGTTTTTTTATTTATTCATCAATTAGCTTAAAATCCTCACCGAGATTATCTTCAATTATTTTTGCAAACTCAGAAAACTTCATCCCTAAAGCTTCTGATATTTTCCAAGCTGTTATTAATTTGCAATCAATCAAAGCGTTTTCTATTTTATTTAAATTTTTACTATTTATACCATATTCATTGCCTAATCTGGTGCAAGACAGCTTAGTTCTTTCTTTTCTTAAAGCTCTAACTATCTCGCCTAAACTTTTTCTTAATTGTAAAGTTTTTTCGTCTTTGTATTGCATAAGCCAATTGTAATTTTTAAGTTATATACACCAACTTCGTATATTTGACAATGTTAATGAATACACATTACTCATCGATTAATCTAATATCACCGTTGTTATCTTCTATCTTTTTAAAAAACTCCGACATTTTCCAGTTAAGTCCATCAGAGATTTTTTTAAGAGTAATCAGTCCACATTCATTTTCTCCCTTTTCAATTCTCGAAAGAGTTGAACGTGCAATATCGTTTTCATATGCAAAGATGCATAGGCTTTTGTTTTGTTGTTTTCTCAATTTTCTAATAATTGAACCAATCAATTTACAATATTCTTTTTCTTTTTCATCCATTAAGAATAGTCCTAATTAATTATTCAAATTCCTTTAAAATCTGCATAATTCTGTACAATGTTTGTTTTTTCTTTAATGATAAACTTGTATACTCATTTATAACTACTGTATCAAGCTCTTTCTCTTCCAATAAATGCTCACATTCAAATATTTCATTTGGAACAAAACCAGCGCATTTAATTATTTTATATAGAGAAGATAATGAGGGAGTAACTCTACCAGTCTCCATTTTACTATAATTTGAGACATCAAGATTTGCTTTTTCACATACATTCTCTTGTGTAAAACCTTTTGCTTTCCTAATCTCTTTAAGTCTTCGACCAAACTGTACTTTGTTAAATTTATTATTCATAAATTATATATTATATTTTTATATTAAATTATTTAATAGCAAACCTGCATATTTTACTAAAAAATCTTTGCTTGTTTGACGGTTTTTAATAGCAAACAGACAAACTTAACTTTATAAATATTGTTATATAAAACAACTAATCTTTTATTTTTTTAAGTATTTCGTATAATTGAGATTTTGTATCTTTTGAAAAAGAATTGATACGTTCTTGAATCTCAATATCAAGGCTATCTTTTTGTCCCTGACTAAAATTAAGAAAACGCAGAAACTCATTAGGCTCAATATTTAAAACTTCTACAAGTGCACAAAAAGTAGTGAAAGCAGGAAAATTTTTTCCATTTTCAATATTACTTAAATTACTCTGGTCCAAAGAAATTCTAGCGCTAAGTTCCTCTTGTGTTAACTTTAACTTATCACGTTTATTTCTTACAATTAAGCCTATTAGTTCTTTACCTTTATTAAAATCCATAATAAACAGTTTAAACTGTATTAGATAATAAGTTAATTGTATATTCGCATAAATTGCAAAAATTATGTGTTTAATATATATTGTACAACAACACCATTATTTATATATTAATTGGCAGATAAGCAAATTTATGTTTAAACTGTTAAGAATAAAAAAGCTTATAATAAAACTCTTAACCTGCTTCATTTTTCCCGAAAAACTAAGAAAAAATGTCAGAAATTTTTTGTTCTATTTTTCTTTCGTTGACTATGTACGCTTCAAAAGACAAAATTTCCATATCGTTTCTCTTGGAAGCGACTGCCTGCCAAGAGTGCTCACAACTGCCGTTAAACTGAAACCGCGCAAAATATACGGCGAAAAAACGCTTCCTTTTGATTTATGCAGAAGTTATGACTTGAAAAAAATTATCAAATTTATTGAAACCGATTTTAAAACTTATTTTGATAATCTGACTATTTCAGAGGAGCTTTACCCGCACGATTACAAACTTTCTAAAGTACAATTTGAAAACCGTTACAAAGAAAGGATACACAACTTTTTGCAAATCCTTAAATCCGATAAAACAATTTATTTTATTTATTCAAATTTTGATATTGTACCCGACACGAAAGATATTAAAAAACTTTATGAAGTTTTGCGCAAAAAAAGACAGGGAAAACCTTTTAAGCTCATAATTCTGACTTCAAAACATCTTGAGGAAATCGAAGATGTTATCCAAATAACAGAAAATTTCAAAATAAAGCATGGAAACTGGGTTAAAAGCTTCATTAACGATTACAAAGATAAGCAAAATGAATACACAGAGTTTTGCAGCAGAGCAGGAGGCATCTTGAAAAACATAATTGAGGATGCGGAAAATTTTAATTTTTCTCGCAAACTCAATTACAAAAAATTAGTGTATAATAAAAAAGTGAAGTTATTGTTTATTATTATATTTCTTATACTCGGTTTGTTTATCTGGTCGGTTTTTATTGAACCAAACATTTTGACTGTCAAAAAACTTTCTGTAAAAGATGACAAACTCAAAGGGCTTAAAATTGTTTTTGCAAGCGATTTTCATATTAAGCCGTATGAAAAATACAGAATTCAAAGAACAGTAAAGGCAATAAACAAGCAAAACGCAGATATTGTGCTTCTTGGCGGAGATTTTGTAAACGGTCACGACTGCTCATTCACTATGCCTGTTGATGAAATTGCTTTTGAGCTGTCAAAAATCAAGCCTAAAACTTACGCTGTAATTGGTAATCATGACGGCTGGCAGGGAAAATCAAAAGTTATCTCCTCATTAGAAAAGAATAATATAAAAGTTTTATTAAACGAAAACATCTGTTTTGAAAAATTTTGTATCGCAGGTGTAGACGACATGCAGACGGGAAAACCCGATTTAAACAAAGCATTAAACAATGTAAAACAGCCTGTTATATTACTTTCCCACACTCCCGATATAATGCCAGATGTTCCTGACAGCGTGAACTTAACACTTTGCGGACATCTTCACGGAGGACAAATCAGACTTAACAGGGCATTAATTGTGCCCTCAGCTTATGGTTTAAAATACGCAGACGGGTTTGTAGATGATAACGGTAAAAAAGTTTACACCTCAAAAGGTTTGGGTACAAGCATTTTACCTGTAAGATTTAACTGCCCGCCCGAAATTGTTGTAATAGAATTTATTTAATCAAAATCCAAAAGTTCTTTCAGATTTACGCCCAGAGTATCGGCAATAATTTTCAATTTTGATAAAGTAATATCTGTTTTGGCAGTTTCTACCATAGCAATAGTTGAGCGGGATATTCCGTTAACATCTAAAAAGTCATCCTGCTTAATATTTTTTGCTTTCCTAATCTTTTTCAAATGCTGCGCAAATTTTTTCAGATATTCGTTATCCATGTGTTTATTATCAGCGATATTTACACCTCTTGAAAATCAGCCACATTGACATTTTAAACGAGATTTAAATATATTTATTAATAATATTTCCGTTTTTTATTGATTTATTTTCTCTCATGATGTAAAATAATCATGTTACCAACTTGAAAGGATAAATTATGAATAATTCTTTAAAAAAAGAAATGATGAAAAATATCGAAATGACTAAAGAAATTATTAAAAATAACCTCGAAATTTCTCTTGAATCTTATGTCGAAGCTAATTCAAAACTTAACCTGTTAACCTATCTTTTAATGTGTGATGATAATAAATAGTGTTAAAGCATAATGAAAATTTTCTTTTTTCAAGGAAGTATGCTATTATGTAAAAAAAACTTTTAAACTTTTGTAGGAAACTTTTTTATAAAGAAAACATCTTAATAATTACAGTTGTACAACAAGGTTAAGAGTATTTGGAGGAAATAGTTTAAGAATGAGAAACATTATGAAGAAAAGTATTATATTTTTAGGGGCGTTTTTATTCCTCTCCGGCTGGGTTATCAGAGATAACGTGTTTGCATACAGTCCTGTGGATTTGTATGACAATGTTTGGAGATTGGTTAACATGAAATTCGTTGACCAGACAAACAATGCCCAAAACTGGTCTAAGTGGCGTCATAAATATGACAGCAAAATTGTGACTAACGAGGATGCTTACGTTGCGATTAACACAATGGTTGCAAGTTTGAATGATCCTTACACAAAATTTTTAGATCCTAAAGAATTTGCAGATGAAACAAATTCTATCAAAGGTTCTTTAAAAGGTATCGGTATTCAAATCGGGGTTAAAGACGGTAAATTAATGGTTATTGCACCGATTGAAGATACTCCTGCAGAAAAAGCAGGGCTTTTGGCAGACGATGAAATTCTGGAAATTGACGGAGCAAGCACAAAAGGGATTACCGTTGATAAAGCTGCGGACAAAATCAGAGGTAAAGAAGGAACTCAGGTTACCCTTCTTGTAAAACGTAAAGATGCAGCACCTAAAACTTACACAATTACACGTGCTGAAATTGAAATTAAATCAATTTCACAAAAAATTCCTGATAAAATCAATATGCCTGATGATTTTTGCTATATCAGATTGAGTTCTTTTATCAGCAGAAACGCAGCAAGTGAATTCGGTTCTATATTAAACAATTCTAAAAACAAAAAAGGATTTATCATAGACCTCCGTTCAAATCCGGGCGGATTGTTAACAAATGCAATCTATATATCAGATATGTTCCTTGACGGCGGTACAATCGTAAGTACTGTTGACAGAGACGGATATAAAGAAACCCAAAGAGCTTCTTCAGGCGTTTATACAAAAAAACCCGTAGTAGTATTGATTAACAAAGGTTCGGCTTCAGCATCAGAAATCTTTTCAGGTGCTATGAAAGATAACCACAGAGCAGTAATTATCGGTGAACAATCTTTCGGTAAAGGTCTTGTTCAGGAAATCAACAAACTTCCTTACGAAGCAGGTATCAATATCACAATACAAAAATATTTAACTCCTAACGGAACTGATATTAACAAAAAAGGTATTACTCCTGACATCGAGGTTAAATTAACAGAAGAAGATGTTAAAAATAAAAATGATGTTCAATTACAAAAAGCTATCGAAGTTTTAAGTAAAATGACTAACGGACAATCTTTAGCTGTTCAATAAAAATTAAAAACCAACATATTAAAAGACTTGCATAGATAAGCAAGTCTTTTTTTTATTGTAAAATATTTGTATGAAGAAAAATATTATTTTAATAGGCATGATGGGAAGCGGGAAAACTACCGTAGGAGCCGCTTTAGCAGAAAAACTTACTGACTTTCAATATATTGATATTGATTCGGAAATAGAAAAGAGCACTCAAAAAAAGATTTCAGAAATCTTTTTAAAGCACGGAGAACCGTATTTTCGCATGCTTGAAACAGAAAAGATAAAAAAATTCTGTATCGGTGAAAATAAAATAATTTCTGCAGGCGGAGGAGCTTTTGAAAATGAAGATAACAGAAAAATCATGCTCTCAAACGGTCATGTAATCTATCTTAAAGCCACGCCCGATGAAATTTATAACCGCATTAAAAATGAAGTTCATAGACCGTTGTTAAAGAAAAATTTTTCTTTAGAAAAAATTGAATTTATAATGAAAAACCGTGAAAAAAATTATAAAAAAGCACATTTTACGATTGACACAACAGGAAAAACTCCATATAATATCGTGGAAGAAATAATCGGAGTTTTACATGACTAACCTTTCGGTAAACATAAAATCAAACGAAAAAAGTTATCCTATCTTTATAGAAGATGAAGACACAGCATTACTCAAAGAAAAAATATTATCATTTGTTGAGGGAAGAAATTTTTTAGTAATTATTTCCGAAAAGGTTGAAAAACTTTATGGAAAAACATTAAAATTTCCAAAAGAAAATGTTTTTATCTTGAAAGACGGCGAGAAAGAAAAGAATTTTAACAATTATAAAAAAATTACAGAACGCGCATTAAAAATGAAGCTTACAAGAAAAGATGCGTTTATTGCCATAGGCGGGGGCGTTGTAGGCGATTTAACCGGTTTTGCCGCATCAACTTATATGCGCGGCATTGACTTTATTCAGGTTCCGACAACTCTTTTGGCTTGCGTAGACAGCTCTGTCGGAGGAAAAACCGCAATAGACACAGATTACGGAAAAAATCTCGTTGGAACATTTTATCAGCCAAAGGCTGTTTTTATCAACCCCAACTTTTTAAAAACCCTTGATGAAAGGCAATTTAAGACAGGCCTTGGTGAAGTTGTTAAATATTCTTTTATAGAAAAAAGCTGTAAATGCGAAGAAGATTTAAATCTCACAAATTTCTTAAGCGAAAAAGCCGAAATGATTGTCAATCGTGATGAAAGAGCATTATCCAAACTAATAGAAATTTGTGTAAAATTGAAGATTTCCGTTGTTGAAAAAGACGAAAAAGAAGGCGGATTAAGACGAATACTAAACTTCGGTCATACATACGGACACGCAATTGAAAAAATTACCAAATACAAAAAATATACTCACGGCGAAGCAATAGTTGAAGGCATGAAATTTGCGTTTAACCTTGCAGTAAAAAGAAATTTAATTGACAAAAATTACAAATTTCTTGCAGAAGATGTAATTAAAAAATTCAATTTTGTTGACATACCTGAATTTGATATGGAAAAAATGATAGAGCTTATGCAAATGGATAAGAAAGCATCATTTGATAAGATTGTTTTTATACTTCCTACGGATTACTCAACTGTTGAAGCCTTTGAATTGGACAGCAAAGACTTGGTGTAACTTTTTTGGCGTTGTTCAATATATTCCTTTACGGCGTCTTTTTCTTAAATAATTTATTCCAGCCGTCTTTAAAGAATTTTCCTACTGCTTTCGCTTTATCCGAACAAAATGTTTTAATGCTGTTCCATTTACATTTACTTGTAAGCTTTGTCCAGCCTGATTTGACAGACGGAAGTAATTTGGACTTAAACTTCCAGCCGCCTAATACAACAGCACCGATTGCTAAAGCCGCAAATGCACATTTCTTCCAGGCCGGATTTTTTACAAAGTTATTATCATTATTGTTTTCGGGTTTAAATTCATCTGTCTTTGGCTGGTTTAGTTTTTGAGCCTGAGGAACAGGACCTGCAAATGGAGAAGGCGGCATAGCAGGAGCTCCGACATATCTCGGTTTTTGCCCTGTTACGTATGCAGGAGCATCAAAGTCTAACACTCCGTTTTGTGCCAGCATATCCAAATTATTTGCCCAATTTGTGCCCATAATAATACATAACCTTTCTACATGTATATAAAGTGTTATTTTGATTAAAAATTGCTTTTTGGCTATTTATTTGTTAAATTTTGTAATATGAAAGAGATTTTAAATGATAATAAGTATCTCATTATATTATGGGTTTTGTGTATAGCAGGATTAATATTTTTCACAGGTCATTACAACGGAATTCTTATTGACTTCGGACGCGAAGTGTATTATCCCGAAAGACTTTTGCACGGAAAAATTTTATACAAAGACTTGTTCAATATATATGGACCGCTTTCATATCAGATTAACGCTGTTTTATATAAAATATTCGGCGCAAAACTTTCTACATTGTATGCAGCAGGCGCTGTTTGTTCATTATTAACAGTTAGCGGTGTTTACTTAATCGCTCAAAAATTCCTTTCAAAATTCTTAAGTTTTTGTATCGGAATTTTCACTATTACTGTCGGGGTTACAACAACAAGTATTTTTAATTATCACTTTCCATATTCTTGGGCAGTATTATACGGACTTATAGCTTTTTTGTTCTCATTATTTTTCCTTTTGAAATACAACGAAAGCAAAAAACCACCAGACCTTTGCATAAGTTCACTTTTAGCGGGATTTTGCATTGCAAATAAATACGATTTTCTTTTATATGCATTAGTTGTTTTATTTTTTATAATAAAGTCCAAAAATTTAAAGGCTTTTTTAAGTTTTATAATTGCACCTCTGATAAGCTTCGGAATCTTGTTTGTTCAGGGGTTAAGACTGCCTGACATTTTGAATTCTCTTGCCATCGTAAAATCAATGGCTGACAGCAAAACCCTTATTTATTTTTATGAAAACAGCGGAATTTATTTTCATCCGAAAGTTATACCGACAGTTTTGTTATTTTTTATGAAAACCACTGTTCCTTTCGCAGGGATACTTTTGGGCGCACATTTGTACGACAAAAGCAAAATTGCATCATTGAGTTTCTCTGTAATAGGATATCTTGCAGCAATTTGGTTTGTAACTGAAAATATAAAAATCGTTTTCGGTTTTTTTCCAATATTAATAACAATTATGGCAGCCGCAAGTTTTAAAAAATTAAACTCAAATCTTTTGATACTGGTAATTTCAGCCATAGCTGCCTGTGCAAAAGTTTTTTGGGTTTTGATAATTCAAGGCTACGGAAGTTATTATGTTTCAATAGCTCTTATTGCATTGATGGCATTATTATTCACATTCCTGACTAAAAAATTGGAAAAATCCACAGGGATTTATCTTTTAGTTGTAAGTACATTGATTTTAATTATTAATATTAACACAGAACGCTTTGACAGCAGTAAAATTACAACAAATAAAGGAACCATATATACAAATAAAAGCATTGCAGACAGTTCAAACAGACTTATAGAATATATCAACAAAAATACAGGTAAAAATGACAAAATTGTAATTTTTCCTGAAGGTATGACTATAAACTTTCTTACAGACAGAAAAGCCGACGATTTTTACAACTCGCTTTTGCCGCTGTATACTGAAAGTCTGAGAGAAGATAAAATTATTGAACATTATAAAATTCAACAACCCGAATATATTATATTTAACAACCTGAATATGAAAGATTATTATTTTAACTATATTTGTCAGGATTACGCGTTGGATTTTTGCGGATATGTTCAGGAAAACTACAACCTTGAACACGTTATTGATACAGATTTCAGGTATTTAATATTTAAACGAAAATAGTTTTTGTGCTAATATTTATTTAAATAGACAATAAAGGAACGAAGAATGAATAAATTTTATTTGACTACTGCAATAGATTATGTAAACGGAGCTCCGCATATCGGTCACGCTTACGAAAAAATTTTAACAGATATTATAGCAAGACACTTTTCACAGCGCTGTGATGATGTCTATTTTCTTACAGGAACTGACGAACACGGAATTAAAATCCAAAAAACAGCAGCTGAAAAAGGGATTACACCAAAAGAACTCTGCGATGAAAACGCTCAGAAATTCAAAGATGCCTGGAAAGCTCTTGACGTTGATTACACAAAATTTATAAGAACAACTGACGAAGAACACGAAAAAATAGTTCAAAAAATCTTTGATAAACTATTGAAACAAGGGGACATCTACAAACACTCTTATGAAGGTTTATACTGCGCAGGATGCGAATGCTTCTTAAATCCTAAAGATTTGACAGAAGACGGACTTTGCCCTGACCACCTTAAAAAACCTGAAGTTGTAAGTGAAGAAAACTACTTCTTTAAACTAACAAAATACAAAGATGCAATCATCAAACACATAAAAGAAAACCCTGGATTTATCGTTCCTGAATTCAGAACAAACGAAGTTTTAAACCAGCTTGAAGATATTCAGGACATTTCTGTTTCCCGTGCAAAATCAAATGTTCAATGGGGCATTGATGTTTTAGGTGATGCAGAACAATCTATTTATGTTTGGATTGATGCGCTTTCAAACTATATTACAGCTCTGGGATATGACACTGAAAACCCGTCAGAAACTTTCAAAAAATACTGGCCTGCTAACGTTCAGGTTATCGGTAAAGATATTTTGAAATTCCACAGTATTTACTGGCCTGCATTTTTAATGGCTTTGGATTTACCTTTGCCAAAACAAATTCTTGCACACGGCTGGATTACTATTGACGAATCTAAAATGTCAAAATCTTTAGGCAACGTAATTTCACCGACATCAGTTCTTGAAACATTTGAACTGGAATACCCTGATGCTTTCAGATATTATATGGCAACTTCTGCACCTTGCGGACGCGACGGAAATTACTCAGACGATGACTTTAAAGAAAAAGTTAACGCTCACCTTGCAAACAGCATGGGTAACCTTTTAAACAGAACGCTTTCAATGCTTGTTAAATATTTTGACGGCGAGGTTAAGCCTGAATTTAAATGTGAAACAGCAAGTGAGCAAAATATAGAGGGTCAAAAACTTTGCAAAAAAGCTTTAGGAACTGTTCAAATAGTTAAAAATCATTTTGATAACTTCGAAATATCAGAAGCAGGGCAGGAAATCGTTCAGCTTGTAGACACAGTGAATAAATACGTTCAGGATAACGCTCCTTGGACACTTGCAAAAGAAGAAAAAATGACAGAATGCGGTCAGGTTCTTGTTAATGTACTTGAAATTATGTGTATTATCTCTGCATTAATCTACCCTTACTGTCCAAATATTGCAAAAGAAATGGCAAGGCAGCTATCATTTGATTTAAGCGTAAAATTAGACGATTTAACCTGTGATAATATCAAAACAGGTAAACTTATATCAAAAGATGAAATTAAGCCCGTATTCCTCCGTGTGGACAGCGAGCTAGCCGATAAATCTTCTAAAAAATAATAATCTATAAATTATATATTAATATTACAGTTGCAAAAGCGTATTTAAATCAACATTTAAAGCTTTTGCAATTGCTATAATTGTACACAATCTCGGGTTTCCTACACCGCGTTCAATCATATTTATTGTATCTAATGAAACATCTGCCATCTCTGCAAGCTTTAGCTGAGAGATATTCAATCTTGCGCGTTCAACACGCATATTTTTTGCAAGTTCATTATTATAATACGACATATCCATTATTTAATTTTATTATGTTGATTTTTGATTATATATATGTTATAATCAGTATAATACTGAATATATTCAGTATTACATTAAACATATTACTTATTTTTAGGAGTATGATATGAATAATTTATCTGATATTTCTATAAGAATAGTTATACAGAACAGTCAACGCCGTTTTGGATTTACTCTTGCCGAAGTTTTGGTCACACTTGGCATTATCGGTGTGGTTTCTGCAATGACAGTGCCTTCTTTGATGCAAAATTATCAAAGACAGTCTTATGTTACACAGCTGCACAAGGTTTATAATGAGTTATCACAGGCAGCAATGCAATACATGACCGATAATAATGCTGTTAATCTAAAAGAGGCAGGACTTACAAATGCTGTGTCCATAGATGCATTCGTAAAAAAGTATTTTAAAGTAGTCAAAGAATGCGGCACAAACGGTACTGACTGCTTCGGTTCGGGATATAAGAAAATTGACGGATCCGGCCTATCACCGACTTTTAATTCTGAAAAAAGCAGATCTTACGTTCTTGCAAACGGTGCATCAATTGGCATAATAATAAATTCAAATAATAAAATTCAAATACATGTTGATATTAACGGCTCAAAAGGTCCAAATATTATAGGCAGAGATGTTTTTGCTCTAATACTGTATGAAAACGGCTTGTTAGATGATTATTGTACAGAAGCACCTTGTGAAAAAGAAACCAGAGAAACTAAATTTAATTCTTATTGTACAGGTTCATCTGATGGTATCTGGTGGGGCTGCTTCGGCAAAATCCTAAACGATAATTGGGAAATGACATATTAAAACTTGAACTTATATAAAAAATGATATATAATTGTTAAAAAAAGAAAAAGAGGCTAAAGCCTCGGACGAAAATAAAAGAAATTTTGTGAATACTTTCTAACTTAATATAAAAGGAGGATGAAATTATGTATTTCAAAGCATTTAGGGTTGCCCCCCCCCCGACAAGCATAGCTGCTTGATCCGCCAAATTAGGGCTTTTAAAGATTTTAAGGGATTGTTTCAAGGGTTTACTCTCGCTGAGGTATTGGTCACACTCGGCATTATTGGTGTGGTTGCAGCAATGACAATGCCTTCTTTGATTGCTAATCATAAAGAAAAAGAAACAGTTGCAAGATTAAAAAAGTTTTATTCTTCTATTTCCCAATCTTATTTATTAGCAAAAGAAGAATACGGAACACCTGATTACTGGTATACTGATGAAGAAGTTCCATATTCTCAGGCTGCATCAAATAAAATGGGAGATATTTTAACAAAAAATATGAAAATATTGAAAACTTGTTATGGAGGAAAAGGGTGTTTTCCTGACATTACTTACAAAAAAATAGACGGAGAAAATGCTACTAATTGGGACAATTACAAAAATATAGCAAAATACTTAACTAATGACGGATACAGTTTATTTTTCTTTAGCTATGGAAATCAATTTCAAAATTATGGTAATGGAGTGCTTGTTAAAACTTATGGCGCTATAAGTATCGATATTAACGGTTTTAAAAAACCGAACATATTTGGCAGAGATATGTTTACATTTTCCTTTACAGAGCAAGGAATTGTACCAAATGGCGCACAAATTAAAATAAAAAATCCGTTTCCTTATTCCTGTAACAGAACCAAATGCACGGATGCCTGGTGTGAAGGATGTGCAGCATGGGTAATTTATAACGAAAATATGGATTACCTTCATTGCGATGATTTAGATTGGAACGGCAAAACCAAATGTAAGTAAAAAGCGGTCATAATGACCGCTTTTTATGTTTTATTCTTCATCCTGGTATTTAATCATACCTGCTGTAACCGCATACATTGCAGCTGATATTTCCGAAGCTGATGAAAACGGTCCGAATGATTTAATAAATTTTGCAGCATCAAAAGTATTCATATATCTTGTTAATGCGGTTTCTGCCTCATCGGTTAAACCCCCGACAAATAATATGTTTTGAATAAAGTTTGCTGCCTTTTCTTCAACATCGTCTTCGCCATAATCGGTTTTGGTAAATTCTGCCGTGTCTTTTTCGTCTTTTTGCTTTGTGGCAACACCATATTCTTTAGCTTCTTCTGATGCGCTTTCTTCCTGCGTTTCCTGCAGCTCTTTTTCTTCTTCGGCAGCTGCAGCCGCTGATGTGTAATTTTTCGAATTTACTCCTGTAATTTCCATAAACCTATCCTTTCTGTATAAATTTCTACCCGTTTTATGTCGGATAATTTATGGAAAAACTTTAGAATTTTATTAAGAGATATTAATTTAAAAGTCCTTCTGTTTCGTTATACATAACCATATAAAAATCAGGACTTGTCATATCAGGGTTCTTTTTCATAAATTTTTTAATATCAAATTTTTCAAAATATTTATCTAGTTTTTTTACTGTTTTTTCGTTATTTTTATGTTCATCTTTAAGCTTTGCAATGTAGCTTTTTGTCATAGCAAAAACTTCGTCTTCCGTGAGAATAGGAAGTCCTCCGATTCTAACTTCATCAGCTTCTTCTTCCTCAAGGTACTTTTTAAGTTCCTTTTTGGGTTCTTCTTTTTGACGCTTGCCGTTACTGTCTGAGGATGTGGAAGATGAAACCGAACGATTGCCAAAAGGATTATTTACGGAATTAAACATAGAAAACGCCTCTTTTTTATTTTACTAACGACATTTTCACAAAAAATCTTTAATTTAATCCTCTGTTTAAATGATATTACAATGAATAATAATAATTTTTTATAAGCTTACAGTCATCTTCGATGTTTGGACTTTCACAAACAAGTGCGCCCTTTACGCCAAATTCTTTCATAACTTTCAACAAGTCTTTGTAATTCATATCCGATTGCTCAAGCTCCAAATGCTGTCTTTCGCCTTTAGAAGTATATTCGATGCCCGCAAGGTGTCCGTGAAAATTATCAAGCGCATATTGTCCCAATTCTTTGCCGATTTTTTCAAGAACATAAGAAAATTCATCATAAGTATTGTATTCTCCTGCAGAACGAGCATGCAGGTGTGAAAAATCTATACAAGGAAGAACCTGCTCAAACTCTTTTGAAAGATTTATAATCTCATCAATGTCACCCCATTGAGTTGCTTTTCCTGTTGTTTCAGGACGAACCCAAACTTTTATGTTTTCACGCTCCAAAACATCGCAAATACGCTTTGTTTGCATTTTAACCTGATTGTATACGGTTTCCTTGTCTTTTCCCATATAAAAAGCAGCGTGATAAGTTATACTAAATGCTCCGGCTTGAGATGCAACGGCAGCAGTGTCTATTATCCTTTGAACGCTAGCTTCAATCTTATCTTCTTCCTTTGAATTAAGGTTTATATAAAAAGGCCCGTGAGCAGTAATTACAAAATTATCAGAACATTCTTTTACAAAACCTCTTGATTCTTCGCTCATTCTAACTCCATGAACGAATTCAAGCTCCATTCCGTCAAGCTCCATATCTTTTAATATATCAAATGCCTTCGGATAAGAACCTTTGCCGGTTCTTAAAGGCATACCGGCTGTCAAAAAATTTAGTTTATCAAATGATTTTTGCACAATACACTCCAACTGTTACTGCTATTAAACATATTATAACACTCAATATTGCATATACAAAAGCATGCAAATATTGTGCGTTTTTTACCATCTCAAAAAGTTCGAGAGAAAAAGTACTGAATGTTGTTAATCCGCCACAAAAACCTACTGTTAAAGCAAGTTTCAACGCAGGGCTTAAATCAGATTTTTGTACAAACAAAATATACAAAAATCCTATTAAAAAACTTCCGATAATATTAACCGTAAACGTTGCTAAAGGAAGATTTACAGCTAAAACTCTTGTCATATAAAGGCTTGTCAAATACCTTGTTAATGCGCCTAAACCTCCGCCAAAAAATACGGCTAAAATATTTAACATAAGCCTAAACCTTTGATTTTAACAAGTCTTCAAGTATTTCACAAGCATCAGAAACGTATTTAGAGCATCTTTCTTTTTTCGCAGAACCTTCTAAGCCGCCTGAAAGCACTCTGCAGCATGTTATTTTGTTTCGCTTCTTAAATTCTTCAACAATCTTTGCAGCATTCTCACGCGCACAAACTTCATTGCTTTGAGAATTTTCACGTCCGAATTTATATCCTGAAATTATTTGTGCAGCTGCTACCGCACCGCAAAGGCAACCTGATGACATTCCGCCAGAAAAAGCCGTTGCAACAGGCATTAATTCTGCAGGACATAAACCTTCTTCTATTGCAGCTTTTATCAAGCTTTCAGAACAAGAATAACCGTTTTTAAAATATTCTACTGCTTTTTCTTTCATAGTTTCTCCTTAACGGATTTGTACAGGCATAATCAAGCCAACAAAATCTTCTTCACTGTTTGGTCTGAACATAGTTGCGGATAATGGTGTGTTTAATCCGATTTTAACTTCATCAGCATCAATATTTTTCAATGCTTCAAGAACATATTTGTAATTAAATGCTATTGCAAGTTCTTCGCCTGAATAGTCAATATCAAGGCTTTCTTCCGATTTTCCGGAATCAGGAGTATCAGCAGAAAGTTTCAAGTTATTATTACTGAATTCAAGTTTTACAATACTTGTTTTTTCGTTAACCATAATTGATACACGTTCAATAGCTGAAATAACTTGAGATACATTTACAATAGCTTCTTTAGGACTTTCTTTCGGGATTAACTGATTATATTTAGGGAATTGACCTTCCAAAAGTCTTGAAATTGTGGTTGTTTTTTCAGATTTAATTATAAGTTTAGAATTTTCTGTATAAATTTTTACAGAATCCTCGTCAATAAAACTGCTCATTTTTATAAATTCATTTAATGTTTTTGAAGGAATAATTAATTGTTTAGCATGATTATCTTTATTATCAATAGTTTCGCGAACTCTTGCAAGACGGTTTCCGTCGGTAGAAGCAATTTCAAGAATATTTTCAGAAATATCGCAGACAATACCTGATAAGAGATTGCTTGTTTCATAGCTTGCAGCAGCAAAACCAGCTTGTCTTACAGCTTTTACAAAAGGTCTGATTTCAATTTCAAAACCATCGTTTTCATTTATTTCAATATTTGAAAATTCAGGCGGGAACTCGTTTGCTGAAATACCGATTATGTCAAAC
>ERZ1673738.1538-NODE-1538-length-34083-cov-12.838104_pt1 | contig 34083 bp, 33 predicted proteins | sample MGYA00580198_ERZ1673738 | MGnify/ENA primary metagenome ERZ1673738 (study PRJEB41218, sample SAMN15661784) | gut metagenome | host: Homo sapiens | place: Canada: London | collected 2015-08-20/2019-03-30 | study: EMG produced TPA metagenomics assembly of...
CAAAGGTAAAGAATTGAAAGATGCTGAGCAAGGTTGCATCGCGGACACGCTTACCCCAAATGCGTACCTTTTTAGGGTCAGAGACTGCGTCTGCGGGGTCAAAAAACAGGGTCTCGGCAGTTGCTATCGCCCCCTTTGCGCATGGCGAGAAAGGGTTTCATGAAATGGAACGCTTGCGTGGACCACTCCGATAGTCCTGCAAGGACAAACTTGGTTGTAAAAGTTTTTTGTGTTTTCTGATTATCCTTAGCCCTACACACAACCATGCGTCACTCGAAATGTCGGATGAACCAGAAGGCCTACCCGTGCGAGATGAGGTAGCCTCCATCGTTACAATGTTACATGTTACATGTTACGTTAAGGCTTCGCTGACTCGTCATTGCATCATCCCAAGAAAAACAGATCCTCCATTACACCTCAACGGGAATGCGAGTTTTTGTGCGATTTCTTGTATAGGGGTGCAAGTCTGCTATTTCATCTACCTTTCCTCCCGTGTCTCCTAAAGTAAAAACCCAAGTGCTGATTATCATATATTTAGGGTCTACTAATTTAAGGCAAGTTTTGATAATCAAGAAATTAATATGAAAAATATTTGTTCAGTTCAGATAAAATGATTACTTTTGGGTGTTAAAACTCGTAAGTGTGCAACATGAAATACTTCTCACAATACCGTATCCACGACTTGTTTGAGCTCCAAGAGTCTCTCTCGGGTTTGAGCAAGTCCAACCGCTGGGTAAAGCTTGCCGATCGCACCATCAGCATCTACCAGCCGCATCTCCGCCCCATTGCCAGGGGTAAGGCAAAAAACAAGGTCGAGTTTGGGGCGAAGATTGGGGCCTGTATCGTGAACGGTTACACTTATGTGGACCATCTCAGTTGGGATGCCTATAACGAATCATCCGACCTTGCCATGCAGATAGAACTCTACAGAAAACGTTTCGGTATGCTCCCCAGAGAGGTGCAGGTTGACAAAATCTATCTTGGGAAAGCAAACAGGCAGTATCTCAAGGACAACAATATCGAGTGTTACAACCGCCCATTGGGCAGGCCTCTCAAGGAGGACAGCGACAGGCACGCCGAGGAGAAAAGAAGGGCCCTATGTGAACGGAACGAGATAGAGGCGACGTTTGGAACATCCAAGAGGGTTTACCGGGCGAAACTTGACAATACGGCTGACACGAGGATAGGGACTTGCTTCTTCGCTAAAAACGTAACGAAGTTCCTAAGGGAACTTCTTTGTCTCGTTTTCGCAAAAACAGGTTTGGAGACCCTCAAAAAGAGAATTCTCAGCACCATTGACAACCTCGTGGGAGTTTTACCCTCGCCACAAGTCAGCTGGGCCAGGATAAATTAGCGGACTCTACCATACCCATAACAAAGAGGAGTTTGGGAAAGAACATGAGACCACTTTCTTTTGGCGATAGAATGAACACAATCCCTACTTTTTGGATTATGCCTTTAGTAATGTGGACATTCATTCCTATGAAATTGGGCAATGGGAAAAGGAGATAAGTGACCATCGCCCTCAGATTATTGAACTATAATAGAACAAAGATGAATAGAATATTTTGCTTAGAAACAGAATGGGATCAGACAATGCACGACTTAAAGAAAAAGTCTACAGTATTGCCTCTGCTTGACTTTCTGGAGAATACAATTAATATTGAATATACTTTTAGGCAGGTAGCCACAGAGTCTGATTTCAATTATTATATCGATCATCTCCAACAGCCAAGTTACAAAGCCTATGACCTTATCTATTTGTGCTTTCATGGACAGAAGAAGTGTATCTGTTTTGCTGACAAGACAGATTTGGCTTTGATGGCTTTCGCTGAGAAAGAGGAGAACCTTGGGATATTTGAAGGTAGAAACGTACATTTTGGAAGTTGCAGTACTTTAAAAATGCGTGAAGAAGATATCAAGATGTTCAAGCAGTTGACAAAAGCAAGAATGATAACGGGATATACCAAAGATGTCGATTTAACATCAAGTTTCATTTTTGAGACTTGGCTGATGGATGCAATCAATAGAAACGAAGGATATGCCGCGAAACGCATAAATGACCTTGCAGAGAAAGAGATGCCATACTTCACAAAGTTATTTGGATTCAAGGCATTTTAGATTCAAGGATAAATATATTAAATCAAATATTTATGAAACATTTTCTGTTAACTTTGTTGCTGACATTTATTGTCGGTGTTTGCTCTGCACAAACAGAGCACATGAAATTTAAGGGTGTTCCTATGGAAGGAACCCTTCAGACCTTTACTAGCAAGTTAAAAGCAAAAGGATTTACACCAGTTGCTATTCAAGACGGTGTTTCTTTGTTGAATGGTGAATTTGCCGGTTGCAAGGACTGTACCATTTGTGCAATGGCTGATAAAAGCGGAATGATCTGTAAAGTTTCCGTGATATTCCCTGCTATGGATAAATGGGGAGACCTGGAAGGGTGCTATTTGAACTACAAATCTATGCTCTCGGAAAAATACGGTGAGCCAAAAGATTGTGAGGAAAAGTTCCAAAATGATTATGCCAATGATAACAACTCCAAAAAACTTGAGTTAAGTATGGACAGATGCAAATATTATTGCATCTTTAACGGAGATAATGGCGAAATCCAATTAGAGATTACCCATCAGAGCATGACTTGCTATGTTATGCTCAGTTACTTCGATAACGTCAACCAAGAAAAGTTGAGAAAACAGGTTATGGATGATCTTTAATCCTTTCAATCTTCCTTCTTGGTAGTGTTTCACTGAGTGTGTCTGAGGCAAGTTTGCCTTAGACACACTCAGTGAAATACTACCGGAGAAACTGGCTGAGTCGGAAGAAGACCTACTCGAACACCGTACCGATGGGGTGGATGCTTTTGAAACCCTCTACATCGGGTGTGAGAAGTTCCCACAGGCGGACATATCACCTGTGGCTGTTGATACTGGAGGAATCATGTAATCAAAAAGGAGCGACATTCCTGCCGCTCCTTTGATTTAACAATAATCATCCATTATCTCTTCTTCATCGTCCCATTCTTGTCCTCGCATCTTGCAGAACTCCCTCAACACAGCACGTTCATCAAAATATGTCCAACCTATTTGGTGAATTACCTTTCCGTTTTCTATAAAGATAATCATATCGCCATAGTTTTTGAAGGAGTTAGGCATACTAACACCGACATAGAGAATTGGGTGTCCATCTGTGGAATGTGTAATTTCTCTATCAATGACATATCCATCACAATACTGGTTCTTTTCAATTAACACATCCTTCTGAAGAATTTCCGCGTATTCCTCCAAAGTAATGTTTCCTTCTTTTGGACAAAGAGGGAAATAGCATTGTGTTCTTGCTCCGCATTGCAAGACGTTCGGTGAATCACAGAACCTATATTGATCTCTATAGTATCCGTTACAATGAACATACGTTCCTTCTTCATATTTTATATGAATATAGAAATGTGCTCTTTTTCCGTTATTTGTTGCCTCCACTTGGATAGCATCCCATTCCGTTGTCCATCCCAAGGAAGCTATTGTGTATTCGTCGCCTTTTTCACTTATAGCTATAACAGCGCCTATTTGTAATTCTTTTGCATACGAATCCAATCCCCCTGTGGCTTCTTTTGGACAAAGTGGAAACTGCATCTTCTCATAGAATCCTATTTGGAAAGTTCCTTTTGTTAAAGACTCTTTCTTTTCTTCCGCAAGCCTTTTTCTCTCTTCCAACTCTTTCATCATGGGATTTTGATACTCTGCCTGCTCTGTCCGAGGAGCGGTGAGTGCCCTTTGGACTTCTTCCCATGCTTCTTTGTCGCTATTGGTTTCTTCTGTTGAAGTTCTTTGCTTTTCTACTTTACCATTCCCAAAGAAAGGATTGGTTTCTTTGATTTCATGTTTCTTCAGCCAGTCTTCAAAATCCTTTGTCGTTTCTCTTTCCTTCATCATCTTGTATGAAGATATTGGTCTTTTAGCCCATGAAGAAATATGTTCCATAGCAAGTCTGGCTTCTTCTGGCGTAACCGTTCTCATCCACATGATATCCTGGTTGCTTCCCGTTAAATCTTGTAGGCATGAGGGATTCTCGATAAACTTATTAATATCTCCTCCGCAAAGGTAGGTTACTCTCTTAAGAGTCGCTTCATTTAGCAGTACATTTTCAAGCCTTGTCAGCCATCTTAGGTTTTCAACTCTGTTGTTACAACGGTTGGTATCTATATGATCGACCACCATCTTCCCATCTTCATTGCCAGGAATGAATGCCTTGGCTACAATAATATGAACTCTGTGCGAGCTTATCATCATATAGCCTCTTGCCTTATCCTTTGTTCCAAAAGTCCATACATTATCTAATTTTCTCGCTTTTTTTCCTTCGCGAGCGTGGCGCATTACTGCTCCATTGTCGCGAACAGAATATACCTCACCCTTATACTCGCAAGTTGTCTCACGAGTATATTCATTGATATCTACCATAAGATTACTGATGTTTAGGTTCAACAAAATCTATTTCCATTCCCAAAGCATATCCTATCTTTGTGAGTATATCCAATCCGACAGAATATTTGCCAGACTCAATACGACAAAGATTGGCTGCATCAATATCTGCATAGAATGCCAGATGCTTTGCATCCATTCCCTTTGCTTCACGCAGCTCTCGGATGCGCTGCCCTATACGGACACGCTCCTTTGAAACGGACTCCTTGTCAAAGGAATAGTAAGAGAAGATTGAACCTACATGGTTTATCAACATCTGCCTGTTGATTTCTCCCATGATAACACTTGCATCTCCTTCATAATACTTGTCAAAAAGGGATGCCACAAATTTGTCCACTTGAAACCAAGAGGCTTGTTTTTGGCAGCGGTAGAGGCTTTCATCTGGGAAGCCAACGATAAAGTCATCGCCCTGTGGAGTTTCCACATAGACTCGCTTTTCATCTACCCATCTTACTTTTGTTTTGGGTTCCATAATTTGTTCTTTAATTATTAAACTAATAATCCCAGCCGTATTTTATGTGTTGTCGCCACATTTGGAATCGCTGCAAAAATACAACAAAAAAACACGATTGGCAAATTTGCCAATCGTTATTATTCTCTTTTGTATTTCTTTAACAAAATTCTCTCGCTTCCTATGATGAGGAGCAAAATGGTTTTTCTCTTCGTCTTGCTGCTTGCATCAGCAATATCCTATATTTTACCACATACCTTTGTAGACAATTAGGTCTATAAGGGTATGCGTTTTTTTCATACTCAATATAACTTCCGAGATTTATTGAAATTATTGTGCAAAGGTATTTGTTATGCCTTATCGCTTTGCAAGGTCAAGGCTTGCTTGACAAGTTCTGTGCACGTCACAAGTTCAGGAAGCCACAGACTCACCGTATGGAAGCCAGGCGTGCGTTCATCTTGCTGATCAAGAAAAAACGCAAGGGGAAGAAGCTTGTCAGCAAGACAAAACTGACTCAAATACGTTGTTTGCAGGCTGATTTCCAGATATTTCTTGATTTTCTGGGCAAACAGGCGGGCCGTCTTCTTTCTTGTTTCAGCCGCCATGACTACAAGTGCCTGAGGCAGCATTCAAGATGTACGAGCAGCAGAAGATGATGTTCGAGCAGAATGTCCGCAGCTGCGCCGACCACACCATCAGCATCTACCAGCCGCATCGCCCCCTTAGCGCATGGCGAGAAAGGGTTTCATGAAATGGAACGCTTGCGAGGACCACTCCGATAGTCCTGTAAGAATAAACTTGGTTGTAAAAGATTTTTTGTGTTTTCTGATTATCCTTAGCCTTACATACAACCATGCGTCACTCGAAATGTCGGATGAACCAGAAGGCCTACCCGTGCGAGATGAGGTAGCCTCCATCGTTACAATGTTACAATGTTACATGTTACATGTTACGTTAAGGCTTAACGCATTGCGCCCTTCCGCCTTGCGCAGGGAGGGTGGAGAGGGCAGGGGGCGGCCTTGGCAGGAGGGCAGGGGGCGGCCTTGGCAGGAGGGCAGGAGGGCGACAGGAATGGCCTTGGCAGGAGGGCGACAGGGATCGTGGCGCGGATCGGTGAAAACGTGTTTGTCGCTGTGGTTTTCGCCGTTCGGAGCGCGCTGCTCCTCATTTTTCTTCTATTTTCTGACGTGGTGAGGAAAAAAAAGCGTAACTTTGCAATCGACATTTGATTTTTAAAAACTAATTTGTATGATGGTTAAAATCACTTTCCCCGACGGCTCTGTTCGCTCGTATGAGCAGGGTGTGACGGGTCTTCAAATCGCAGAGAGCCTTTCGCCGGCTCTCGCCCGCGACGTTGTATCTTGCGGGATCAATGGCGAGACGACGGAGCTCAACCGCCCCATCAACGAGGATGCAAGCATCAACCTCTACAAGTTTTCGGACGACGAAGGCAAGCACACGTTCTGGCACACGTCGGCCCACTTGCTGGCCGAGGCGCTCCAGGAGCTGTATCCCGGCATACAGTTCGGATTTGGTCCGGCTGTGGAGAACGGCTTCTTCTACGACGTGATGCCGGCAGACGGCCAGGTGATCTCGGAGAACGACTTCCCGAAGATCGAGGCCAAGATGCGCGAGCTGGCCAAGAAAAACGAGCCCGTGGTGCGCCGCGAGGTGTCGAAGGCCGACGCCATCGAGGAGTTCAAGGCCATGGGCCAGGACTACAAGGTGGAGCACATCGACCAGGACCTGGAGGACGGAACGATCACTACTTATACGCAGGGCAGCTTCACTGACCTCTGCCGCGGCCCGCACCTGGTATCGACGGGTGCCATCAAGGCCATCAAGATAACGAGCGTGGCCGGAGCCTTCTGGCGCGGCGACGCCAAGCGCGAGCAGATGACGCGCATCTATGGCATCACCTTCCCGAAGAAGAAGATGCTCGACGAGTATCTGCTGATGCTGGAGGAGGCCAAGAAGCGCGACCACCGCAAGATCGGCAAGGAGATGGAGCTCTTCATGTTCTCCGAGCGCGTGGGCAAGGGTCTGCCCATCTGGCTCCCGAAGGGCACGCAGCTGCGCCTGCGCCTGCAGGAGCTCCTGCGCAGCCTCCTCAAGCCCTACAACTACCAGGAGGTCATCACGCCGGGCATCGGCGGCAAGCAGCTCTACGTCACCTCGGGTCACTACGCCCACTACGGCAAGGACGCCTTCCAGCCCATCCACACCCCGGAGGAGGACGAGGAGTATATGCTCAAGCCGATGAACTGTCCGCACCACTGCGAGATCTTCGCGCGCAAGCCGCGCTCCTACAAGGACCTGCCGCTGCGCATCGCCGAGTTTGGCACGGTCTTCCGCTACGAGAAGAGCGGCGAGCTCCACGGACTGACGCGCGTGCGCACCTTCACGCAGGACGACGCCCACATCTTCGTGCGTCCGGATCAGGTGAAGGCGGAGTTTGAAAACGTCATCGACATCATCCAGAAGGTGTTTGCCATCTTCAAGTTTGAGGACTTCGAGGCACAGATCTCCCTGCGCGACCCGAAGGACACGGAGAAGTATATCGGCAGCGACGAGATCTGGGAGGAGAGCCAGAACGCCATCCGCGAGGCCTGCCGCGAGAAGGGCCTCAACGCCCGCGAGGAGATCGGCGAGGCCGCCTTCTACGGTCCGAAGCTCGACTTCATGGTGAAGGACGCCATCGGCCGCAAGTGGCAGCTGGGCACGATCCAGGTCGATTACAACCTGCCGCAGCGCTTCCACCTCGAATACACGGCCGAGGACAACTCCAAGCAGACGCCGGTGATGATCCACCGCGCGCCGTTCGGATCGCTGGAGCGCTTCACCGCCGTGCTCATCGAGCACACCGCGGGCCACTTCCCCCTGTGGCTCACGCCAGACCAGGTGGCCATCCTGCCGATCTCGGAGAAGTATAACGACTACGCCGAGAAGCTCCGCAAGTATTTCGACCGCAACAACGTGAGGGCCTACGTCGATGACCGCAACGAGAAGATCGGCCGCAAGATCCGCGACAACGAGCTCAAGCGCGTGCCCTACATGCTCGTCGTGGGCGAGAAGGAGGCCGAGGACGGCCTCGTCTCCATGCGCAAGCAGGGCGGCGGCGAGCAGGCCACGATGACCATGGAGGAGTTTGCACAGCGCGTGAACGCCGAGGTGGCAGAGCAGCTGAAGGTGCTCGAGGAATAATCTCTGAAATACATACGCAGGGAGGGCTGGAGGAGGCCGGGCGCGAGCCGGGCGGAGGCCAGCCCTCGTTGTGTGATTGCGACAAGGCTACAGATGAAAACTACGCTCATCCTCGTGGGGAAGACCCGCGACAAACTCTATACCCACGCCATCGACGACTACCGCGACCGCATCGGCCACTACATGCCCTTCGAGATCGTCACCATACCCGAACTGCGGGCCACGGCCTCGCTCTCCGAGGCGCAGCAGAAGGAGAAGGAGGGGGAGCTGATCCTGCAGAAGGTGCAGCCCGCCGACACGCTGGTGCTCCTCGACGAGCACGGACGCGAGCCACGGTCCGTGGAACTGGCGGCTTGGCTGGAGAAGAAGCGAACCACGGCGCGCCGCCTCGTCTTCGCCATCGGAGGGCCCTACGGCTTCTCCCAGGCGGTCTATGCGCGCGCCAACGAGCAGATCTCGCTCTCGCGCCTCACGTTCTCCCACCAGATGGTGCGCCTCGTCTTCGTGGAGCAGCTCTATCGCGCGTGTACAATCATAAAAGGGGAGAAGTATCACCACGAGTAGTTGCCGTGGGGGTACTTTTCCCCTTTTTTTCTCTTTTTCTTCCTCCTTTCTTTCCAAATCCTCTTCCTTTCTCTTCTTTCCTATCCTTCTTCCTTTTCCTCCTCTTCCCCTAACGACCCATTAGTTTTTCATTTTGTCTTTCACGCATTGCAGGATGATGTTGGCGGCCTGCTCCAGTCCCACGCTGCTGGTGTTGACGACCAGGTCGTAGTCGCGGGCGTCCGTCCAGTGGGCGCCCGTGTACTGGTGGTAGTGGTTGCTGCGTCCTTGGTTCACCTGGTCGATGCGGCGGGCTGCCGCCTCGTCGGAGAGGTTCTCGACGGTCGATACGCGGCCGATGGCGTCCTCGCGGTTGGCGGTGACGAAGACGCTGAAGACCCGCTTCTCGCCCCGCAGCACCCAGTTGGCGCAGCGGCCCATGATGACGCAGGGCTTGCGCCCCGCCAGGGCGCGGATGATGCGGCTCTCGGCCACGAAGATGGCGTCGTCGTGGGAGGGGTTGAGGGAGAGAGGGATGCTCTTGTCGGTGAAGATCAGTTCCCATAGTTTGCCGTTGGAGATGTTTTGCTCGTTGTCGCGGACGAAGTCGGCCGTGTAGCCCAGTCGCTGGGCGGCCTCGTCGATGATGTTGTGGTCGTAGAAATCCACCCCCAGCCGCAGGGCCAGTTGTTCGCCCAGCATCTGGCCTCCGCTGCCATACTCGCGCGCGATGGTGACGACGAGCGGCCCGTCGTCGGCCCTGCGCTCCTCGCGCCTTTCCGCCACGGCCAGCTGGCGCCGCTCGGCCTTGGGGATGAAGAGGAGGTCGAGCCAGGCAATATGGGGAGCGAAGACGCGCACCATGAAGCCGACGTAGAACATGCTGACCAGCGTGCCCGGGCCCACCATCTTCCAGTCCCAATGGCCGAAGAACGTGGTCATGAGGACGACGGCGATGGTCACCAGGGCCGTGTCGGAACACATCTTCACCTTGCCGAAGTCTTTCCTCACACACTTCGCGATGGCCAGCGGCAGACCCTCGCCAGCCAGCATCAGCGAGTCGCAGCGCACCTCGCAGGCGATGCCGAAGGCCAGCAGCGCGCCGCCAATCAGGAGCTCGGCAAACTGCAGGGGCCAGCCGAGCGTATGGTCGAGGGTGGGGGGAATCTGCAGGAAACTCGTCAGCCACATCGTCAGGTCGGTGTAGAAGCCGAAGAGGAAGGAGACGAGGATCTGCGAGAGCTGGCGCAGCTCATAGTTTCTGCGCAGCAGCAGAATCTGGGTGAGGATGAAGACGACGTGCATGCAGATCACGACCTGGCCCATCGTCATCGGCATACCGGGGACGAGCGAGAGCACGTAGGGTGGGGCGGAGATGGGCGAGGAGCCCAGGTTGGCGCGGATGGACAGCGAGGTGCCAAAGGCTATGACAAACAATATGAAGACGAAGCTCACGTAGCGGCGGATCCACTCCGCCTTGCTTCTTTTCCGCTTTTCCATGATGAATAGGTTGGTTTTCCTTGTTTTGGTCGTTTTTCTTTGTTAGTACAAATCACTTCCGCATATAAATTACTTCCGCGTATAAGTCATTTCTTCTGCATCAGCGGATTGTGTGTCTTCGGCTGGTGGTCGGTCTCATCCGAGAGCTTGGGCAGGGTGGGTAGCCAGAAGCCCTTGGCGGGCACGGAAGGAGCCTTGGACGGAGCAGGGCGCACGCCCCGGTCGATCATGCTCCGGAGCCATTGGGCCTGCTGAAACTCGGGCCAGCGGCGCAGGATGTAGTCTATCTGCTGGCGCGCCACCACACTGTCGCCACCCATGTAGATGGCGTAGGCGCGGTTGTACCAGTAGTCGCGGTTGGCGTCGTCTATCTCCAGCGCCCGCGTGTAGTCGATGGCGGCACTGTCGTAGCGCTCCAGGCGCATGGAGGCCATGGCGTGGAGGTCGAAGAGGTCGGGGATGTAGGGCTGCAGGGCCAGGGCGCGGCTGCCGTCCTCGGCGGCTCCCTTGAAGTCTTCCAGCCGGTATTTGCAGAGCGCGGACAGATACCAGGCCTCATACTGATGGGGCTTCATGGCGGCGATGCGCTCAAACACCTGCATCGCCACGACATAATAGCCCATGTCGAGCTGACGCCGGCCCTCCTCCATCAGCCGCTTCACGTTGTACTGGGCCGACAGGGGGAGAGCCGCCGCGAGCCAAAGGACTGCTGTCATCCAGCGGCGCATAGGCGACAGGAAAACAATTATTTGTGGGCAGCCTTCGTGCGATAGCGGCAACTGTACTTGCCCTTGGCCATCGCGCGCAGCTTGTTCATGATCAGGCTCTTGCGGAGCGGAGACACGCGGTCGACAAACATCTTGCCCTCCAGGTGGTCGAACTCGTGCTGCATGACGCGGGCCAAATAGCCCTCCACCCACTCGTCGTGCTCCTGGAGCTCCTCGTCGAGGTAGCGCACGTGGATACGCGTGGGGCGCGTCACGCGCTCGTGGAGACCGGGGATGGAGAGGCAGCCCTCCTCCATGGTCTCCTTCTTCGACTCCTCGTCATACTCCACGATGTGGGCGTTGATGAAAGCGTGGCGGAAGCCCTCATACTCGGGGAAGTCCTCCTTGAGCACGTCGAGGTCGATGACGACCACGCGGATGGACTTGCCGATCTGGGGCGCGGCGAGACCCACGCCGTCGCTGGCCGTGTTGGTCTCGAACATGTTCTGAATGAGCTCCTTCAGATTGGGATAATCAACGGGAATGTCCTGTGCCACCTTGCGCAGCACGGGTTGCCCGTAAACGTATATCGGTAAAATCACTTTTTCGTTCTTAATATATAGAATGTAGAATAAACGCGCGCGGAAATCTCGCTTACAGACCCTGCGCGCGCATATAGTCCTGGAGGATGATCGTGGCCGAGACTTGATCGACCAGCCCCTTGTTCTCGCGGCGCGTCTTCTTTTTCACGCCTCCATCGAGGATGGCCTGGTGGGCAAGGACGGAGGTGAAGCGCTCGTCGAAGAACGTGATGGGGATCTCGGGCACGGCTTTGCGCCAGCGCCGGACAAACTCCTCCACGCGGCGAAGATTCTCGCTCGGCTTGCCATTGGGCTGGGTGGGACGGCCTATCACGACCTCGTCGACCTGCTCCTGGCGCATGTATTGCCGGAGAAAGTCGAAGAGCTCGTGGGTGGGCACCGTGGCCAGCCCATTGGCAATGATGCGCAGGGGGTCGGTGACGGCCAACCCCGTGCGCTTGCTACCGTAGTCGATGGACAGGATGCGACCCATCCTCTCTTTACTTAGCGAGCAACCAAGCGTCCGGATACTGTGAGCGCAACTGGTTGCGGCTCTGTACGGCCGAGCCCTTGTCGCCAAACGAGGAGGCCACGACGCGATACATGTTGCGGGCGGCGTTGTAGGCCAGCTGGGCGTTGTAGCCCGCGTTCTTCAGGCGCTGCTGCAGGCCCTCGGCGTTGGCGCGGACGGAGAAGGAACCGACCACGACGCTGTAGTTGTTCAGACCGTCGCCACTGACCACGCTCAGGTCCTCGCGGCGCACCGGCTCGTTGTCATAGTTGCCAGTGGTGGGAGTCTGCACAGTGGGCTGCTGCTCCACGGGAGTCACCGTGGGAACATCGGCGGGAGCCTGCTCCTGCACCAGCTGCTCGGCGGCGTCCTGGGCGCGAGCCTTCTCGTATGCCTTGCGGTAGGCGCTCTCCTTGCTCGAACCGCAACTTGCCAACAACATACCCATGCACAAGGTCGTTCCCAATACTGCAAATTTTTTCATCATCTTACTGTGTCTGTCTTTTAGAATGTTCTACAATACTTATTTTCTATATTATTCTGCGAAATTACAAATTATCGGCCAAATGATGAAGGAAATCGCGCATAAAGATTGTTAAATGGGGCGTTTACAACTTTTTTAACACAAAATATTGCCCACAATGGGGCTTGTTTGGAAATAAATGGCTATATTTGCGATTGATTTGAGGCCAACCCCGTGCAAAAGCCTCGTCCGGACAGGACGGAGGGCGAAACAGGGGGAGGTGCCTATTCCATTCAAACAACAAAACAAGAAAAGAAATGAAGACATTAGGTTACATTGGCGCATTCCTCGGCGGTAGCATCGCCGGCGCTGCTCTGGGACTCCTGCTCGCTCCTGAGAAGGGTGCTGACACTCGTTCGAAAATCTCCGACGCTGTGGATGATTTCTGCAAGAAGCACGACATCAAGTTGTCGCGCAAAGAGGCTGAGGAGTTTGTAGATGACATTAAGGACGCTGCCACCGACGCCGTCTGATCCTCCCCAGGAGGCATGACGCGGCTTCTGTAGCGGCAAAAAACGAAAAAGCGTGTTCTCAAACGATCAGAATGTTGAGACCATAGCGCAACTGATCGAGGTGATCAAGCATTACATCGGGCTTCAATCTGAATATGTGAAGCTCGATGTAATAGACAAGGTTGTGCGGTTGCTGACGATGTTGGTGCTTATCGCAGTGTTTGGAATACTGCTGGTCATCGCCATCATCTACTTCTCCTTTGCGGCGGCCTATGCGCTCTCCGACGCCATAGGAAGCCTGCCGGGAGCCTTTGCCATCGTCGGCGCGTTCTACCTTGTCGTGCTCTTCGTCTTCATCCGCCTGCGCAAGACCATCATCGAGCGGCCATTGGTCCATTTCCTGGCCAGCATTTTAATGTCGAAATAGCATGACTACCAATCAAAACCAAAGCACCGACTACCACACGCTCACAGAACTGCGCCAAAGGAAGGCGCAGCTGCTGGAGGACATCGCCAAGGATGACAAACGCGTAAAGGCCTTGTGGGCGCAACTGTTCTACCGACCCAAGACCAACGACACGCCCTCGCAGCGCATCACCAACATGATCACCACGGGTGGCGGCATACTCGACGGACTCATCCTGGGCTGGAAACTCTATCGGAAGTTTGGCAAGAAGGGGTCTATCCGCATTTTCGGCAGACGCTTTTAGCGTTGGGGGATTTCTCTCCAACGATCACCTATATACTTATCCTTTCTCTTCCTCGATCCTGCGTTCTCTTCTTGGGAAGAATAGAATGGCGGGCCATGACGGTCTTTCGTGCAAGACGGAGGACTGATGGGGTAAGTTTGTCTTTTGGTCAAGGTGCAGGAAGGGCTGGTCATTTCGTCCGGGGCGAACTGGTCATTCCATCCGGGATTGGCAGGATTTTCATCCAGATTGGCTGGTCATTTCGTCCGGGATTAGCAGGTTCTTCATCCGAGCTGGCTGGTCATTCATCCGAACTGGGTGGTTTTTCATCCGAACTGGGTGGTTTTTCATACGAGCTGGCAGGTTTTTTATCGAAGACGAAGGGAGCCGATGAGGAAAGGCATAAAAAAAGGAGTACCGCTGTACTCCACCTTTGTTAACCTTAAATCTAATACTATGAAAAACACATTGCAAAGATATGAATAAATTTCGACCCATGCAACTGTTTTGGCTAGAAATATGTCGTTCTAAACACAATTTAACTCCATTTCCCGTAGTGGAAGACAAATTTTTATGATAAATCGTATAAAGATACACTCCCTACTGGCGCTTTTGGTGAAAACTAAGTCAGACGCAGGCGCAGGCTATTGAGCACGACGCTGATGCTGGAGAAGGCCATCAGGGCCGAAGCCCACATCGGCGTGATCTGGAAGTGGAGGCCGAAGATGTAGGGGAGGCCGGCAGCCAGCGGGATGCAGACGAGGTTGTAGATAAAGGCCCAAAAGAGGTTTTGCCAGATCATGCGCACCGTGCGGCGGCTCAGAGCCACGGCTTCGGGCAGCGCGCAGAGATTGTCGGTCATGAGGGTGACTTGCGCCACGTCCATGGCCACGTCGGTGCCGCGCCCAATGGCGATGCTCACGTCGGCCAAGGCGAGGGCCTGGGTGTCGTTGATACCGTCGCCAACCATTGCCACGGTCTTGCCTTCGCTCTGCAGGCGGCGCACGAGGTCCTCCTTGTCCTGGGGAAGGACGTGGCTCTGGTAGTGGCTGATGCCGGACTGGTCGGCCCAATACTTGACGGCAGCCTCCTGGTCGCCGCTCATCAGATAGACCTCAATGCCCTCCTGGCGCAGACGGTCCATGGCCTCGCGGGCGTGGGGCTTGAGCTGCTCGCGCGCCTCGGGCGGCAGGTGGGTCGACTTCGTGAAGTCGAGGTCGGCGCGGGGGATGGTCAGCGTGCCTGTCTTGTCGGTCACGAGGGCGTCCACCTTGCGCAGCAGTTCCAGGGCGGTAGCGTCCTTGACGAGTATCTGCTGCTGGGCAGCCTTGCCGATACTGACCATCAGCGCGGTCGGCGTGGCGAGGCCCATCGCGCAGGGACAGGCAATGACGAGCACGGCCACGGCCGAGAGGATGGCGTGGGGAAGGAGGGCGGTGCCGCCGAGGATCCACCAGCTCAGAAACGTGACCAGGGAGATCAGGGCCACGGTGGGGACGAAGAGAAGGGCGGCCCGGTCCACGATGCGCTGCACGGGGGGCTTGCTGCTCTGTGCGGCCTCCACCATGCGGATGATGTGGGAGAGGGCTGTAGCCTCGCCTATCTGGCGCGCCCGCATGCGGAGCTTGCCCTGAGAGGGAATCGTGCCTGCGAGCACCTGCGCCCCTGCTTGCTTCTCGGCGGGGGTTGGCTCGCCCGTGATCATGCTCTCGTCGACGTAGGCGGCGGTGGAACTCATGAAGCTCTCGGCCGATATGACGTCGCCATCGACGGGGATCTTCTCGCCGGCGCGCACCTCCAGCACGTCGCCGACCTCGACCGTCGAGAGGGGCACTTCCTCCAGTTTTCCGTCGCTGAGGATGCGGGCCGTCTTGGGCTGCATTCCCATGAGCTGGCGGATGGACGAGGCCGTGCCGTCTTTGGCTTTCTCTTCGAGCAGCCGACCCGTGAGGACGAAGGTGATGATCATCACCGAGGCGTCGAAATAGGTGGGCGAATCCATTCCGCGCACGCCCCAAACTTGTTCGCCCCAGAAGGTGTTGAAGGCGGAGAAGAGGAAGGCAATGGCGGTGGAGAGGGCTACGAGGGAGTCCATGTTGGCGGTCTTGTGGAGCAGCTGGCGCCAGGCGGAGACGTAGAAGCGGCGTCCGCAGAAGATGAGGTTGGCCAGGGCAAGCAGCAGGGCGGCCTGGTTGGCGAAGGCGGTGCTGCCCAGACTGATCCAGCCCATGGAGATAGCCATTGTGAGGAGGGCGAAGATCCAGGACAGGAGCGTGCGGCGGCGGAGCCGGACGTAGGCGCGGCGCTCGATGGCCTCCACGCTGCGGTCGGCTTCGATGACAAGGTCGAAACCAATGCCGTTGATGGCTGCCTTCATCTCTTCGAGCGTGATGGCCGAAGGGTCGTAGTCGATGAGAGCGGTGCGGCTTGCGAGAGACACGGAGGCCGACTGGACGCCACGGAGGCCGTTGAGCGCGCGCTCCACGTGGGCTGAGCAGGACGCACAGGCCATGCCGATGACGGGAAGGGTGCGCTTCATAGGCTCAGCTCGAAACGGCCCAACAGATCGACGGCGTCCTTCAGCATCTTGGGCTGGACGAGGGCTTCGTCGTAACTGACCGTCACGCTGGCGTCGGGAAGATTGACCTCGGCCTGCTGAACGCCAGCCACGGCGCGCAGGGCGTCTTCTACCTTGGCTTTGCAATGCGGACATTTCATGCCGCTCACGGCAAATGTTTTCTGTACCATAATCGTTTTCTCCTATTTAATAACAATATTATCCTTTAAAAAAACATTTTTTAAAAAAACATAGCCTCTGCAAGAAGAGAGGATGGGCTCCCCTGCTCGGAATGCTATTTCTCGTGAATGTTCCTTCTCGGGAATGAACCTTCTTGGGAATGAACCTTCTTGGGGATGAACCCTTTAGCGAATGTTCCTTTCGGGGATACTCTTTCTCGGGGGAGTCTGATAGCCCCCTGTCGTCTCAGTGTCAGTTTGAGAGGACAGGGGCGCGCTGGTCAGTTAGCTTTATTGTGCGGCTCCGATGATCTCCGTCACAGAGTGGCAACCGTGCTTGTCGAGCCAGTCGTTGATACCGTCGCGTACCTTGATGGTGACGGCAGGATCAACGAAGTTGGCCGTACCAATCTCGATAGCCGTGGCTCCTGCCATCATAAACTCGATGGCGTCCTCGGCGGTCATGATGCCTCCCAGGCCCACGACGGGGATCTTGACGGCGCGGGCCACGTCATAGACCATTCTCACGGCGACGGGTTTGACGGCAGGGCCGCTCAGTCCGCCCGTGCGGATGCTCAGTCGCGGCGCTCGGCGCTCGATGTCGATCGACATGCCTAAAAGGGTGTTGATGAGTGAGACGGCGTCTGCGCCCTCAGCCTCGCAGGCTTTGGCAATGCTGGTGATGTCGGTCACGTTGGGCGAGAGTTTCACGATCAGCACCTTGTCGTAGCGCGCGCGGACGGCCTTGACGACGGCGGCAGCACCCTCGGGAGTCACACCAAAGGCCATTCCGCCGTTTTTCACGTTCGGGCAACTGATGTTGAGTTCGATGGCGGGGATGTGGTCGAGCGCATTGATGCGAGCGGCACACTCCGCATAGTCCTCGGGAGTGGATCCGCTGACGTTGACGATGATGTTGGTGTCGATGTCCTTGACCGATGGGTAGATGTGGTCGCAGAAATAATCGACGCCTTTGTTCTGCAGTCCCACGCAGTTGAGCATTCCTTTCGGCGTCTCCACCATGCGCGGATAGTCGTTGCCTTCGCGGGCGTGGAGCGTCGTACCTTTGACGATAATGCCGCCAATGCCGTCGAGGGGCACGAAATCGGCAAACTCAAGACCGTAGCCGAACGTGCCGGAGGCGGTCATGACGGGATTCTTTAAGTGTAAATGATTTATCTTGACATTAAGATTTGCCATCTGATTATGAATTTTTCGTACTATAATGGGGATTTATTGGTTCTCTCATGGAGGCTTGCGCGCCGCTTACTGGCGCTTCTGCCTACCCAATCTGTTTCTTCTCGTTGAAGACGGGGCCCTACCCAACCAGTATCTTCTCGTTGAAGCTGGGGCTTACTCTATCTGCCTCTTCTTGTCGAAGCTGGGGCCTACTCAATCTGCCTCTTCTCGTCGAAGATGTGGCCTACCAAAGCAGTCTCTTCACGTCGAAGACGGGGCCCTCCTTGCAGACGCAGAGGTTGCCCTCCGTGGTCTTCTCTACGCAGCAGAGGCAAGCGCCCACGCCGCAGGCCATCATGTTTTCGAGCGAAGCTTCGCAGCGCACGCCCAGTTCGGTCGCCACGCGGGCCACAGCCTTCATCATCGGGTTCGGCCCGCAGGTGGAGATCTGGTCGAAGCGCTCGTGCTGGAGTACGCTATGGTTGGTGACGAAGCCCTGTTCGCCTGCCGATCCGTCCTCGGTGGTGATCAGTACCCGGCCCAACTTGCGAAATTCTTCCAGTTCCAGCAGGTCGCTCTCGCTTCGGGCGCCCAGCAGGAAGGTGGGCTTTGCGCCCATTCGCACGATTTCCTGACCGAAATAGAGCAGGGGAGCAATACCTACGCCGCCGCCGATGAGCAGCCATTTGTCCTCCGGCGTCTTCGGCATGGTGAATCCATTGCCCAGGGGAAGCACGCAGTTGAGCGTGTCGCCCTCGTGGAGCGAGGCCAAGTGTCGCGTGCCCTCGCCGACGGCGGCCACCAAGAGCCACAGCTCGTTGCGGTCGTAATCGACCAGATTGATGGAGATCGGGCGGCGGAGGAAGGTGTTGGGGGAACCGTCCACACGAACTTCGACAAACTGTCCCGGCAACATCGCAGGGAGTTTTTCGTCAGACGACAGCTTGAGCAAGACATACTTGTCGTTGAAATGCTGAAGGGAAACGACCCGAAGGTCTATAATGTATTTCTTCATCTTTGTGTGATTGTATTTTTGATGCAAAGATAATGCCAACGAGCGCAATGAGAACTTGTTCTCAAATTGCCGAGTGCAGCTTAGCTTATGCAAATTTAGGCAAAAACTAGCAAAACACCAAAGAATGGGGGAAATACTTTTTTTGCAGAAATCGCTATATTATCCCGTAGGGCCCTCTCTCCATGCTCGCTTATATAATAAGGTACGCGCGTAGAGCGGGAGAAAAGCGTCGTTAGGGTTGAGAAATGTTTGAAAATATGATTATTTCCCTAAAAGAGGAGAATATCCTGTAAGGTGTTGATTTTCAACAAGTAATTTGTTTTTGAGTGTTTCCCTTGCCACGTCCGCCCGATCGGGGTATTGTCTGGACGACATGGCAAGGGAAGATGGTGCGAAATGGGTGGCGATCGCAAGCAGAAGATGGCTACTCGGAAATAGGCTCCTCTTGCTGGTTAGAAAAATGTAAAATATTATAGCAACCCATTTTGAGGAGCTTTTCCCCTTGCTGACGCCTGACGCGCTATTTTTTGGGGACAAAGCTCTCCCACGTCTGGTCGTCGTAGAAGATGCGAATCTCCGTGATTTTTCGTTGAGGCTTGTCTATATATTTTACCTCATATTGTGGTGCGGAAGATCCTGGTGACGAGGCGTGGCTGTGAGGCGATGCGCTTCCAACTGGTTGGGACTGAGCAGAAATAGGATTGCTAGAGGGTGGCGTTGCTCCTTCTTGTTGCGAAGGGGTAGGGGAGTTCTTGTCCGAAGTGGTCCCGTCGGTGAACATCGGTTCTTTGCCGTCCAGCAACCAGTCGTATCGCAGGGCGGGGAAACGGTTGGTGATGGCAATGACGATGGCAAGCGTAGGTTTTTGCTTGTCGTTGAGAATCTGACTGAGCGACGCTGGTGACACGCCGATGTGCTCCGCGAAGCTCTGGCGGTTCATGTGTTGGTGTTCTATGAGCTGCTGAATCCGCGCTCTCATTCCCTGTTCATCCATGATTTTGAGGCTTTTTTTTGCTTTATGATTGATTTTACAAAGGTAAAGCTATTTTTTCGATTATCCAAATGTTTTTATAAAAATATAATCAGTGGGTTTTCGATTTGCAAAACCGAAAGCGATGTGTTTTTCTAAAATAAATTACGTTTCCTAAAATTCATATTTCGAAATATGAAAAAGCGGGCCTAAACCGTTCATAAGCTGTACTTTAACGATTTAGCCTATCTTTTTCTTCTTCAAAAGCCTGTTTTTAGCTATGTTGCGCCAAATAGCTGGATTTGGGATGCTTTATGCCCTCGAAAGCGTATTTTTGATGAAGTAGAATGATTTATATTTCTATAAACACCTCGTTATGAGTGATTTATGTTGTGTAAACAACAAGGCATATATATGATTTTGTTTTTATAAACCCAAATATTCTGTTTTACAAATCAATAATCTAATTATTTCCAGAAGTTGAATGTCTGGCTTTCTTTTTACGAAGTTGTATTTTACAAAACGTAATATTTGGAATTACAAAATCATATAGCGGCTTGTTTAGTTGCTAAAAAGAATTAAACGTAAAAATCGGGCGCTTGTTGGAGGTGAAGAAAAGAACGCTGAAAGAATTCACCAACCATCATGCGGTTGGCTCGGAAAATCAGAAAAATGAATGGGTTGAAAGGAGTTAAGGTGTTGAAACAGACCCGATTGAGCCTAATTTTTTGGTTTTCAAAAAGCCTCCAAATAGATCCAAAAACGGGTTTTGGAGAGCTGTTTGGAGGCTTTTTTGCCCGTTTTTCGGGCTTTGGGAGGGGGATATTGGTTAGTGGAGGATGTAAAAAACGAGCTCTTTCATCAGTTCTCCTGGTGAGGTGCTCGGATTTTCGATACCTTTGAGTTTAGTGTCGGTCTCCCGTATCTTGTCGATGATCCTCATCACCTTGCCCGCCGAATAGTTGCGCAGTCCCGTCATGTACTCTTTCACTCCCCAGGTGTTCTTCAGTCCGAGTGCGCCGGCGATGTTATGGTCGCTCTTCTCTCCTGGCGTATAATAGATGATCATCAGGTTTTGGAAGTAATTGAAGATAAGAGGCAGCAGTCCATAGACATTTCCCGACTGCGGATTACTGTCAAAATAATTGATGATGCGGTTTGCTTTCAGCGCATCTTTCCTGACCAGGGCGTCCCTCAGTTCGAAACCGTTGAAGTCTTTGCTCACGCCGATCTCGCGCTCTACAATCTCGTCAGTAATGTTTTTGTCTTCATTTTTCAACGAGATGAGTACCTTGTCTATTTCCGACGTCAGCCGATTGAGATCGGCGCCGATGTTTTCGGCTATCATCTGACAGGCCTTGTCGTCGATGGAGGCCCCCTTGCTTTTCGCGTAAGAGCGAATAAAACCCGGAAGTTGGCTTTCGTAAAGTTTTTTACTTTCGAAAACTACGCCGATGGAGTTGGCCAGCGTCAGGAGTTTCTTATACTTCCTTCCGTCTATCTTGCCGTTTTTCACACACCACACCAGGACGGTGGAGGGCATGGGGTTGGCGAGGTATTTCTCCAGCGGTTCGAGTTGCTTGATGCTCTGCGCCTCCTTGACGATGACGAGTTGTCGCTCCGCCATCATCGGGTATCTGCGCGCCGTGTCCACCACCTGACTCGCCGTCGTGTCGTTGCCGTAGCAGATGGTGCGGTTGAAATCCACCTCCTCTGCCTTGAGCACATTCTCCGCGAGGTAGTCGCAGATTTGGTCAATGTAGTAGGACTCCTCGCCCATCAGTAGATAGACGGGTCGAAAGCGGCGCGCCTTGAGCTCGCCCATGATGCTGATAAAATCCGTGCCTTGTTTTGCTGCCATGTATGTTATGTTTGGATCTCTTGATGGAAGAAAAGGATGTTCCCGCAGGATAGTTCCCTTTCTTTTTTGTACCTTTGCAAAGTTAATGATAAACAATGGTACTGCAAAATTTTTAAGATGATAAAGCTCAATCTTCCCCCCTATCCCGCCCGCGTGACGGAGGATCAAGGCAAGGCGAAAATCCTCGACGTGCTCCGCCGCCGCTACGTCGCGCTCACGCCCGAGGAGTGGGTGCGCCAGCATTTTGTCCACTATCTCATCGAGCATAAGCATTATCCTGCGACGCTATTGGCCAACGAGGTGCGGCTGACGATCGGCGACAAGAGTGTGCGGGCCGACAGTGTGCTCTACGACGCCAGTCTCCACGCCCGGATGATCGTGGAGTACAAGGCGCCGCACATCCCTATCACGCAGAAGGTCTTCGACCAGATCAGCGTATATAATCTGTTGCTCCATGTGGATTATCTCGTGGTGAGCAATGGGATGCAGACCTATATTTGCAAGATGGACTATGCGCATCAAAAATATTTATTCCTGAAGGACATTCCCGACTATACCGATATTTGATAATAATTGACAATCCTGGTCCCTCGTTCGGCCCTTCGTAGGCTTTCGTAGTGGTCTTTTTTGCCGCAGAGTTCACTTTTCTCTCGCTTTTAGGCGGGAAAACCAAAAAATGGCATTACTTTTGCATGACTGAATAAAACTCAGACAATAATATATAAAGATCTAACAACGTAATTTGCAAGAATCAATATGGGCGTATTCAAATGGATTGGTGGCGCGGTAGGCTTCGCATGGGGCAGCGCCTTGGGAGGATTTTTGGGTTTTGGTATTGGCGCACTGCTGGACCAGGCCCTCGAAGGCGCCGACGCGAAGGCTGCGCAAGGCGAGGCTGGCGGCGGCGCTTATGATACGGCGGGCGGCGGTCAGCACAGCGATCCGCGCCAGGAGCGCAACTCCTTTCTCTTCTCCCTTTTGGTCCTCTCCTCCTACATCATCCGCGCCGACGGCAAGGTGATGCACTCGGAGATGGAATTTGTGCGCGAGTTTCTGCGCCGGAGCTTTGGCGAGCAGGCTGTGGGCCAGGGCAATGAGATTCTCCTGCGCCTCTTCGAGATGCAGAAGCAGCGCGGCATGGATAGTTTCAGACAGAACATTGTCCAGAGCTGCCAGGAGATACGAGTCAATACCGACGAGGGCGTGCGCCTGCAGTTGCTCTACTATCTTGTCGGTGTGGCCAAGGCCGACAATGTCGTGACTCCCGAGGAGGTGAATGCGCTGCAGGAGTTGGCCTACCATTTGGGTATTGATCCCTCCGAGGTCGTCTCGATGCTCAATCTTGATGGTGGCTACAGTGGCGGCGGACAGACGGCCACTGAGAACGACAAACTGGCGGAGGCTTACAAAGTGCTGGGCGTTGATCCTTCGGCGACCAACGACGAGGTGAAGGCGGCTTATCGCAAGATGGCGCTGAAGCACCATCCCGACCGTGTGGCCGCGCTGGGAGAGGATGTGCGCAAGTCGGCCGAGCGCAAGTTTCAGGAGATCAATGACGCCAAGGAGCGAGTCTATGCTTCGCGTGGCATGAATTGATCCTGATGATCATCGAGCATAAATTGATTATCAAGCATGAATTGATTATCAAGCATGAATTGATTATCAAGCATGAATTGATTGTCAAGCATAAACTTGATCATTGAGCACGAAATGATCATCAAGCATGAACTGATCATAGAGAAAGAAAGGGTTGCAGCGTAGCGTTGTCTGCCCGTATAGCAAAGGCGTTTCCCAACCTATTTCTGCGGCGGATGCAGGAAAAATGGTTAGGAAACGCCTTTTAGATTATTGTTTTCTCTGACGTCCATTAGACTATCCACGGACATTAGAAGTCCATTAGACTATTCACAGACGTCAGAAGCCCATAAGCGTATCTACGGACATAGAAGGCCCATTTCGCTATCCACGGACGTTAGAAACGCTAAAAAGTCCATTTGGCGGCAATCGTCGGGATGGCGTAGAAGCGGTTGTGCTCGCCTCGGTCGTTCCAAACGAAGTTGTTGGACAGTTCCACCTCGGATCCCAGACTGAGGTTGACGTCGTCCATTCCCTTGAGTTTGTTGAGGTTGAACCAGAATTGTGGCTCCGACTGGATGATCCATTTCCCGTTGACGTTGGGATCGTACCAGACGTCGCAGTAGCCGCTGAAGGTGCAGAGGCCGTTGGCGAAGGTCGTTGACCACACCTCCGTGAGTTGCACGCTATTGTAGGCGTGAGCCTGGTAGTGGCGGTTCTTGAAATTGTATTTCCACAGGAGCTGAACGGAGAAGGTGCGGTGGAAGTCCTTCGAGGCCCAGTTCCAGGCCGGACCTGCCAGCACGGCGTGTTGGAAGCGCGTCGCCTGCCAAGTCTCCTCGTCCGAACTGAGGCCGCCGTTGTATTCCACATGGGCTGCCCAGTGATTGTCCTTCGAGAGGTTGAACTCTCGCGCCACCTCCCAGTAGGTTCCGGCCACGCCGTCGCGCTGGTAGTCGAGATCGATGAAGGCGAAGGTGCTGCCCCAGCGGTCGGGCTTGAACATCTCCATGGTTGTCGTCATCGACGGTCGCTTGTCGATGTCATTGTAGAGACTGTGACCTAAGTCGTAGTGTACTTGGATGTTCTGCGCGTTGACGGCGCAGGGAAAAGCTGCCATGGCCAGCATGGCGAGGGAAAACAAACGCTTCATTTTCAGTATTTTTATAATTTAACGGCTGCAAAGTTACAAAAAATTAATGATATGCGATAGGCTTTGTACAGAGAAAAAGCACTAACTTTGCACCTTATGAGAATAGACATTATCAGCGTCCTTCCCGAAATGTTGGAAGGCTTCGTCCACGAATCCATCCTTGCCAGGGCCGCCAAGAAGGGTCTGGCGGAAATCCATTTGCACAATCTTCGTGACTATACGCTCGACAAGTGGCGTCGTGTCGATGACTATCCCTTTGGAGGTCAGGCTGGTATGGTGATGCAGATAGAGCCTATCGACCGCTGCATAGCCTCGCTGAAGGCGGAGCGCGACTACGACGAAGTGATCTTCACCTCGCCCGACGGTGAGCAGCTGACGCAGCGCGTGGCCAACGACTTGTCGATGATGGGCAATCTGATCATCCTCTGCGGCCACTACAAGGGCGTGGACCAGCGCGTGCGCGACCACCTCATCACGCGCGAGATCAGCGTCGGCGACTATGTCCTCACGGGAGGCGAGCTGCCTGCTGCCATCATTGCCGACGCCGTCGTGCGCCTCGTTCCGGGTGTGATCAGCGACGACCAGAGCGCGCTCTCCGACTGTTTCCAGGACGATATGCTCTCCGCTCCCATCTACACCCGTCCGCGGGACTACAAGGGGTGGCAGGTGCCCGAGATCCTGCTCTCGGGCAACGAGGCCAAGATTCGCCAGTGGGAGTTTGACCAGGCCATGGAGCGTACGCGCCGCTTGCGTCCCGACCTCTTGAAATAAGGATTTGCCAGAGCCAGATCATTCATAGTCTTTTATAGACTATAGACATGAATAAAGGCGCGCCACCCATTGAGTGGTGCGCCTTTTGCGAGTTGTGTATGGAAGTCTTGGGTTCTATGTCAAGCCTTAGGTTCTATGACAAGCCTTGGGCTCTATGATAAGCCTTGAAGGCAATGAATTGTTTCCAGCTCCATTGACCATCGCCCTGTCTTCTGCTTAGAACATGCAGCCGATGGAGAGGGTCTTGAACTTGAGTCCGTAGTCGGACTTGAGAACGTTGAACGGACTGTACTTGACGTAGAAGTCGATGATCGGCGTGGAGACCGTTCCCATGAAGTCGACGGTGACGGGCGTGGGGTGTGCGTTCTTGTACTTCTCCTTGTATTTGTGGCCATCGAGCTTATACTTGGTCTTGATGCTGGAATAGGTGTTGAAGTTGAGGACCGGACCCAGGGAGAAACCAAACCTTCTCCCCTGATACTGGTAGCGGATGGGGAAATTGAGGCTGAACACTTTTACGCGTGAGAAGTTGGGCGAGGCTCCCTCGGGCAGTCTCTCCAGGACGTTCATCCCTTCGGCGTCTTTGCGGAAGCAGTAGTTGTCCTCCATGCGGTAGTTGCGCCAGTCGAGTCCTATACCAAACGAGAAGACGTGGTTGTTGCGCCAGGGTCTCCACTCGTTCTCGAAGAAGAACCACAGTTCGGCCGAGTTGCCCATGTTGAGGTCTCCCGCCTTGGGCATTCCTGGCGCGTTGACGAATCCGATACAGAAATGTGCTGTCAGTTCGTAGGTGGACTGATGGTCCGTGTTCTTTCGCGCCAGTTTGGGCCATCCGAATCCGATGGTGAAATCGTCCTTGTTGATGCTTGAACCGCTGACGTAGTTGGAGTCCACGATCTGCAGCGTGTTGGAGTAGGTGTAGTGGGGGTTGTCCTCCTTGCCCTCCACGAGGATGTGCTGGATTGAGTCGGTCGTGACGACCGTCACGCGTTGTGGCTTCTCCACCACGACGGTGTCGCCCTCGGTCGTTGGAGCTGCTGAGAGTCCGATGGATGCGAGGAGGGCCAATGAGAGTAAAATCGATTTCTTCATATCGTTGTTGTTTTTATGTGTTCTTGTAATAAGGTGATTCATGCGTCGTATGGTGCCGCGATCTACCGTGGGTTGTCTGCCATGTTGCCGCCCTATCGTGGGTGGCGTCTTGACTCGCGGGTGGGGTCTTGGCTCGCGGTTGGAGGATTATTCGATGAGCCTGCGCAGCTCGTCGATGTTGCTCACGCTCCCCTCCATGTAGGCGAGGGTGGTCACGACGGCCCTTCCTTTTTGCTTGGTGAGGTAGCATAGGAAGCGGTTGGTCTTGCCCCTTTGTGGCAAGGTCAGGATCGTGGAGGCGTTGCGTCCCTTCTTGCGTTCCTCCGTTCCCTTGGCGCTGCGCCGGTCTGCGGCTACGAGGGCGTCGATGGTGGCCTTCTGTGGCTTCGTGGCCGTGAATCGGACGCTGTGATAGAAGTTGAGCCGGTATTCGCTCAGTGCGCGTCCCTTCACCTTCACCTCCACCATTTGCTTTTGCGGTACGACCAGGCCTTGGAAAACGCGGTTGACCGCCAGTCCCGTCTGTGCCGCGAGGGATAGGGGAGCGAGTGTCGCCACGAGGACGAGTAGATGCTTTATCTTCTTCATAATCAATCGTTTTTTCTCAGTTATTCCGAAGTCATCAGCACGTCGCGTAGCTGGTGCTCCACGGTGCTCTGTTTGTTGATTTGGCTCATCGTGCCGCTCACTTCGCGCATGATCAACTCGCGGTCGTTGACGGGCTCTCCATAGACGATGGCTTCGCAGTAGTTTTGGCTTCTGTAGAGCGTCAGCGTCAGTCCTGCTATGAGCAGTAGGCTCGCCGCCACGCCTGCTATCCGTCGGACGTAGATGTGCAGTCGGCTGCGCTGGGGTTTCGCTGCCGGGGAATCCGTTTGCGCCAAGGGCTCGGCCAGTGCTCCCAGTCCGAGCACCAGTTGGCGGATGGGTCGCAGCGGTTCGTCCACGTCGGCGTGAGCCTGGAAGTAGGCCTCCAGTCGGCGCTCCTCCTCGCAGGTTGTCTCGCCCTCCATATACCGCGCTATGAGCGCGTTGAGTTCTTTTTCGTTCATCATCTCTCTTCCTCCTTCCTTCTTATCTCTTCTTCCTCCTTCATCATATCTCTTCCTCCTTCATTCTTTTGATGATCCATAGCCGGAGCGTCTTTCTCCCGCGGCTTAGGTTTTGTCTGACGGCCGCCTCCTCCTTGTGGAGCAAGGTGGCGATCTCTCCGATTTCCATCCCGTCGATGTGTCGCAGTCGCAGAATGGTCTGCTGCAGGGGCGGCAGCTTGTCGAGCATGGAGAGCGTCAGTTCGGCCATGGGGTTGACCGAGGGTTGTTCCGCCATGTCGTGGCCCTCCATCCCTACGGTCCGTGGCTGTTTTCGGAGCCTCATCAGACATTCGTTGCGCACCATCGTGAGCGCCAGTCCGTCCATCGGGGTGCGCAGTTCGTCGAGCAGTTGCCAGAGCCGAAGCAGCACGTCTTGGGCGATGTCTTCGCTCAAGCTGGCGTCGCCCATGTAGCGCAAGGCGGTCTGCCTGAGCTGGGGGGTGATCCGTTCTGCCTCTGTCTGATATTCCTCGGCGGTCATGCTTTTTCTCTTGCTTCTATTGGTAATATGCGATGGTGTGGCTTTTGTGACATCCGTCTCTTTTGTTTTAACATCTTTTTACTTTCGGACCGTGTTGCTCACGGGAGCGTGTTGCTCGTGGGAGGGTAATACTATTGTCGAACCCAGACAAGCCCTTGCTGCCTGCGAAGACTCTCCCAAACGTCTGGAGACGAAAAAGCCCGAAGGCATTTCGCGAGGAAACGCTCCGGGCTGGGATACGTTGGGATACGTATGAAAAACTTATCTATTAGATACCCATCTTCTTGCGGATGTTGGCGGGGATGGCGTTCTTGTTGACCATGTAGTCCATGGTGTTGGCAGCGATGAAGGTCTTGGTCATGTACCAAGTGCCCTTGTACTTGCCAGCCTCACCCCAAGAGTTCTTCACCATGTAGTACTCCTTGCCGTTCTGGTCCTTGGCGATACCGTAGATCAGCATACCGTGGTCGTCGGTGAGCTCCCAGTTGTCGAAGCGCTCCTGGCGCATCTCCTGAGTGGGCTGCACCTCGGGCACGTTGCAGCCGAGCGAGTCGATGAGGTTTCTTCTCTTGGCGGCAGAGAGACCCAACCAGCGAGCCATGTCGCTGCCCTGGAGGCTCTGCATCTTCTTGGCGTCGATCATGTAGGCGAGACCGTCGCGGGTGAAGCCCGGCTCGCTCACGTCGCCACCCCATGCTACGGTGTAACCGTTCATGACGGCGTTGTCGATGATCTGCATCATCTCGTCCATCGGCAGGTTGTAGCTGGCCGGGTTGCGCCAGTTGTCCTGCACCTCAACCACAAACTGGCTGTAGAAGGGATGGTGCGTGTAGGAAGTGATCGTCACGTAGTCGTCCATGTTGAGGCCGAGCGAGCTTGCAAAGGACTTCGGCGTGTAGTTCTTGCCCTCATAGGTGAAGTTCTCGGGGCACTTGCCGAGGTAGGCGTCGAGGATGCCCTGGAAGCCCACCTTCCACTGGCCGGAGATCTTGGAAGCCTTGTTCGTGGCGATACCCTCCACGTACGGCTCCAGGAGAGAGAAGAACTCGTTGAAGTTGTTGAGCGAGTCGCCATAGAGCGATCCGGGGAACGGCATGGCGTCCTCGGGGCAGATACCGTAGTTCTTCAGCACGTAGTAAACGTCGTATGCAGATCCACCCTGTGCGAACTGCATGTCGCCGTGGTAGCGGACGACCTGTACGGCGCGGTCCATGTAGTCCTTGTTGGCCACGAAGCTCTCGCAGAGGTCGTAGGTCTTGCCCGTGCTCTTGAGGATCTCAGACTCGAAGTAGCTCAAGGTAGAGTAGGCCCAGCAGGTACCTGAACGATTCTGGTCCTTGACGCTTGTGATGGGGTTCTCCTTGACGATGGTGAATACCGGCTTGTTGGGATCCACCTTCGGCTGCTTCTTGCCCTTGGCGTTGGCGCCAGTAGCCACAACGGCGAGCAGAGCGAGTGCGATGATTTTTTTCATTGCTTTGTTGTTGTTTATTGATTGTTAAATGATAATGATACTATTCCTTCGATATTTTATTATATAAGCCCTGGGAGGCCGCTTTTGGCCAGCCTCCCCTTGGGGCTGAATGGTTTATCCGCGGGCCTTGGCCATAAACTCCTCGACGTCCTTCGGGCGGATGGGGATGGTGTCCTTGCCCAGGAATCGGCAGCCGTCGGCCGTGATGAGGATGTCGTCCTCCAGTCGGATGCCGCCGAAGTCCTTGTACTCGTCGAGCTTGTCGAAGCAGAGGAAGTCCTTGCAGTGACCGCTGGCGCGCCAGTCGTCGATGAGGTCGGGGATGAAGTAGATACCCGGCTCGTCGGTGACGACGAAGCCCTCCTGGAGGCGGCGTCCCATGCGGAGGCAGTTGGTGCCAAACTGCTCGAGGTTGGGTCGTGTCTCCTCGTCAAATCCCACATAGATCTGGTCGAGGGCCTCCATGTCGTGGACGTCCATACCCATCATGTGGCCCAGTCCGTGGGGCAGGAACATGGCGTGGGCACCCTGGCGCACGGCCTCCTCGGTGTCGCCCTTGGCCAGTCCGAGCTCCTTCATGCCGTCGAAGATGATCTTGCAGACGCCGAAGTGGACGTCCATATATTTCACGCCGGGCTTGGCCAGCTCCAGCGCGTAGTCGTGGGCCTTCTCGACGACCGAGTAGATCTCCAGCTGGCGCTGGGTAAACTTGCCGTTGATGGGGAAGGTGCGCGTGTTGTCAGAGCAGTAGTGCTCCAGCGTCTCGCCTCCGCAGTCGCAGAGCACCAGTCTGCCGTCCTGCAGCTCGGCCATCGAGGGGTTGCCGTGCATGATCTCGCCGTGCTGCGAGTAGATGGTGGCAAAGGAGGTCGTGGCGCCGTAGGAGTTGGCCGTGCCGTCGATCTGGCCGCCGACAAACTTCTCCGTCAGTCCGGGGCGCGTGATGGCCATGGCCGTGGTGTGCATCTTGTATCCGATGACCGCTGCGCGCTCCAGCTCCTCTATCTCCTCCTGCGTCTTGGTGGAACGCATCTTCACCACGGCGTGGATGAGGTCGAGGCTGGCTGCCTCCTTCTGCTGGTTGGGATGGATCCCCAGCAGGTCCATGATCTGGATCTTGATGTCGTAGCGGTAGGGCGGCAGGAAGTGGATGCGGCGATGCTGGCGCAGGGCGTCGGCCACGATGGTGCGCAGGGCCTTCATCGGAGCCGAGTGGGCCACGCCTACCTCCGAGGCCATGTCGGCCACGGTGTTGACGGATCCAAACCATACGATGTCCTCGATGTCGATGTCGTCGCCGATAAGGGTCTCCTTATTGTTGTCGATATCGATCACACCGACCAGTCCGTCGCGCTTCTGTCCGAAATAGTACAGGAACGAAGAGTCCTGACGGAAAGGCGAATAGGCGTTGTGCGGGCCATTGAAGGGGCTGTCGTTGTTGCCGAATAACAAAATGATGCCGTCTTTGACGAGCTTCTTAAGTTCTTCACGACGGGCGGTGTACGTAGCTTTGCTGAACATATAGCAATTGGTTTTTAAGTTTTATTGAGGGCAAAGTTACTGATAATTCTCTGAAATTTCATACTTTTGTGGCGGATTTAACGAGTTTTATGCAAATAGACAACCATACAGGGCTGGTTTTGGAGGGTGGAGGCATGCGCGGCGTCTTCACGGCGGGCGTTCTCGACGCTTTTATGAAGCACGAGATCTACTTCCGCCACGTCGTCGCCGTGTCGGCCGGAGCAGGCAACGGGCTCTCCTATATGTCGCGCCAGCCGCGACGTGCGCACGTCTGCAACATCGACCTGCTGACGAAGTACGACTACATCGGCCTGCGCCATCTGTTCACCCAGGGCTGCATCTTCGACCCCCACCTGCTCTACGAGCGCTTCCCCTACGAGCTGATCCCCTACGACTACGACGCCTACTACCGCTATGCGCGGCGGGGCTTCACCTTCGAGATGGTCACGACCAACTGCCTCACGGGCCGCGCCGACTACCTCACCGAGACCTCGGGCGACCCAGCCCGCCTCAACCGTCTCGCCCTGGCCTCGGCCAGCCTCCCCTTCGTGGCCCCCATCACCTATATCGACGGCACGCCCATGCTCGACGGAGGCATCATCGACAGCATCCCCGTGGAGCGATCCATCGCATCGGGCCACGCCTTCAACGTCGTCGTCTGCACGCGCGAAAAGGGCTGGCGCAACACGGGGCGCGACCGCAAGCTCCCGGCCTTCGTCTATCGCAACTATCCGCGCTTGCGCGTGGCGCTGAGCCATCGCATAGCGGCCTACAACGACCAGCTCGACATGGTCGATCGGATGGAGGCCGAGGGACGGATCGTCGTGATACGCCCCGAGCAGCCCGTGGTCGTGGGCCGCATGGAGCGCGACGTGGTCAAGCTGGAGGCGCTCTACGAGGAGGGCTACCGGCTGGGCGACGCTTTCTGCCGCCAGCGGCTCTGAGGAGCCATGGCCGCCTTGCCCGCGCTTCCAGTCCCCGGACGGACCCAGCGCGGCTCTGAGGCGGACGGATGATCCCCGGGGGAGAAACCCAGGAGAAAACTTTCCTCCTATTTATATAATAAAAAGTAGCTTCGGACGTTAGTACATAAAATACGAATAATATTTAAATACAAAGTAACTGATCAATTACATGAACTTCAAACGAATGATTCCCATGATGATGATCGCGTCAGCTCCTTTGGCCGGCATGGCCCAGGGCAAGGCAGGCATCATCGAGTCGAACCTCGACCGGAGCGCCAATCCCGCCGAGGATTTCTACCAGTTTGCGACGGGTGGATGGCAGAAGGCCAATCCCCTGCCCGCTGCCTATTCGCGCTTCGGCAGCTTCGACCAGCTGCAGGAGAACAACAACAAGCGCATCAACGGCATCCTCTCCGAGTTGCTCAAGAAGAACTACTCCAAGGGCACGGTGGAGCAGAAGCTCAGCGACTTCTACAAGCTCGCCATGGACTCCGTGCGCCGCAACCGCGAGGGCGTGGCTCCCGTCAAGCCCATCCTCGACCAGATGGAGGCGGCCCGCACCGTCGCCGACCTGCAGAAAGTGCAGGGCAAGTATGGCGTCTTCGGCTACGGCGTCCCCATGGGTATGGGCTTTGGCGCCGACGAGAAGAACGCGAAGATGAACATCTTCAACATCTACCAGGGCGGACTGACGCTCGGACAGCGCGAGTACTACCTCGACAACGACCAGACCACGGCCGACATCCGCAACGCCTACAAGCAGTTTATCGTCGATATGTTCAAGCTCTTCGGATTCACCGAGCAGCAGGCCCAGCAGAAGCGCGACCTCATCATGCGCTTCGAGACCGCCCTGGCTCTCATCTCCAAGAGCCAGACGGAGCTCCGCGACGTGGAGGCCAACTACAACAAGTTCACGCTCAAGCAGTTTGAGACCGATTATCCCAACATCCATCTCCAGCAGCTCTGTGCCGCCCAGGGCATCCAGCCGCAGTATATCCAGGAGATGATCGTCGGTCAGCCGGCCTTCCTCGCTGGCCTCGACAAGCTCCTCGCCACGCAGACGGCCGACGAGCTGCGCGCCTACATGGAGTGGGACGTCATCAACCAGGCCGCCAACTACCTCAGCGACGACGTCCGCGCGGTCAGCTTCGGATTCTATTCCCAGACGATGCGCGGCGCCAAGGAGGACCAGCCGCGCTGGAAGCGTGCCACCTCCCAGGTGGAAGGCATGATGGGCGAGGCCCTTGGCCGCATCTACTGCGAGAAGTATTTTCCCGCGTCGAGCAAGAAGCGCATGGAGGAGCTGATTGGCAATCTCCAGGTGGCCCTCACCGAGCGTATCAAGGCCCAGACCTGGATGAGCGAGCCCACGAAGAAGAACGCCCTCGACAAGCTCGCCGCCTTCTATGTCAAGGTGGGCTACCCCAACACGTGGAAGGACCTGAGCGCGCTCACCATCGACCCGCAGAAGTCATACTATGAGAATATGCTCTCCTGCGTCACCTTCTGGAGCAACGAGGCCATCGAGAAGAAGGCAGGAAAGCCCGTGGATCGCGACGAGTGGCACATGACCCCGCAGACGGTCAACGCCTACTACAACCCGACGACCAACGAGATCTGCTTCCCCGCCGGCATCCTCCAGTATCCGTTCTTCGACCCGAAGGCCGACGACGCCTTCAACTATGGCGCCATCGGCGTGGTCATTGGCCACGAGATGCTCCACGGCTTCGACGACCAGGGACGCCACTACGACAAGGACGGCAACATGCACGACTGGTGGACGGAGTCTGACACGAAGAGCTTCAACGAGCGCGCCGAGCAGTATGCCGACTTCTTCAGCAACATCAAGGTGCTGCCCGACCTCAACGCCAACGGCCACTTCACGCTGGGCGAGAACCTCGCCGACCACGGTGGCCTCCAGGTGTCGTTCTACGCGCTCAAGCACGCCACCGAGGGCAAGAAGCAGAAGAAGCTCCTCGGATTCACCCCGGAGCAGCGCTTCTTCATCGCCTACTCTGGCGTCTGGGCTGCCAACATCACCGAGAAGGAGATTCGCAGCCGCACGAAGAGCGATCCCCATGCCCTCGGAGAGTGGCGCGTCAACGGCGCGCTCCCCCACATCGACATGTGGTACGACGCCTTTGGCGTGAAGCCCGGCGACAAGATGTACTTGCCCAAGAACGAGCGTCTGGAGCTCTGGTAAACAAGCAAATAGGTCCCCCTGGAGCCCGTCATGATGGCTGCGCTCCGTGGGGTTGCGTTAAGGTAAAAAATGGCGGATGGAACGACCTTCGGGTATTGTTCCATCCGCTTTTTTTGAGCAGGGGAGAGTAGGGAAGGATAATTTGAAATGTTAACGAAAGTGAAATATGTGAGCGATCTCGGGGGCGATGCAAGGCTTGCGGTAGGCGGCTTTTTGATTGCAACATGTTGAGTAGTAGTGGTTTGCATGGCTGTGTGGAATTGTTAATAGATATTGATGGCGTTTTGAACATTGTTACATGTTACATGTTACATGTTACGTTAAGGATTTTGCTATTCTAGAAAAAGGGGT
>ERZ1673738.1539-NODE-1539-length-34058-cov-14.084669_pt1 | contig 34058 bp, 29 predicted proteins | sample MGYA00580198_ERZ1673738 | MGnify/ENA primary metagenome ERZ1673738 (study PRJEB41218, sample SAMN15661784) | gut metagenome | host: Homo sapiens | place: Canada: London | collected 2015-08-20/2019-03-30 | study: EMG produced TPA metagenomics assembly of...
CACGAGTTTGACAACCCCACCCTCGCATTGGTGCGAGACCTGTTCATTTTCGCCTGCTTCACAAATGTTGCACAATAACAAATTTCACTGATAAACAGGAGATTATTATCAAGTAAAAAGAAAACAGGTAATAGTTTGGAAACCATCGGAATGTACCGTTCTGCTCATTTCCAATAAGTCAATCAACTGTTGCAAAGGTAATGAATAAACAGAAAATACAAGTGCCTTGGATGAAAATATTTTAAGCGGAGAGAAATAGGGATGAGAATAAAGTCATGCGTTAGTGGAATTGCATAACTTTATTGAAAAAGGACATAAGATTCGCTTAGTGGATAATCCTTGATACAAATGGTAGGAAAGGATTATGAGAAATCCTTTCCTATTCACTATATAATAAAAAACGCTGTCAGGAATTTAGCTCAACCAATGATTTTTAGTCGGTTACAATTAAAGGAACAGGACATAATGATCGTTGTTATTATCCGATTCTAATATAGATTTACCATAAAAAGTATGCGTAAATCTTGGCTATATTTTCACTGGAAATATACTCTACTCCAATAAAATTACTTTTGCGCTTGTATTATCCATATTAGGCATAGTTGCACCTACTGGAGCGCCTATATATGTCGGATCACAAATAACATATCGTTTCCCATTGATTGTTATATAATCACCTGTTACATTTTCTGTAAAATTCACAGCTGTAGCCAGATGTCCCGGGTAATAGATCAGTACTACCTTTAATCCCAATAAGTCTCTCACTAACCGGGAAAAAAGAATCGAACGGTCTTCGCAATCACAATAAGGGTAGTAAAGCGTTTCATCTGCAAAAAAAGCCCTGTCTCCTCCCCAAATCTTATCATCATATTCATACACGAATGCCGTTTGTACAAAATTCAAAAGGCGATTAACTGCATCGATTTGGGATTTCCCGTTTACCGCATTTCTTAACGCAGGATATAACGTTTGGCTTGCCTGTTGGCTCAATGGAGTATTTGCATACATTGCCCATCGCGTTCCAAAGTCATCGTTAATCATCGATGTGGGGTATGAGTCAAAGAATTTTATCAGGTTCTCATTCGTATTTACAATAGCTTTGACATCCTGATATCTTTCAGACTGCAAAGAACGTTGTGCTGAAATGCTTAAGCTAAACAATTGTTCTGTCCCAATTTGCAACGAAAGCGGTTTCTCTTTCGGAAAAGCTACCTGACATATATACAATTGTTTCAAATTGCAATCTAAAGGATAAAATCTTTCGCCGTCTATTTCCCAATAGCTTCTTTCATATATAATATGATTACTAGCATATAATAAATACAATCGGTCATTTGCGCTTGCCAAACGCATTTTATATCCTGATTGGCAATAAAGGTAAGCAGTAAATAATACGGATTCATTATTGTGCCCCTTAAAGAAAGCATTCGATAAATCACGCAGCAACAACAAGTAAGCCCAATCGCAAAGTTTACATTGAGAACGTATGCGAAGGCAATCATTGATTACATTATTGTAGTCTGGACCAGATAAAATCGTCCATACTCTGGCTATTTCCGCTTCACTGCAATTACGTAACGTAAAGCGATTTTTTTCTTCAAGACGCACTTGTAACTTTGTATTAAAGAAATCGAACGCATAATATATGTCAACCGCTGGCTCAGGAGTTTCTTCTATCGGCACGATAGGATCCGGTTGAGGTATCGGTTTGACGACTGGAACAATCTCCTCAAAGGGTTTCGGGTTGTCTTTAATCGGCTTGTTTTTATCTTCATCTGGATAAACAACCGGAGGGACTACCTTGTCCTTGTCTGGTACCGATATACCTTTTATGGCATTGAATTCTTTCCATGTCTTTTTGAGTAAAGAAGAGTATTCTTCGTTGATTTTATTCCTAAAATCTTCAAAGTCTTTCTCTGTCGTTTCTTTGAACAATGAAAACTCACTCCCTATCCTTTTCTTGAATTCTTCAAATGTTTCTTGACCCTTAACCGCACAAGAAATGAAGAGAGACAATATTATATATATTCCTTTTCGAGACATAACCTTTAATAGCTATTGCTGCTAAACACCCATGATACACTAAGAGAAAGTTTGTTCTGGATGGTTTTATAATCTCCCAGATCTGAATAAAATTTATGGTCAGTTAGACCTTTTGAATATTGTCCTTTTACCTGAACCGGTCCCACACGAATCCCTACGCCTATTTCAGCTGAAAGGTTAAAACGTTTTGGAAAACCTTCCTCCCCGTAATAATCTGTTACCGGCTCCGAATTTTCATATTCCGTGGAACTAAAACTGGCATGAATACCACAATCCATACCGATTCCTCCATGTACAGACAGTGCTACTTTTTTTGCAAATGGGATTCGGTAATAAGCATGAATCGGCATATAGGCACAATGCTCCTGAAATTTATCCATATAGCCATTCTCTTTCATCTCATCACTCCATGAGACATAATATTCATAGAACAACCCAGTATACAGACCAAGCCCCCAACTAAAGCATGGTTGAAAGTGTAAACCGGCCTGAAGCCCATGAAGTTTTTTATTTTCATCTCCCCAAACATTTTCTTTAAACCTTTCTCCTTCTCCCTTCGAGACCCATTGTTTCGTAACGTACCCCATAGAAAAGCCTAACGGGCAGGCATCATATTCACGTTGCCATGGCCACACAAAAGAATTTCTTGCAGAGATTTTAAACTCTTGCTCGACCCCCATGTTTTTGGTTATTCTGATTTTCCGTTTCTTGCTGTTTCCATAATATATCATATTCATCACATAACTTTTCCCGATGGGTTTGGTCAAAGTATATGAAGGTTGCCTACTTCCTTCCTGCTTTCCATCTATATAAAGATCTGCATCGACCTTCTCTCCATTATACGTTGCAAACACTTCAAATGTTTTTTTCTTGACAGGTTCCAATTTGATTTCATCATCGGAAAGCTCACTGACTGTGAAAGCACGTGAATCTGTCTCATTAGGTCCGAGTTTGGCTTCTACGTGGTAAGAATCATAGTGTAGTTTCACTTTTTGAGGTGTTTTTCCTACTTCTTCTCCATTGATGAACAAGATGGCTCCCGAAGGATCACTAATAAAAGTTATTTCTTTCTCCGGTCTTAAATCATATTCAAACTTGACATTGCTTTCTGTCACCTCAATGGTCTCTTTTTTTAATGTTTTCCCATTATAACTTATAGTCAAAATATGTTTTCCCAAAGTGACATCTGTAAAAGTTGCCGGAGTTTTTGCCTTTTGTCCAGTCTCTAATGCTGCAATGGCATCTTTAGGCTGGGTAATAACATTGATTGACATGGTTTTATCGTTTTTCAATACAACATCGTACGCATGTTTAGGCTCTAACCGGATATTCGACAAACGATTGCTTGTCCCATATTTGTCAAGCCTTGCCTCCATAATTGCGTTTTGGGTAGGGGTCACAAAAAGCCATATTTCATTTTCTTCTTCTTTTAACCTGTTCCTTTTTTCCACTAATGGAGCACTGTTTCCGAAACTAAAGTTCACATTTTCTGCATCTCCTATAGGCATGTTCTCAAAACGTACACGCACCCATGCGCAATCTTTGTCCCCATTAGCATCTTTAGGCCATCCTTCTTGAAACAAGGTTCCAAGATTTGCCAAACCGTTTGCCGATTTAGACTCTTTAAATGAATGGAGTTGTAATTGTGCCTTCCGATTATTTTGTCCATAGGCACAATACGATATTGCTATGACAAAAATGAAGAATAATATCTTTCTCATAAAATAAAGTTAAAATGTTAAAACTCAAACTTGTTCATAAATTCATCCAGTGTCAGCATATCCTTTTTATCCGGCTGCCAAAGCCTTACATGAATGATAGGAAGTTCCTTGGATGCGTCTAGAACCAATGTCAAATATCCGCGATCCGAATACACAGGAGAATTGTACATCTGATTAATCTGTATGGCAAAAGCTGTTCCTTTCGGTATCCTCGGCGCATTGATCACTTTGGTCTGATTGTCTTCAAACGTCAGATGAATATATTCTCGTTCCTTAAAATGTTGCCGCAATTTGGACAGATACTGTTGCTTGTTTTGCCGAGTAAAATGCACATCTTTACTTCCGAAATCAATAGGCATCCCCTCGATTTGTGCACGAGTAGCTGTTTTCAACATGGTACCGGTGATGATTATCGCATCATCAGAAAAGATTTTCTCAATGTAGTCCAGCCGTTTTAAAAAATACGCAGTTTGATAATCTTCCATAAATTGCAAAATGGTGAAACGGGAAATTTCAGTCCATGTGGATGCTGCGTTGAAAATATCATCTTCGGCTTTTTTAGTAAGTGCCAATGCAATGGACTGTATTTTCTGGTTGCTTTCATCGAACCGGAAAACAAGATTCTCCATAAACGATTTCCCATTTTTGAACTTTATCTTTATCTTACAGAATCTCCCCAAAATTTGACCGTTTGCACGCACAAATTCATAAGTTTGTGTCTTCCCAGCCAAAGAAACCTTCCCTGTTTGGTTAAGCAGTGTCTCGAACATTTTGTACCCTTCAGGGGTAAAGCAAGGATAGACATCCTGTGGCATGCCTTTCTCAATGGCGGCCTCCACCTTCTTCAATATATTGGCATATTCAAGACTATTTTCCACGAGTTCCAGTTCCATCCGATGCTTTTGTGAACTCGGTTCAACAGATATTCGGGCAATGGTGGCAGTCATTTTAGCCGACACTCCTTCTCTATATTTCTTTTCCACAGCCATGATATTTTTTTTGAAATCTACCTTCACTGGGATTTCGACCAACGCATTGTCAATTGCAGGAGCCACTGTTCCAGAAAAGATAGACCTCAATTCTGCGTCCAATCCTTCCGCCTCATTTCGGAAACTGTACTCATATCTTATCTTTACCTTTTTGTCTGCAGGTAGCGACAGTAATTCCAGTTCACCTATGCCGTCTTTTGCTGTCAACGGACCTACAAAAGACTGTCCGTCAAAATAGCGTAATTGTAGGCTTGCCACATCCTGCCCATCATAGGTAAACTTCATTTTTGTGAAATAACGGTTGTTCTCGTAAAAACAATCTTCCAAATGTGCTGTGATGTGAGAAATGACAGATTTGATTTTTAATGGTAGGAATGTCAGGCAATTGACTTCCTCTCCATTGAAATCCACATAAACAGCCTCACGATTCGCCTTCGCAAGCATCAATGCCCAATAATAATTGCGTAATGCGTCATCTATCTGCAACCGTTGCTCCGCTGTTTTTCCTGTTTCTACAAAGTCAAGAATCTTCTGTTTGCGCAATTCAAACATTTTGTCAACCTCACTCTTCGCCACCCACCTGAACACTCTTGCAGAAGGTTCGGGGTCCAACACTATCATTTCCACATTTTGCAAAGAGGCGAACGAGTAAGATTTGATAGAACTCTCTTGCACATAATTGTCTTGACCCGCTTGTCCGCTGTGCGTATCTTGCGATGTGGATGATATACTGACAGCTATTTGCCTGCTGATTTGAGCTAAAGCGTCTTCATCGGCCTCTTCAATTGTGATACCGTGCCCTTCGGCGCTCCAGTATCTGGGATCCGACTTTATTTGCTCCACATTGACTTGCCCATAGGCTACATGGCAGCAAAAACAAAACAATATCAAAAGGACAAATTTGAACAATCCCATTCTCGCTTTTATTTACTTCTTTTGGCTAATTCTTTTTCTATTTCTTCTTCAAATTTCTGGAATTGGAATTCCATCTTTATCCTGTCTTCATCCGGGATCAGTTGCTTGACACGATCAACGATTTTATTAGACATTGAACTTGCATCTCCCTGATATTCAACACAAACAAAGACATGATATTGGCGATTGGGTTGCATGTACTGATTTGTTTTGATAACCACAGTATTTCCCACTATCTCTTCAGCGATTTGTAAAACTTTTCCATCCCCTTTGCTTCCTTCATCTGTTACGCTTTGACCTTCGGATGTCGTTCCTGCATATTTTTCCCACGAAAGATCAGCTTCATTTGTCGCTGTTTTAATTATTGCACTGACCGCACGAGCCAATGCTGCCCTAGCCTGTCCTTCTGCATAAGCTTTCGCAAAGGAAAGTCGATGGTTTGTAGCCTCTCCATATGCACGGGTCGCAGGACTTTCCTCTGCCAATAACTGGCATTCATTTAATTCGATTTCTGTTCCCCATGCAGATTGTTTTGTACCTTTTGTGTTTCCACTTGGTGTTGTAACTTGTTTTGAACCGCCACAAGCACTCAATAAACAAATCATAGCAAAAACACATACAATAATTTCAATACGTTTCATAACAGTTAGTTGTTTTATTCGTTAATAATCTCTTTTTTTGTATCTTTGTATCTCTTGATAAGAGATATGATCTTCTGTACAAATTACTGAATATAAGCATTTTAAAATTCAAACCAATAATATAAAGCTAAACAAAAGCAGAAAATATTGATTAGTAATCACAATTTTTCTTAAATATGTTGCGTTGTTATGCATTATTTTACATAGCTTTGCAGTAGAATTCGTATCTCTTATCAAGAGATTTGTGTTTTCACTAAACAAAACTTCTATATAAAATTACACTATAAATCCTTTAATATAAGCCTGTTCGCCTTGTCTATGACACTCGTCTCAAGTGAAGCGAGATAGATTCGTGTGGTTTCCTCCGAGTCGTGCCCCATACCCTCGCTGATTATAGAAATTGGAATCCCCTTGCTTTTGGCTATGCTTGCCCATCCATGCCGCGCACAATACATGGTCAATGGCGTGGACAAACCTACCTGTTTTGCGATTTCCTTTAAAGCTGTATTTACGCGATAAATGGCATTCTTGTATTGCTTCCGCTCATCACCTGACGGGTTGCGAATTACCGGTAACAGGTATTGTGTGCCGGAACATTCCCCGTATTTGGCTACAATGCCTTCCATACATTTTTCCCATTTGATGATAAGCTGTTGCCCCGTTTTCCTTCGGCGGTATGTCAAGATGCCATTCCTCAAATCGGATTTCTTAAGATAAGCCATATCGACAAATGACATTCCACGGGTATAAAACGAAAAGAGGAACATATCCCTTGCAAGATCCAGACGTGGATTCAAGGTAAGATCAAGCCCTTTGATGCGTTTGATGTCCTCCAAAGAAACTGCCCGTTTCATCGTTTTGTCAATACCGGTGTAAACGTGCTTGAAAGGGAATCTTTGCCCTGTCAGTCCCTTCTCCACGGCACGGTTATAGACAGCGCGTAAAACGCGCATATAAAACGAGATTGTGTTTGGACAAATACCTTTGTTTTTCAGCCAAGCCTCGTAGAGTTGCATTATATCTCCATCGACTTCGCACAAAAGGACATCTTGCCCGTTACGAAATCCCATAAAACTGTTCAGGGTAGTGGAATAGGTTTCCGATGTACGTGTTTTCCCCAATCGTTTCAGTTGGTCGATAACGCCTTGCATGAAGCCGGACAACGATTGTCCGACCGCTTGTCCGTTAAACCTCACGACAATATCATCAGCCGTATAATTTCCGTGTGTGTCGAATTGCGCAATGATAGCTTTTAACCGTTTTGTATCTTGCCGGATGTGTTCCCGGACAGATTGAAGATAATCCCGTCTGCCGATGGCTGCCGGTTCGGATAGTTTAACGGATGATATTTTTTCATCCCATTCGTATTTAAAAATACGGCAGCTTGCCTTGATTTGGCGGACCATGCGATTGTGGATTACCTGATAATAAACGCTGCCTTCCTTGCCTTCCGTGGAAGATGGCCGGAATTTTACTTTTATTGATGCCATTCACTTTACTTTTTATTATTGTCATTCATTCGTTTCACTTTTAAATTCTCCTGCATAAGGCTATATGACATGATTTTCAATCCTTTATCGTAACCGTCAGCCTGCCCGCGTACCCATTCGATGGCTTCCTCGTCGCGGTGGATATCGAATACCTCGTTCAGCCAAAGGATGGTACTTGCGTTACATCCTCCCCACGAGCGGATGGCACGGAACTTCAGCGCATCGTCCGCATATTGGCGTTTGGATTGCCAAAGTTCGATATTGCCCCAAACGGACAGACTGCATGCGACGCCCATGCCGACCAAAAGAGAGAACACCTTGCTTGACTTGATGTCGAGGCTGTGGCGGTGTATGTGTTCCTGTGGTTCTCCCGATTGTGTGAATTGTGCGAAGAAACCTGTCCAACCACGCAGCACTTGAAGGATGCGGTTCAGCGAACGGACTTCCGCTTCCGCATATTTGGTCAGCATGGCCTTGTTCGTTTCCTGATGCCGCGCTGCGGATTCCTCAAACGCTTGTTTGACGGGTGTCAAGTCCATTGGGGCGGATTGTACATCCGTTGGGGTGCTACTTGTTCTTGGAGTATTCTCCAACTTCTTTTCAATGCCCTTGAGGTCATTCTTGATGTCCTCGAAGAGCGTGTAAACTTCATTGTTGTCCATATATTACCAGTTGATTTTACGTTGTCTCTTTTTCTTGTTTCTACGTCTCAGTTGTTCCTCGAAGCAGTTTTCCTCCACCTGCCCGTTCGTGCTATCCGGCATGAACAAGCCGAGGGAACCGCCGTATAAACCATCGTTTCTCCCCGGTCCGGATTGCGGCATTGGCTGTTCAACCACCCGATCGGGCATTGTCCTTCGCCGTTCCTCATGCCTGTTGGCATTCAACGCCGCATCTATTTTTGAATGGCTGAACCGTCTGTCAATCTTTGAGCCGCCGAACGAATAACCGTTCTTGGAGAAAACGATCCCCTGCACTTCGCCCGAATTGCCTTTATACTTGAAGCGTGTTTCCACGCCTTGTTTCTCCAGATTAGCGATGAGTTTATCCCAGTTTCCACACCTTGACACTTCTGTTTTAAGGATGGAATAAAGCTCGTACTTGGTCTTGTCCGACTCTTTCAGGCGGTGGTATTTCACTTGTTCCTTACCGTTGGCAAAGTACAGACCATACTTGCGTGTCAGTTCCTTGCAGATGCGTGTGCTGCGTATCCGCTCGTTCCTGTCGGAGATTGTCCTTCCGTCATTGGCGACGCGGTTGAAGGCGATATGCAGGTGCGGATGCTCCTTGTCAAAATGGCGCACGATGAGGATTTGCGTGTCTTTTATCCTCATTTTATCCAAGTATTCAAGGGCAATTCTTGCCATTGCATGGTCGCCAAGACGGTGTTCGTCCTCTTTTGAGAATGCCAAAGCAATATGTTCCACAGGCTTTGTTACCTTCGAATTCATCCCTGCCTGCGCCTCGAAACTCATGGCGATGGTATCCTTATTCTCAATGAACAAGCCGTCACAGGCAATGATTCTGGCATCCTTTTCCTTGTCAAGGATGTAGTTTACCACACCCTTGAAACTGCTTCCTTTGGTGATTTTAGCTATCATATTCGATTATCATATAAGGATTAAATTCAGCAATTCCTCAATATGCGCCACGAGCACACGACATTCCATTCTCACCGTGACGAATCCTGCGGCATTCGCCTTGTGCGCAAGCTGGTTCAGGTTGTTCGCCATGCCGCAAAGCTGGCGAACGTACCCTGTGTGTTCCGGCGTAAGCCTTTCCTTCACCTGCCCGTTTCTCATGCATTGCCGCAGGAATTCGCCTGCCGATATTCCCGCACTTCGCGCCTTTCCTTTCAGCATATAATAGTCCGATGTCGCCATCTTCACCGTGAGGCGGTATTTCAGTTTGTCTGCCGTTCCCTTCTTGGGCCGGCCTCCCTTGTTCCTTTGGTTCGTATTCCGTTTATGTTCCATTCGTTCTAATGATTAAAGTGTGATTACTTGACAGACCAACGGGATGTGGCTTCCACGAAGTTTCGAAGTGGGAGCAGGCGGTTTCGGTATGTCCGAAACACAAACTTGCTCCCCTCGAAACTCCGTTGGGTCAGTTCAGAGTAACTCCGAGTTACATCCCATGAGCCAGTCCCTTAATTTTAGAGCTTGCGCCATGCCTCGATGTCCTCCCCGTAGGTGTCAAGGTGCTGCCGGGCGATGTTCTCCACCAGCCCGGACACGCTCATCCTACGTTCCCCGAACATGCGGACGATACGGTCAAGCGCGTCGCGTGTCCTGCGGCTTAGGAACACGGGCTTGCGGTCTTCGATGGCCGGGACGGGGAGGAATGCCTCCTTGTATTCTTCCAGCGATGCACGGCGTTGCTTGCCGCTGGTACGGCGGTTTGCCTGCGGGCTTCCACCCTCCTGTTCCTGTATCTGTCCGACTTTTTGCTCTTGCCCGTTGGCAAAGAGTGTTTCGGACTTCTGCGTTTCAGTACTTGGTTTGTTGCCCAAGAAAGACTGCAATATCGCATCCGTTGCAGCCGGGTCGTTCACGTTCTTCTTCATACTTGTTATTGCATTAAACTGTTTAACAATAGTGGTCACAGTGCGCACATTTGACCGATTATCACCGGCAAAGGAAATGTCCATATTGCAGCCGGTCAAACGATTGGATTGATTGAGGCAATTATGTATGTTTTTGCGTTACGCGCATCAAGCGGACAGAGGATAATGCACCGATTTGCCATCCTGTATAAAGGCAGGAAAGATAAGGTCGGACTTCATCCTACATCAAGTCCGGCCTCATGTGGGATGAAGTCCGGGGTGATATGGATACCGGTAAGGACAGAACACTTATCAGGCTCTGAAAAACGCCAATGGCTACCATACCGAAGCAAAACACTGCCACGGGTATGCAAAGTGATTGTACTGTGCTTCCCGTATCTTTTCTTTGCGGTGTGAATACCGTGCCGTGTCCTCGAAATGCCTGTAACGGGGACAGGAAGGTGCCAGACGCTGCCACTTCACTGCGCATCCGTTGCACAGTGGGTACAACGGTTTTACTTTGCGGGCAAAACAGATTATCAACATTAAAAACAACACGTATGAGTTTTGTAGTCATTGAAAAGAAAGTGTTTGAAGAAATGGTCGGGAAGTTCAACCGTTTCTCCGACAGGGTGAATGAAATCCTCAGCAAGAGGGAGGAAAGAAGGCCCGGCCGCTGGATGGACAACCAGGAGGTCTGCCAACAGTTGCGTATCAGTCCGCGTACATTACAGACGCTACGAGACAACGGCACGTTGGCCTACTCCCAAATCGGCCACAAGATTTTCTATAAGCCGGAGGACGTGCGGCGTATCGTCCGCCTTGTGGAGGACAGGCGCAAGGAGGCCGCCTGCCGTGGCAGAAACATTTGAAAATGAAACTTATTGTACCACTAAATCCGTTGTAAATATGATGAATGAATTGATTATGGCCGACAATGAACTGGCGGCCGGCTTTATCGGGCGGTTGGACGCCATGCTTGCGGGTATCGAGAAAATGGACGCGGGCTACAAAACTTCGTTAAGTAACGAACGTTTCCTGACGGACAAGGAGGTTTCGGCATGGCTCAAGGTAAGCCGCCGCACCTTGCAGGATTACCGTAATAACGGGATGGTCGCCTACTATCAGCTGGGAGGAAAAATTCTGTATAAGGAATCGGACATCGAGAGACTGTTAATGAGCGGGTATCGGAATGCCTACAGTCCGGACACGTGATTTGAAACGTGTAAAAACAAAAGAGGCCGATGGAGGCAGGACAACTGCCCGGCCATCGGCCTCTTTTTGTATGGTGATTATGCTAACACGTGTATCGCGGATTGGTTCCGGACAGCGAAAGGAACAAACAGGCAGGTTTCCCCCGATTGGTCGCATATAGCCTTTTCATGATAAACTCCCTGAAAGCCTGCGCCTCACGGCTGCACAATCGAAATGCCACGGCGATTACCATTTCAAGGCTGTAAGCGTCGTAGCTTATCCCGTTGTCCTGCCTGACGTGCCGCATCGTTTCCATTTCCAATAACTCCTTGTTCTTGTAGATGGTACGGATAGCCCGGCGTATGTCGCAACCGAACACACAGAACGCGTCGGACATTTCCTGCTGCGTCATCCAAACGGCGGCGGCAGGCATGGCCACCGCACCGTTCTCACTGATTGTTATGATTCCTCTGTCCATAGTGATGTCATTTGACTTGTTCATCCTTTATCGCGTCATTTTCTAATTCCCGTCTGCTTTCCTTTTTCCAACCGCTGTAGTTGCCACACTTGAACACACGTGGGGGCATCCCGTCGTCAGGCAAGACAAACTTGCCTTTGGTCGTCTCTGACAATACGGCCAAATCACGGCTCACTTTCTGGTTGGTGATTTCTGCGTATATCTGAGTGGTGCGTATGGAAGAATGCCCCATCATCTTGCTGATGGTTTCTATCGGCACGCCGTTGTTCAGACAAATCAGGGTGGCAAAGCTATGGCGGCTCATGTAGTAGGTGAGATGGCATCCCAAATTGCACTGTTCGGCTATCATTTTCAGGTTGCGGCACAGGCTCGAGGTCTGCGGCACGAAGAACAGCCTGCCATCCTTGCCCTCGCCACGGTACTTCTCGATAATGTGAAGGGGGATGTCCAACAACTTGATGTGACACTCCGTCCTTGTTTTCTGGCGTGCGATGTAAATCCACTTGCTGCCGTCCTCTTTCGTGATGATGTTATCCTCCGTAAGATTGGCCAGGTCCGCCCTTCCGATACCCGTGAAAGTCGAAAAGACAAACAAATCCCTCGTATGGCACAGCCTGTACGTAGGCAGTTTTGCCTTTAGCAGTTTATCGAACTGCTCGCCTGTAAGATAGCGGTGGTTCACCGTTATCTTCTCCGTCTTGTGTCCCGCGAACGGGTCGCGCTTGATGATATGTTTCCTCAAGGCAAGCCGTGTCATCTTGTGCAACAGGATGAGATAGTCGTTGTAGGCCGAGACCTTTAACCTCAACACCGTCGAGAAATAGAACGTGAAGTCTGTCATGAACCTCATTGTCAGCGAACGCAACGGGATGTCTTCCATGTCATACTTGTATTTCAAGAAATTATGGATATGCTTGCGCGTGGTCAGATAACGGACATAGGTATGCCTCGTCCTGTCTATGTCCACCCGTCTGGCATATTCCGAGTTGTGTTCGTCCATCAGCGCGAGCAGCGTCTCCTTCACCTGTGACTTGCCCGTCACGGCATTTTTGATGATTTCCGCCGACACGAAACCGTAACTGCCCACGTTCTCCTTGTAGGCGGATTGGGCTTTGGCTTCCAATGCGGACAAGGAGGCATTCAGCCTGGCCAGTTCGTTTTTCTTTTCGCCGGTGAGGTCTGCTTTCCTGCCGTCAACGACGGACCTGCCCGTGTCTGCGTTCCAAAATTCAGGCTCGACCTCCACCCCCGTGGAGTATTGGCATACTTTTCCGTCAAGGGTAATCCTGCCCATGACGGGACATTTCCCGTTTTTCTTTATTTTCTGACGGTTGATGTAGAACAATAGCTTGAATGTGCTGCGCATGGCTTATCCCTCCATCATTTGTTTGACGATCGCCGCCTGTTTCCAGCTCGGATTGACTTTACGCCGGGTATTGTCCTTGCGTATCGTGGACGGGGCGGTGTCAATCCCGAACAAGGAGAACTTCCCGGCAATGGTTTCATTCAGCCTGTCCACGTCGCGGTCTATCTTGTCCCGTGTGACTTTTGCGTACCGTTGGGTGGTCTTGATATGCTTATGTCCCATGATTTTGCTCACGGTCTCAATCGGGATGCCCTGGGAGAGGCAAATTATGCTGCCGAAGGTATGTCTGGCCTGGTGGAATGAAACCGGACGGTTGATGCCGCACATGACGGCCATTTTCTTCAGATGCCGGTTCATGCTCTCCTTCGTAAGCATGGGCAACAACTTGCCGCTTGCATCCATCCCCCTGTATTTTTTCAGGATGGCAAGCGGTATCTCCATCAGCCTCACGCATTCGGGCGTCCCTGTCTTCTGGCGTTCGGTGTGAATCCACAGGCTTCCGTCCTCGGCCTTCACAAGGTTTTTCCCTGTCAATGCCCTCATGTCGCAATAGCAGATGCCCGTCCAGCACGAGAACAAGAACATGTCGCGTGTAAAGTTGCGGTTGGGCGTGTCATAGGTGGTATTCGCAAACCTGTCCAGTTCCTGCTCCGTGAGATACATCTGCCTGAACTCCGGTTTCTGCGGCGCGTATCCCTTGAACGGGCTGAAAGGAATGATTCCCCTGAACACGGCAAGCATCATCACGCTTTTCAGGCGGTTGACGTGACCGAGTATCGTCCTCGGCTTGAAATGCCTGACGGTGCGCATATACATGTCAAAATCCTCGATGAAGTTGTCGTCAATCTGTTTTATCGGCATGTCCGAAAGCCTGTATTTCTCTTTCAGGAACATGGAGAGGTGGCGGCAGGTGTTCGTGTACTGGTAATAAGTGTTCACGGCACGGTTCACGCCCACACGCAAGGAATATTCCCCGTTGTGTTCCTCGAACAGTCTCATGATGGTATCCCGGGATTCGGCCACCCCTTGGAATACATTCTTTACGTCCCCTGCCGAGACAATGTCCCTGATGTCTTTCAGTTCGTTGAACCTTTGCCGCAAAAGGAGCAAGGTACGTTCAATCTCGCGATTGCCCATGAGTGCCGTCTTGCTCTTGCCCGTGCACCGCTGTGCCGTGGCGTTCCATAACTTGGCGTTCACCTTGAACTTGCAGGAGAATTGCGCGATGGAGTTTTGTTTCCCCTTGACGGTGATTCTCCCCATGAGTGGTGACATCCCGTCCTTGTCCTGTCCGCTGCGCTTGATGTAGAGCAGCACTTTCATTTCTGTCTTTGTTGCCATGACTTTTTTTGGTTGCAATATTAGTGATACATTGCCGACCGACAGAATTGGAAACGGTGCAGAACGGCGCAAATGGAACGGGTGCTGTTAAATCTCCGGATTTGATACCCTTTCCACACGTATAATGCTTGTTTACAAGCATTAGGGACGCTGTATTTCAGTATTCAAAACCATACGGATACAGGTAATGACTTGGTAGCGGAAACCCCGCTGTATTTTGCCTGTCCCTGCTTTTTAACCGAAATGGCAAACTGCTGAAAAACTACTGTTATACAACGGTTTGTGCTTGGATTTCCATGCTCCTGTTTCTCTTGCTTCGATACTTCTCTCTCCCTTTACCGCCTTGTCTTTCGTGGATATGAAAGAACTCACAACGGATGAAATAGTGGAGGTGAACGGTGAGAAATGGATATTGTCGAAACGGCACAAGACAAATGTCCCGTTCCAAGTGAAGTTGCTGGATATTCCCTTGCAGATAATCGAACGGTACAAGTATCTGTCGGAAGACAAGCTGGTTTTCGGGAAAATCAACTATTGGACGATGTGCAAACAGCTGAAAAAGGTAATGGCGGAATGCGGAATAGAGAAGCATATCTCCTACCATTGCGCACGTCATACGTTTGGAACACTGGCTCTTAGCAAGGGGATGCCCATTGAAAGCGTGAGCCGTGTTCTGGGACACACGAACATTGTCACGACTCAAATCTATGCGAAGATAACCACGCAGAAACTTGACAATGACCTGACGATGTTCGGCAACAAGCTGAACGCATCGTTCGGAAGTGTAACCCCATAACCAAGCATAGCCATGAAACGAAGCATCATCACAACGGACGGCAACGGCAACATCACCTTGCCGACCGACATTAGCGCAACCGCCATGAGCGAATGGGAACTTTGCGACCTGTTCGGAGTAACCGCCCCGACATTCCGTGCAGGGCTGAAGGCTCTTTGCAAGAGCGGAGTTTTAAGGGAATACGGGATAAGGCGAAGCATACGGGTATCCGATAATTGCTGTATGGAGGTTTACAACCTTGAAGCGATAGTTACCCTCGCTTTCCATATCGGCACATTCGGAGCGGAACGGGTACGCAATGCCGTTCTTGAAAGACTGTACCTGCGAAAAGAGAAAACAAGCATCTTCTTCTCGCTGAATACCAACGGTATATCCAAATCCGAATACTTCTCGTAGCTGAATGCCTGACATTATTCACTCGGTAAGTCAGTAATTCATTAAGTCAGTACGACAGAACGACAGACGCTCTGATTTTTTCTCCCGAAAAGCGTAATCCGACATTTGCTTTTCGGGAGTTTTTCCGTTTGCACAGCCCCAAGCCATTGAACGTTTTTGTTTCGGGGGCTATTTGTCACCATTCTGCCGTGTTTTGCATAACAACCTATCCGATAATTGATTATATTTTTGCAGCTGGTAATTTTCAAACTTAAAACCATTTGATTATGTCAGCTATCGAACAACAAGACAGCCACAGATCGCCATCGGATGGCGGCATGGCAAAGGAAGAATTTATCCGTGTCGGGACAACGCTCTACAAGATTGTGGAGCAACCGAGACTGAACGGAGGGTATGTGAAGAAACGCATCGCATGGAACAACGAGACCCTGCGACAGGATTACGGCAAGGATTACATCGGCAGCGTTCCCAAGTATGACGGCTTCTGCACCGTACCCGAACACATCGGCTACCGTTCCGTGGTCGGCAAGTTCCTTAACCTTTACGAACCGATAGACCACCGACCGCAGGAGGGCGATTTATCGCATATCCAATCTTTGGTACAGCACATCTTCGGGGAACAATACGAGTTGGGGATGGACTATCTACAACTGCTTTACCTGCAACCGATTCAGAAGTTGCCTATCCTGCTGTTGGTGTCGGAAGAACGCAACACGGGCAAAAGCACCTTCCTGAACTTTCTGAAAGCCCTTTTTCAGAACAATGTGACTTTCAACACCAACGAGGATTTCCGCAGCCAGTTCAATTCCGACTGGGCTGGCAAGTTGCTTATCGTGGTGGATGAGGTGCTGCTCAACCGCAGGGAGGATAGCGAGCGGTTGAAGAACCTCAGCACCACACTTTCCTATAAGGTGGAAGCCAAAGGCAAAGACCGTGACGAGATTGCGTTCTTCGCCAAATTCGTGCTGTGTTCCAACAACGAGCATCTGCCCGTAATCATAGACGCAGGGGAAACACGCTATTGGGTGCGCAAGATAAACCGCTTGCAGTCCGATGATACCGACTTCCTGCAAAAGCTGAAAGCGGAGATACCCGCCTTTCTCCATTTCCTGCAACACAGAAAACTGTCCACCGAAAAGGAAAGCCGGATGTGGTTCAACCCCACATTGCTGCATACAGAAGCCTTGCAGAAGATTATCCGTAGCAACCGCAATCGGCTGGAGATAGAGATGTCGGAACTGCTGCTTGACATTATGGTTGCAATGGATGTGGATAGCGTTTCATTCTGCCTTAACGACCTTGTCGTACTGCTGGTGCACTCGCAGGTAAAGGCGGAAAAGCACCAAGTGCGTAAGGTGGTGCAGGAGTGCTGGAAACTAACACCTGCACCAAACGGGCTTACCTACACCACTTATCAGGGCAATTACAACAGAAGTTGTCACTATGAGCCGATAAAGAGGGTGGGACGCTTCTACACCGTCACAAGGGAGCAACTCGAATCCCTGTAATACTATCATTTTTCTGTTGAATTGTTGAATATGGGTATAAATACACTGACAATAAACGATATACATTCTCAACAAAATTTCAACAAGCCAAAAGAGAAGTTGAGAGACCACCGACACCCGTTTGTGGATTTCTCTTTTGGTGAGCGGTTTGTTGAGAAGATGTTGAGAGGTTACGAGGCTGTATATAAACATATTACATCAACAGTTCATCAAATCAACAAATTTTCATCAACTTCAAAACCGTATGTAATATGACAATCCAAGATGTAAAGCAAATCAAACTGGCAGACTATCTGCAAAGTCTGGGCTATACGCCTGTAAAGCAACAAGGCAGGAACCTGTGGTACAAATCACCGTTACGGGAAGAAACGGACGCATCGTTCAAGGTAAACACCGAGCTTGAAAAATGGTACGACTTCGGCATCGGCAAAGGCGGTAATATCATTGCATTGGCAGCGGAACTCTACCATTCGGGAGATGTAGCCTATCTGCTGAAACGCATAGAGGAGCGGACAGCATACATCCGCCCTGCATCGTTCTCTTTTGGCAGACAGCATTCCGACAATCAGCCTTATCAGGGATTAAGGGTTGGTGAGTTGTCCTCTCCTGCTCTTATCGCCTATCTGCAAGAAAGGGGAATAAACATCGGACTTGCCAAAAGAGAATGCAGGGAGCTTCGGTTTATGAATGCCGACAAACCCTATTTTGCCATCGGCTTTCCGAACATGGCAGGAGGATATGAAGTGCGCAACAGATACTTCAAGGGATGTGTCGCCCCGAAAGACATCACCCATATCCGACAGCAGGGCGGACAACGATGTATGTGTTACCTGTTTGAGGGGTTCATGGATTACCTTTCATTCCTTACCATCCGAGTAGAAAACAATCCGCAACACCCGCGATTGGACACACAGGACTATATCATATTGAACTCCGTTTCCAATCTTGCAAAAGCGGAAAGCATATTGGAGACCTACACCCAAGTCGGCTGTTTCCTTGACAACGACACGGCAGGACGGAACACCTGCACGAAACTGAAAGAGAAGTTTGGGGAACGCCTGCTTGACAAGTCAATGTACTATCGTGAGTATAAGGACTTGAACGACTACCTGTGCGGTAAGCCCTTGTCCCAATCGGCAGAGCCGATAAAGGAGAAGAAGCAAGTCCAATTCGCAAGGCGGATGATGCAGCCACCGAAAAAGAAAGGGGGATTTCATCTGTAATATGCACGTTCGCTTTCCCAAAGGTATTTAGACAGAAATACCATAGCTCAATAGGGCGTTTTCTTCACGCATTACTCCGTAACGCTAAAAACACCCTATCGAGCCAAAGGGAAATCCCTTTGGAAACCCTGTGCAAACGAGTGCAGCAAGGACTCATTTGCATAATAAACCCTGTGAACCGATGCCACAGGCAGAGAGAAGAAACATAACGATAACCGCAAAAATAGAAATAATATGGGATATTTTTCATTGGACATAAAGAAAGCAAAGGGGACATCGGACACCACGCAGTCCGACCATATAGAGAGAAAGATAATACCTAAAAACGCAGACCCGACAAGAACACATCTGAACAGGGTGCTTGTCGAATACCCCGATGGCGTTCACGGCAGGGATGAAGCGATTGCCCACAGGCTGAACACGGCAGGCATCAGACGGAAAATCACACACGACCAAGTCCGTGTTGTCCGGGTGGTTTTATCGGGTACGCACGAGGACATGATGAACATACAGGAAAAAGGAAAGCTTGATGAATGGTGCAACGACAGCATCCAATGGCTTCAAGCCACATTTGGCAAAGACAATGTGGTTGCTGCCCATCTGCACATGGACGAGAAGACTCCACACATCCACGCAGCCGTTGTTCCCATCGTAATAGGTGAAAGGCGCAAAGCCAAGAAAGAACAGACGGACGGCAAGCGCAAGTACCGCAAGAAAACAAATTCCGTCCGTTTGTGTGCCGATGACCTGTTCAACCGCCAGACCTTGATTGCCTACCACGACAATTACGCAAGGGTGATGACGAAATACGGATTGCAACGTGGGGTACGGGGCTCGGAAGCACGGCACACTACCACCATGCAGTATTATCGGGACTTGAAAAAGAAGAATGAAACCCTTGAAACCGAAACCAGACTATTGCAGGAGAAGAAGACCAAAGCGCAGGAGGAGTTGAGACAGGTAAAAGCGGAAATCCGCACCGACAAGTTCAAAAGCGCAGCCACCGATACGGCAACCGCCCTTGCAAGCAGTGTGGGTTCTCTTTTCGGAAGTGGAAAAATGAAATCATTGGAACGTAGGAACGAGGACTTGCAAGACCGCATCCTTGAACTTGAAGACGAAGCCCGACAACGGGAACGGCAACAAGCCGAACAGATACAGGAGATAAGAAACGCTTACGAGCAACAGCACCGTAAGCTGTCGGAGTTTACAGATTTTGTCAGACGCTACTTTCCGTATGTGGAGAAGCTTATACCTGTGGTAAACTTCCTACGTGAACGTTTGGGTTTCAATGACGGAATAATCAGAAGACTGTGCGAGTTCAAGGAGGTCGGAATAAAAGGTAAACTCTATTCTTCCGAGTTTAACCGAAGTTTTGATACCCGACATTCTGTCTGCTCCATCAAACAGGATGAAAGCGGTAAATTCGATTTCAAGATAGACGGGGTTTCACATGTGAACTGGTTCAGAAAGAAGATGAATGAGTTTAGGGAAGCCATGGGAATACCTAAGCAGAAACAAGATAGAGGTATAAAACTATAAATCAAAGGAACGGCCGTAATAATCTGCCTGTATTGAGCGGATTATCACGGCTTTTTTATACTTTTGCAAATGGATTGAGACAACTCTGTCCAAAGACATATGAAAATAGAAGAAGCGTTATGCTCATCTTGTACTTGAAAACGTAGGAAATTTTCAATTAGATGCAAGGATAGCATAGTGGTTCTCACGCATATAGCGTGGGCTGCTATTGTTACATCTGCATCTATGGTTTCCTACGACCTTCAAGTAAAGAGTGTGGCATACAGTTCCACGCTTTTTAGTTTAGCCTTATGGTGACAAATATGAATAACATAAAATGGAATATAAATGATATTAACTGCACAACAGAAGCAAGCAATGATAATGATTGAAAAGTTCATTGCAGATAAAGATAGCCAAGTATTTATTTTGAAAGGATATGCAGGTACAGGTAAAACGACATTGATTCGTAGTATTGCAGATTATTTATCTACTCAATCTTTACATATTCAGTTAATGGCTCCGACCGGACGTGCTGCAAAAATATTACGTTCTAAATTACCAAATTATGGTGCTTCTACTATTCATAGGGGAATCTATAATTTTTCTCATCTAATAGTGGAAGAATCTGAAGGAACACTTAAATATATATTTCCACTTAAAGATAACCACGAGAGGTGTATTTATATTATTGACGAAGCCTCCATGATTAGTTCTCGTGAATCAAAGAATGAACTTTTCCAATTTGGTACAGGAGTATTAATAAAAGATTTACTTAGTTATGCAAGATTAAACTTCGGTGGAAAGGTAATTTTTGTTGGTGACCCTATGCAGTTGCCTCCCGTAGGTGATGATTGTTCTGTTGCATTAGATGAAACTTATTTTGATATACTAGAAATGAATGTATATTCTTATGAGCTCACAGACATTGTTCGTCAAGATAAGAATAGTTGTATTTTGGCTAATGCTACAATACTTCGTGAGTTGATTCGGAAAAAAGAACGAAATCGCCTTGTGTTCAAGAAAAAGGAACATGAAGTAATGGATATTGGAGCAATGGAAGTTGCTAAGAAATATTGTGAAGATCCAGAACAATCGTCTGCTATAGTTTGTTTCTCAAATCAACAAGCAGCTGATTATAATACGGCTATTCGTAATATAATATTTCCTGAAACGAATCATGTGGCGGTAGGAGATAAATTGATGGTAGTATGCAATAGCTACTATTATGATAAATGTGAATTATTGAATGGTGATATCATAACTGTAGTAGAAACATCAAATGATATTATCTCTCAGTCTGCACCTATTTGGACTGAAAAAAATGGGAGAAAAGTAAAAGAAATCATTACGCTTGATTTCAGAGAAATAAGTTTTCAAGTAGAAGATGGTAATATTTATAAACGCTATATTATTGATACATTACTCCAAAACAAGCGACCTTCACTGACAATTGACGAAATGAAGGCTCTTTATATCAATATGGTAATGCGTATGCGTACGGAGAAAGGATTGACTAATCCTAAATCTGAAGAATTTACTAAGGCAATGTGGGGAGACCCTTTCTACAATGCTCTTCATGTAAAGTACGGTTATGCTTTTACATGCCATAAATCACAGGGTGGTGAATGGAATACAGTTTATGTAGATTTTTCAAGACGCACAGGGCTTGATGTGGATAGCCTTCGTTGGAAATATACAGCGATAACTCGAGCTTCTAAGATGTTATGGTGTATTAATCTTCCTGATGTAACACCTATTACATCTCTTAAAATAACCCCTATCAATAAAACTGCAAAAACAGCTGTTAATGCTTTATCTTTTGATAATATAGAGGATACACCTTTTCATCCTTCATCAATATTACCTTCAGTAAAATGTAAATATTGGTCTGTTGTAAAGAATATGAATGGAACTCTATATTCAGTAAAGAACGTTATCTGTAAACCTTGGAGAGATATTTATGAAGTAAATACACCAACCGGTATAGTAAGAATTGATGCAATATATAATGGAGCAGGTCTGTTTACAAAATATGAAACAGATGCCAATGACACTGAGTTGTTGTTTTTCTTCCAGAATGATGAAAATATCAAATATAAAATAGACTATCATCCATCTTTGGAGTCATTAAAGATGCTACATAGTCGCATGATTTCTTTGTGTGATGAATGTGGTATCATATTAACAAATGTGGTGGAAGAACATTACCAACTCGTATATTATATGAAAGCTTCTGGTAATTATGCTGCTATAACTTTTTTCTTTAATGGGAAAGGGTTTATTAACTATGCTGCTCCACTTTCTGATATCGGAGAAGCTGATATTAAACTGTCACAACTCATAGAAAAATTAACATAATAGAAGAATACTAATGTCTGTAAAAGAAGTAACATTATTGCGTAAAAGTGGTAATCTAAAAGAAGCATATAAGATGGCCATAGATGATCTGAAAGAAGATAGGAATAACCCATGGGCACAAATGTCTCTCTTTTGGGTTCTGCGTGATATATGTCAGCAACTATGCAATAGAAACGCCATAGATAAAGCTAAAATTTGCTTGAAAGAGATGTCTTCATTACTTCCTACAATGGTGGATGATAGTGGCGCAGGAGAAAGAGCTTATACTAATTTGTATAAACGATTGCAACCTAACGCTGATGCTATTTCAAAAGCATCCGAGCTATCAAAAAATGATCCTTCAAATGCTTATGTTCAGGTAAAGAATTATATTGACTCTGCAAATGATGTAGATTCAGCTTTGCATGAAGAGTTAGGCTGGATAATTTATCGTTATATCAAGGCTAAAATTTCAAATTTGACATCGTTGGAAATAAGAACGTTGCTAAAAGACTATATGTATCTTAGGAATGAACGTCCTTCAATGCTTCATTCTCAAATATTGAACTTTGCTTTGAGTTTCTCAAAAGAACATTCTGATTTTAGTTTTTACCGTTTCTTTATGCTCTGGGAACCAGAAAATTTACGTTATGAAGATTTGAACAAGGGCTATTACAATGGTAGTGAAATTCCCTCGCTTATTTCTCGTATATGTCGTCAAATTGTAAATAGCGGCGAGGATATTGATGTCGAGATGCTGTGTGAAAAGATAAATCTCCCAAAAACAGAAACACTTGACCTGTTACGTGAACCGCAGTTTTGGGAAATTATGAATCTTCATAAAGAAGGTAAAATGCGTGAGATGTTTGAAGCTTTTACTGTCTATAATAAAAGAAACGCCGTTTATGGTGCTTCTCATTGGCATTCTGAAGTGTTGAAAATTGCAGAGCGTCACATGAATGGTCAAGAAACATGGAGATTTATTTACTTTTTTAGAGATTGGAGATATGAAAACCTCATGGATGCTGATTGGAAAGAAGAAACAGATAATAATGGTAACACTTATAAACCTTTGGCTGTTAAAGCAGCAAAGAAGTGTTATGAATATCTCAAAGAATCACACCCAAGAGATGCAGAACTAGTATCTTGGTTAGATTCATTGTATAATGTTCTTATTGAACGTGCTAAAAAAGATGAATGGATATTAAGACAACGAGCAATAATATATACATGGCAACAGCAATATGACCTTGCTATCAATGTGTACAAATCTTTATTACTTGAAATGAGTGAAAAATACTATGTATGGAGTGAATTGGCAGATTGTATACAAGATAGTAATGAATTAAAGATAGCATTGCTTTCTAAGGCTTTACTTGTTGAACGAAATGAAGATTTTCTCGGCTCTATTCATTTGACTTTAGCCGACCTGCTTATAAAGGAAGAGCTAACATCTGAAGCCTTATGCGAATTGAATATATATAAGAAATTTCATGAAAACACTTCCCGGAAATACCAAGAATATATTGAACGAGTCGACATATCAGTTATTCCGCCCAATAATAATAAGCTATTGTATAATAGATATGCCACCATTGCTGAAGAGTACGCTTTTTCAGAAATTGAAGCAAAAGAGGTTACGCTGGTGGATAGATGGGAAAAAGACGGAAAAACTTATTGCACTCTCACAAATGGGGTAGACGTTATATTTCAAGTGAATGTAAAGCGGTTTCCTTTTTTGACGAATGCGATATTTGGTTCTGTTTTTAGAGTAAAGTGTCATGTAGATAAAGAGGAAAAGCAAATTCAGACAAGTTGCTTCTCTTGGAATAAAACAAAAGTGACAGAAGCTAAATATATACCTCTTTGCATGCATAAGAGTGAAACAAGGCTATGGATGGGACTTCCCCAAAAGTTTGGATATGTAGAATATTTGAATGAAGAGAAGAAAATTCTACATATTGTAACGCAAGATTCCCAGCAAATATTTCAAGCTTTTAAAGAAAAATGGGGCACTATTTCAAAAGGGGATTTTGTCAGTTTCAGAGAATATACTATTATAAAAAAGAATGAAAACAAAGTAGTTATTGCTAATGTAGAAAAAGTAAATAAAGAAACTGCTTTACCGAATTTTAATTCTGGTATTGTGGTCGTTGACGATATAAACATACAAAAAAAATTATTCCATTACACTTTCGGTCAAGGAAAAATTGGAGGTATCGTATTCTTTAATGATACGGATCTTCGTCCCGAAGTAGGACAATGCTTGAAAATATTCTATTGTGTAACAAAAGACAGGAAAGGTGAAAAAAGGCCTATTGTACTTAATGTAGAAGAAACTGCAGAAATAAACACAAGTGCAATAAAGACAATTCAAGGTCACTTAGAATTAAAATATAAAAATGGTTCTTGGGATGATTCTCCTGATTTTGCATTTATTGGTGATTACTACGTTCATCATTCTGTTCTTTGTGAGTATAATATCACGAAAGACTGCTATGTTACTGCCGATGTTATATATGCTGGACAGGGTAAATGGAAAGTTATAAAAATACATCAATAGAATTATTTGACAAGAGACAAAATATATCCTATTTTTATTGCTTGCCAAATAATTTTTATACCTTTGCAATAATAAAGAGTTACTTGAATGCAATTCAAGGCAGAACATAGCATATGGCACAGTTGCTAATTCATTACCTCAAAATCGGGTAATTCTCCTAAAGTCTTTTGTATAAGGCACTAACAGAAGTTTTCCAGAATTACGGAAAAAACTACTATTTACATAGGAATCACCGTTTTTTATGTATCTTTGATCCCATATACAGGATTCTTCATGAAAGATTACAGATATTATATTACTTTGCTAAAACAATTCAAATCCAAATTTGCCGATAAATACGGTATCCTCAAAATCGGCATCTTCGGATCAGTTGTTCGTGGAGAACAAACAGAGAAAAGTGACCTGGATAGTCAAGAATAGCCAGCCTATTTTAGAAACTCCCTGTTTCCATCATCTTCCAATACTCGCATTTGCTGAATAGCAATCTGATTGAGCTTGATGAGCCGCTCTCCCTGTAGAATGCCTTGGTCGATAAAAACAGCATTGAGGTTTTCCATATTCGAGAGGCAAATGAGTTCGTTTACGGAAGCATAGTCGCGGATATTTCCTTTCAGTTCAGGATTCTGCTCCCGCCACATCTTTGCTGTCATTCCAAACATAGCCACATTCAAGACATCGGCATCATTGGCATAGATAACGCTTGCCTGTTTAGCGGTTACTTCCGCAGGTATCAGGTGTTGCCGGATTGCGTCGGTATGGATGCGGTAGTTGATTTTAGACAGTTCACGCTTGGCAGTCCAACCGAGTTGTGCTTGCTCTTCTGTCTTTAACCGCTGAAACTCACGTATCAGATATACTTTAAATTCAGGGCTAATCCACATAGCAAATTCAAAAGCGATGTCTTTATGGGCATAAGTACCACCATAGCGACCTGTCTTTGAAACAATACCAACAGCATTTGTTTTTTGCATCCACTCTTTCACACTGAGACGATAACTGTTTAATCCTGCCTGACTTTTAATTATGTCGAATTCGACACAATTAAAAGCCGAGTTATTCAGCTTCTCCCATATTCCAAGAAATTCAACCGTATTTCTATTCCTTAACCAGTTTGAAAAAAAGTATTCGCCATCTTTTGCTTTCAACATATCAGTAAGGCTGATATAGTCTTCATTGCTGATTCTAATAACGGATACGGGTATCTCTTTTATATTATCTTAGCCATATAGATCCAATTCATTAATAACCATATACAAAAAACATCCACAAAGCTATCTTAAAAACAGGAGAACACAACGCTTTTCATCAATCTTTTTCCGTTATTCTACTCCAAAGGGAAAAGGAGGAATAACACCCCCGTAATATTTCAGTAATAACTTTAGTCGCTCCGGAGGTTTGCCGTCCGCTACATTTGCGATCAGACAAACACTCTAAAACGATTAAGGTTATGAAACGAATCCTTTTATCCGCAGTTCTTTTACTGGCGTGCGGGGCTGCACAGGCCCAGTTCAATATCCGTGTGTACAACATGAACGAAGTTCTCAAGGCGAAACCCATCGACAAGGTATTGTTCACCGCCCAGTACGCCCTTTCCTTCGTCGGCGACACGGCCCATGAGGACAGGCATATCGACGAAACCATGATGCTGAAGGTTGGCGCTAAAAGTTCCCTGTTCTACAGCTATGCCCGTTTCCGCATGGACTCGCTTATCGAAATGGACAAAGCGACCGGAGCCTCGCAGGAAATCATCAATGAACACATGAAACAAGGCAACAGCCAGGTGAACTACCAGATATACAAAAACTACCCCGAAGGCAAACTGACACAACTCGAACCCATCGCCGCCAGCAATTTCCGTTCGGAAGAAAAGACAGAACTTCCCGTCTGGGAACTGCACCCCGACACGGCAACCCTCCTCGCCTACACCTGCTACAAAGCGACCTGCCGGTTCCGGGGACGGGACTACGAAGCCTGGTACACCCCGGAAATCCCCCGCAGCGAAGGCCCCTGGAAACTGCAAGGACTGCCCGGCCTGATCCTGAAAGCCTCTGACAACCGGCAGCACTACACGTTCGTCTGCACCGGCATCGAGAAAGCCCGCAAAGAGGAAGCCATCCTGTTCGCCGGAAGCGAGTACGAACCGATCTCCCGCAAAGACCTGCTCCGGGTACACGAACGCTTCGCCGCCGACCCGATCGGCTACCTGAAAGAAACCTCCCCCGGCATGCAAGTCATCGTCAAAGGAGAGGACGGACAACCGATACACCCGAAGAACACGCCTTACAACCCGATAGAAAAAGAGTAACAGAAACAAGTACAAAACGATGAAGAGCCTCCTGTATATACTCATTCTCCTGCTCACTGCCTGTAGCCTGTCTGCCCAACAAACCATCAAAGGGATTGTGACCGATGCCGAAAACGGCCAGCCGGTAGACGCCGCAACCGTGCAGATACGCAAAGCCGGACGGCAAGTCCCGCTGACCTACACCCTGACAAAGGCCGACGGCACATTCATCCTCCCGCTCCGCCAGGCAGACGATTCGCTGTTCGTCCACGTCTCGCTGTTAGGATATAAAGCGATCCGGCAAAAGATCACCGCCGGGGCAACGCTCCGTATCCGCCTCGAACCGGAAGTTTTCACACTGAAAGAGGTCGAGATACGTCCGGGACGCGTCTACGGGCGGCAGGACACGATCAACTACGACGTGTCGCAATTCATCAGCCCGAAAGACGAGGCGATCAAAGACGTGCTGAAGAAACTGCCAGGCGTGGATGTGGACGACGACGGGAAAATCTCGTACAACGGGAAAAACATCAGCAAGTTCTACGTGGAAGGAATGGACCTGACCGACGGGCGGTACAACCAACTGACCAACAACCTGCAGGCCAACGCCGTCAAGAGCGTGCAGGTAATGGAAAACCACCAGCCCATCCGTGTCCTGCAAAAGAAGCTGACAACCGAAGATATCGCCATCAACCTCAAACTGAAAGACGACTTCCGCGACCGCTGGATGGGCACGTTAGAAGGAGGCATGGGCGCTTCCCCCCTTTTGTGGGAAGGCATGGGCAATGCCATCCAGATCAGCCGTAAAAGCCAGTCCGCCTATATTTATAAAGGGAACAACCGGGGAGACGACGTGACAGACGAACAGAACATACTTACACAAATAGGAGCCGAAGGGAAAACAGGCCCTTCGATCCCGTCATTCCTTTCCCAGCCCTCCTTCTCCGCACCGCTGAAAAAGGAACGGTTGCTCTTTAACAACGTGCATTCCCTTTCCGGCAACCGGGTGTACAAGCTGAACGAAACGACACAATTACGCCTCAACGCCAACTACCTGCATGATCTCACGCAACAGGAAAGAGGCACATCCCGCATCTCCGGCGCCTCATCGGTCAACCAGCGCATCCAGACCCCGGACATGGGCGTACGCAACTACCTGCAAAACATCTGGATACGGGACAAATACACGCTCGAACTCCGTTCCCTGCTCCGCTATCACAATCTGCCGGCACGCATCCTGATAGACAGGGACAAGCAAGCGTTAAACTTGCAACAGCTATACCTGGACCATTCCCTCGCTTTCCTGCGCAAGAAGGGGAGCCTGACCCGGCAATATACGGCCGGCATAACGGGCGATCTCAATTCGATCCGGAACGGGACAAACCTGTATTTCAAACCGAACTACCAGTGTAACCTGTACAAATGGAATCTGGCTTTCAATCTTCCGCTCGTATGGACCACCTTCCCGGCAGCCGGCTTTTCCCGCTTGGCGGTCAACCCGTTCCTGTACATCAATTATAAGTTCAATTATGCCTGGCGTTTCTCCTTCCACGCCAACTATCACGAAAACTACGGAAACATCACCGACTTGTACCCGGATGCCTACCGCACGGACTACCGCAATTACCGAATGAACAACGGAATCATGCCGGTGAACCGCACGCATAGCTATTCGCTGTACGGAGAATACAAAAATACGGTGCGCGAATTCTTCGCCACCCTGTCGCTCAACCATAACCGGGGATGCTCAGACCGCATCTTCGAACAGCAAATACGGGACGGGCAAGTCACCCTTGTCTCCCACCGCCTCTCCAACCATTCTTCCGGATGGACCGCGAAGGGAACACTCTCCAAAGGCTTTTACGATTACGGGCTGAAGACTTCGCTCACTTATCTTCTTGGCCGCAGCGAGGCGGAACAGTTGAGTGCCGGCGAACGGTTGCCTTACCGATACGATTTCATGCAATACGAACCGAAGATCACCTGGACACCTGCCCGCAGCTTCTCCGCCAGCTACCAGGCCACCATCCATCTCGGAAGATCGAAGATCGGAACCGGCACACGCCTCGATCCGCTCCTGGACGTCGTCCAGAAGCTCCAGCTCTCCTACGAACTTTTCCCCGTAGAAATCAATCTATCGGCAGACCATTACCACAACGACGTCAGCCGTGACAAGGCGGTCAACACTTTCTTCGCCGACCTTTCCTTCCGGTGGAAAACGGGGAGTTGGCAATTTGTAGCCGAAGCCACCAACCTGTTCAATAAGAAACAGTACAGCTACACGCAGTATTCCGCCACGGAAAGCTATACCTCCTGGATCGATATCCGCCCGCGGGAATTTATGGCTTCGGCACGGTACAAGTTCTGAATACTTATATTATATTTGCAACTATTACAGAGATAATTACGGCCAATGAAACGAAAAGCGAACAACTACACAGGAGAAATAAAGCCGGGGGACTTCAACCTGACGGATATCTCTGCTTACTTCCTCCACACGAAAAAGAAGGGAGGGGATAACCTGTTGTCCGGCCAGACTTACTCGGACTTGGGAGTGGAAGAGTTGTTTACTTTTGCGGACAGGACGACATCGGGGATCGGGCAACAATACCTGTATCATACGCTAAGAACCATCCCCCTGGCAAAAGGGGAGATCGGGAAGAACGAAGATGTTATCAATCATCTGAAAACAGACGCAAACTTCCGGGGCAGGCTGGCGAAGGCTTTGTTCCGCCTGCGGGATACGGAGGTTTATAGCATCGTACGGTTGATGGCAGACGAACATCCGGTAGCATCCGGAAAGACCAAGATCGCCTTTACAATCCTGAAGTTTCTGCCGGCCTTGTTCCTGCTTCTTTATCTGTTTGCACATATAACAGCCTGCGGAATGCTTTCCTGGTCGCTATTATTCTGAATGCTGTTATCCATTACGCATTCAAACCCAAGAGTCTCGATTACATACATTCCGTACCCCAACTGATCAAACTCCTGGGGATAGCAGAAGAGTTGTGCAAATATCCGGAGTTAGGCAAGCTGACGAAAGAGATTCCGGATGCGTTGGCAACACTCAGGCCGATCCGGAAAACCGCTTTATTCCTTCGGATGGAGAGTAAACTACAAAGCGACATGGCTGTCTTTGTCTGGTTCTGTACCGAACTGGCTCATATTTTCTTTCTCACAGAACCGCTTTCTTTTCTGCAATCCGTATCTATTCTGAGGAATAAAAACCGGGAGATTGAAACCGTGTACCGGTTTGTCGGACTGGCGGACTGCCTGTTATCCGTCTACTACCTGCGGGAAGAGCTGCCTTATTACTGCTTGCCGGAAAAAGCGGACAATGGGTACAGACTGGAGGGTGAAGAGATATATCATCCTCTGATAGAGGACTGTGTGTCTAATTCCGTTATTATAAAAGAGAAGTCTGTACTGCTGAATGGTTCGAACATGTCCGGTAAAACAACTTTTATCCGTATAATCGGGATTAATGTCTTACTGGCGCAGACGCTTCACACTGCCTTTGCCCGGACATTCGCACTGTCCGCCCCCATAAAGATCTATTCCGCCCTGATGCTCGCCGACGACCTGTCGGAAGGAAAAAGTTTCTATATGAAAGAGGTCGATACGATCAAAGAGATGATCAGCCGGAGTCAGGAAGGAACAGCCAACCTCTTCCTGTTCGACGAGATATTCAAAGGGACGAACACCACCGAACGTATTGCTGTCGCCAAAGCCGTCTTATCATACCTGAATACTACGGATAACATAATCGTCACCTCCACACATGACGCGGAACTAGCAACATTGCTCGACACAGAATACGACCTATACCATTTCAGCGAAGTTATCCAAGATGAAACCTTCTCGTTCGACTACAAACTGAAGAGCGGTCCCCTTTACCAACGCAACGCCATCCGTTTATTGGAGATCAACGGTTTTCCGCCAACTGTCATCCGGGATGCTTACCGGACGATCGAAAAAATCAGTTATCCACCAACATCAACCCAACCCCTCTGACTGTCTGGATTTCGACAGAAGGATCATTTGTAAAGAGTTTACGTAACTTCGAAACAAAAACATCCAGGCTGCGAGAAGCAAAATAATCATCTTCAGTCTCCCAAAAACGGCTTAATATCGCTTCACGCCGGATCACTTCCCCTTTATTCTCACAGAGAAGTTCCAAAATGCCGACTTCCCGCGGAGTCAATGTTTTCTTCTTCTCATCGGCGCTTTTCAGTAGACAATGCTCTGCATCCAACTGATAGCTGCCAATCGTATATATACGGGATTGATTCTTGGAACGCGCCCCTTCTTTCATACTCAACAGTCCACGGATATGTGCATCCATTTCTTCCGCGATAAAAGGCTTTTTGATATAATTATTGGCTCCGATCTGATATCCCTCTATCACATCTTTCGGGGTGACATGGCCGGAAGCGAATAAAAGAGGCGTATCGCCGTCTATCTCCCGTATTCTGGAAACCATCTCCCTTCCATCCATTACAGGCATCTCTATATCGGTCACGATAATGTCCGGTTGATGCTCTTTCCAGGCATCCAGCCCTTCTTTTCCATTGTTAGCAATGATCACTTCATAGCCTCCGATCAAATCTTCAAGAGATGATTTCACCATGTAGCACAGGCTGGCATCATCTTCTACCAATAACAGCTTAATCATAATGTCTCAATTGTTTGGATTAGTATAGGTAAATAAATCGTAAACTCGCTGGATTGACCTTCGATACTGAACACACGGACTTCCCCGCCATGCGCTTCGGCCACCCGGTAGACATAGTTCAGTCCCAGGCCGAAACCGGCAGCTCCCCCCTTACGGTTCCGGTCGATAGCTGCCGCCCGCTCGAACTTCTCGAAAATCTTTTTCTGATCTTGGTGCGAGATACCGAATCCGTTATCTTTCACCCTGATCCATGTATAAGTATCATCCGAACCGACCGAAATATCGATCCGGACGGAATCTCCGGAATATTTGATGGCATTGTCGATCAGGTTGCTGATCGCTTCTTTCAGAAACTCTTCATCACCATATACCAGTTCTTGCCGTATATCGGTAGAAAACAGAGTCTCCTTACCCGCTTTCACCGAAAACTTCTCTATCAAATCATTGATAACCGGGGCAATCCGAAACTTCTTATTATCAAGCCTCAACTTCCCACTTTCCATCTTTGACAGAGTCAACACCTTATTTGTCAAAGCCAACAAATGAGCGACTTCATCCTCCACAATCTGAAAACTTTTTTCCCGTTTTTCCCCGGTCTGTTTATTACTATACAAAAGACGGAGTCCCAACTGAATCGAACTAAGAGGAGTCTTCATATCATGAACCATTGCATACGAAAAATCTTCCCGTAGCTTGGCGATTTTGTTTTGAAAAAAGATTACCTTGATTTGATAGACGATACAGGCAGCAACAAATACCATTATAAGGGCTGTGGCGATCAATATCAGCCCCATTCGTTCGAAGATTGTCACATAGGGATTCAATATTACAGCTTGGATACCTTCGGAGCCGTCTTCCCGGATTGGGATAATCTCTGTTTTTATTGCACCCAAAGAAGAGACTCCAGAAGCTCCGGCAGATTGAATTACAGACTGATCCTTCATATTTATATGATTCAGAACTATATCTGTTTGTATATGCTGTTCTTTTAATTTAGAGGTATAAATACTATCTAATTGGGACATATCAATAGGGAAACCCCATTGGATCAAAGATTCATGCAAAGGGACAATCATTTTCGTTAGATTTCCTGCGTCTTCTATGGGAGCAGATAATATTTCTCTCGGCTGATCAGCATCTGGCATGCTCTCTACTCTATATATTACCTCTAATTCTACAGAAACCCAGAGTTGCTCTTCTGCTTTCTCCTTGATATCATTCCACAAAAGCATATACATTTATATAACCATATTATCTGCAACGATAATATCGCTAATAAGCCTAATGCCGTAATAAATTTTACTATATATACCCTTTTCATGATATCCATGCCACAAATATATAACATTTCGATAATATTAGATAACCTTTTGATAACATATTTGCATTTTAAACCGTCATATCTTTACAATATCAAACAAAACAATATTAACATAAAATAAAAGAACATGAAATCTATCGATTTTTTATTTCAAGAACTTACAAAGAAAGAACAACAAACAATTTCGGGAGGGAGTTCAACAGAAGAAAAAGGTATCTACAAATGGGTATTAGAAAATGGGAAACTTGTTAGAATATTAATTTCTTAACCTAACGATAACGTACGGTTAACATTCGAGGCAGATCTGCCACCCTATCTTTGCAATATCAAAAACGAACAAGTCACAATCAAGAAGCCCGTTCCAGGAGGCTGTAAATATCCGGTCATAGAGAAGATCCGGATATGCTGCCCGGTTCTCCGGATCCGGGCAGCGGAAAGAATCAAACAAACAGAGATCACATTCTTAACCTAACGATAACGTAAGGATAACATTCAAGAAGAAACAACCGGTTTATCTTTGCAATATCAAAAGAGATAAAACAACAATATTACTAACAATTTTAAATTTTACTTTATGAAAAAGGATCAAAGATAGAGCGAACGCTTCCCCGGAAGTCTGTCAACCCCGAAAGTTGATAAATGCATGAACAGAATAAGAGCCTGTTTAAATTTTGCATTTGTTGGTTGTGAGAGTTGTATTGAGGATGT
>ERZ1673738.1556-NODE-1556-length-33828-cov-7.772096_pt1 | contig 33828 bp, 33 predicted proteins | sample MGYA00580198_ERZ1673738 | MGnify/ENA primary metagenome ERZ1673738 (study PRJEB41218, sample SAMN15661784) | gut metagenome | host: Homo sapiens | place: Canada: London | collected 2015-08-20/2019-03-30 | study: EMG produced TPA metagenomics assembly of...
CCGCCGGCCGTTAGGCCGGCGGACGGGCGGCGCCAAAAGGGGGCGGGCCGCACGAAGTGCGGCCCGCCCCCTTCTTTTGCTTTGTAAGTCGCTTGGGACGCCGTGTGAGGCGCTTAGGTATCCTTGCTGCGGGGCGCGCCCAGCACGGGCTGGAGCTGTACGCCGCGCAGCGCACAGTCGAGCGCGTCGGGCAGCAGACGGAAGTCGCAGACGAGCGAGGTCGGCTTTCCGATCGGGTCGTCCTGCGCGAAGGGGACGAAGTATATGTTCTTTTTCTCGATGGTCAGCGCAATGTTTTCCAGCGTGGCGCCGAGCGCGTCGTTGGTGGCCAGCGCGATGAGCGTCGGCCGGCGGTTGCGCAGATTGGCTTTGACGGCCATCGTGACCGGCCCGTCGGTGATGGCATGTGCGATTTTGCCGAGCGTATTGCCGGTGCAGGGGGCGACGACAAGCGCGTCGAGTCTGCCGCGCGTGATTTTGTCCTCGGCCTCACTGATGGTGCGCAGGATCTCGCAGCCGCAGAGCGCCTCCACGCGCAGGGCCAGATCCGTATTCCGTCCGAAGCGGGTGGACGTGTTCGCCACGCATTCGGAAAAGATCGGCAGCACCTCCGCGCCGGCGGACACAATCCGTTCGAGCGCCTGCAGCGATTGGGCATGGGTGCAGAAGGAGCCGCAGAAGGCGTATGCGATTTTCATAGTTTGTTTTAACCATAGCTTTCGGGCAGGGAAAGCATCCTTTCTTCGGAATTCGATGAAATGGGGTCAGCGCTTATAACACGCTGCATCCGGCGGGCCTTGCCGTCCGGCCAAACCCGCGTTTTTGTCGGGCGGCTCGTCGCCGCGGCATGCGCATTTGTGCGGGCGGTTATCCGTCTGCGGCCGGAAACAGGTGCGGGCGGATCTCATCGTAAATGTACTGTGCGGCTGCGGCGGGCGACGTGCGCGCGGGCAGCGCGGGGGAGAGCAGCAGCCGCTCGGAGTTGCAGCAGGGCCGTGAAGCCAGTTCGATGAACACCGCCTCGGGCTTGAGCGCGTCGAGCGCCTCGGGCGCGAGCAGGGCTGCGGGCGCGGTGTTGAAAAGCACGTCTGCCTCGCCGAGTCGTTCGGCCAGCGCTTCGATGGGCGCTGCGCGGCAGGAAAACGCTTCGGCAAAGGCGCGGTCGTTTTCCTTACGCGCAAACACGGTCACTTCCGCGCCGAACGCGCGCAGGCGGTCGGCCAGCAGCTTGCCGATCCGTCCGTAGCCGATGACGAACGCGCTGCTGCCGTGGAGCGTGCCGGGCATCCGCTCGAGCGCAATCATCAGCGCGCCCTCGGCCGAGGGGACGGCGTTGCGGATCTGCATCCGCTCGCTGTAATAGTCCAGACATACGCAGCCGGGAAAACCGCCCTTCGGCAGCATCCCGCCGAAGATCGGGAGACCGTCCGTCGCGTGCGCGAGTAGCGCGTCGAGCGGTACCGGCTCGGGATGGAGTGGCGCGTTGAGATGCGTTCCGTCCCGCGAATAGGGGACGGGCAGGAGGACCGCGTCGGCGCCTGCGAGCGCGTCCGAAATCGAGGCGCAGCGCACGGCGCAGTCGGGCAGCGCGTCGCCGAGCGCGTAAGCGCAGACCTCCGCGCCGTCGGCCGCCAGCAGCTCTGCCAGCCGGAGGAAGCGGCCGTCGCCGCCAAGGAGCGCGATCTTTTTCGTCTCTGTTACCAAATTCGCTCACCTCTGAATCGTATATTGTCAGTATATGAGGGGAAAGCGCACTTGGCAACGCAAAAAGCGCCCGCCGCGGGGCCCCCGATATATCGGGGGCCCCGCGGCGGGCGCGTGCGCGTTCCGGCTTATTTCAGAATGCTTTTGATCATTTCGATCTCGTCGTCGGTCATCGTGTCCAGCTTGATGCTGCCGCCGAACGCCTTGCTGATCTCCTCGCGCTCCAGCCGTTCGGCCTCGGCCGCACGCTTTGCGCCGAGCAGCCAGTCGCAGGTGACGTCGTAAAAATCGGCGAGCTTGACCAGATTCTCGTAGGTCGGACGCGAGCGGCCCGACTCGTAGGAGGCGATCGCCGATTGCTTGATGTTCAGCGCACGCTCGATTTCTTTCTGTGTGAAGCCGGCGTTCTTTCGCGCTCTGGCCAGTTTTTCGGGGAAATCGTTGAGCATGGTAAAATCAATCTCCTTTATATCGTTTATCCGTGCGGCAGTAGTCGCAGGGCAGATAGCCCATACAGCGCGCCTCCTCTTCGGACATCGCCAGATCGCCCGACCGGGACATCGGGCAGAACGGCCGATGGTAGAACCCGCTTCGGCAGTGCACGGCAACCGCCTGTTCGGGTTTCGGCGCATGGGGAAGCTCGATCACGCAGGTGTTCGCACCCGTGTCCGTGTACGGCGCTTTGTAGGCAAGGAACCGAAGGTGATAAATCCCGCCTGCGACAATCAGCAGCGAAGCGAGCAGATGTACGAGCCGCTTTGCCCGCTTTTCCAATATGTTTTCGCGCGGATTGCGCGTCAGCCCGAACCGGTCGAGTACCTCGGCGTCCAGTCGGTCGGTGCGTCGGTAGCGGCGAAGCCGCTGTAAGGCCAGCACCGCCTGCTCGCGGTCGAGCAGCGTTTCGGCCTGAATCTCGCCGACCGTGCGCAGATGCCGCTCCCGCAGGACACAGGGCGGCGCGAGGATGTGCAGTGCGAACATGTCGGCTTCGCGCTCCTGCGCGTTGTTTTCAAAGTTTTGTTCGCGCACGCCGTAAAACGTATGTCCGAGAAAGCAATGGCCCAGCTCGTGCGCGATGGCGAACAGCTTCGCGCCGAGCGGCAGCGTGTCCTTGTATAAAACCAGACCGACGTCCTGCGTTTGCAGCAAAAACGCGTTGCGCTTGGTGTGGGCTTGCAGCGCGAGCGATTCGATCAAGCCCTCTGCTTCGCCATAGCTCAGCAGCACCAGTTTTTCGGCCGCACAGAGCATCCGCAGCCGTTCCATATCCAGCGGCAGCCGGTCGACGCCGCGCAGCAGGATGAATTGATTGGCCAGTCGAACGATGTTTTTCACACGAAAAGCCCCTTTGAAACGCCTACTCTTATCGCAATTTTCGACAAAATACGCCTATAAAAGCAACAATACTTTATTCCGTGTCGGTCTTTCGCCGTTCGGTAAGCGATTTCACAAGCTGTCGGATGAGGGAAGCGTCCTCGTCGGAAATCTCGATGATGTCTTGTCCGTCGCCTGCGAAATCCATAATTACCAGCTTGTTCTTCTTCCGCGCCGCTTCCAGCTCGCGCGCGATGTCCGCATTGCCCAGCGGGGATGCGGCATCGCCCAGCAGGGTGTACAGCTCCACGCCGAAAACCTTGGCGAACGATTCGAGCTTGGCTCTGGACAGGTCGCATTTGCTGTGTTCGATTTTGTTGATCGAGGATTTGTGCGAATACCCGACCCGCTCGGCAAGCTGTTCCTGCGACCAGCCCCGTTCGAGACGGAGCTTTTGAATGATTTCGCCGGTTGTCATCTGTCCGCCGCCTTTCTGTTGCCGCCCCGCGGGCTGCGGGAGCTTAGACCGCCCGGCAGTGACCGGCCCGGTTCGGAACAAAGTATCACGATTGTCAAACTGATTATAGCACACATTCGTTCCAAAATCAACTTATAATGAGAAAAATTTTGAAAAAATAACAAATAAATGCCATGGCGCTCATTTGACACCAAAATGATGAGTTTTTCTGTATTTTCAGGACTTTTCTTGGCTTGCGAGGGGAATTCTACGGCTTTGCGCTTTTTAGAAAAGCCGAAAACATTTATTCGTCTGGCATTCATAACACGTTTATTTCCCAAAATTCGACAAAATCCGACGAAAGTTGACGCAAAAGGCATGACAAGCAGATTTTACCATGTTATACTTGAATCGAAAGTAGAAAAACATTCAACTTTTAAGGGCTTTGTGCAATTTTTTGCGGCATTAAAAGCTGTGTGTTTGTGCATAAGTTGCAAATTGATAAACTTTCGCCGGCACACGGCGAAAAAGGAGGAAATATAAAAATGAAAAATGAGAGGCTGATCCGGGCGCGGATTCAATGCGGCTACACCCAGTCCGAGATTGCGGCGAAGGCGAAAATCTCGCTCCGTGCGTATCAGAACTACGAATCGGGGCGCCGCTGTCCGAACGTATCGGTGGCGCGTCTGATCTCGCAGGAGCTGAACGTTCCGATGGACGAGCTGTTTTGAACCGCCATCCCAGCCGAAACGACGGCCGCAGAACGACGGAAGAGGGCCTTCCTATGTTTTGCTGCCGTCGTTTTCGTTTCTGCGCAGCATTTCGCGGCAGGCCTCGACCGAGCGGCGCACGTCGTCGAACGCGTCCGCGCGGCCTTTGAAGTGAAATCGGCCTTGACAGGAGAGCTTCTTCTGTCCGGCAAAGGCATACGGGCTGCGATTCATGCATTGTTCGGGCGCTTTGCTGCAGCCGCAGCAATCCTTCATTTTATAGAACAGCGCGTCCGCCTGCGCGGCGTCGGATTCGGCCATAGTTTGCAGCCATTCGACCGTGCGGTCGGAGCCTTGGCGGTCCTCCCGCGTCCAGAGCCAGCCGAGGCTGTGCCGAAGGTAGCTGCCGGAGATCTGCACCCGGTAGGACAGCTTGTGCGGCGCCGTATAGGTGAGCTTGCAGCAGGGGAAGCGGCCCTCGATTTTGCGCGTAAACTTCAGCTCGGGCCCGCAGCCGGTGCGCAGGTATTCGTCGGTTTTCAGCAGCCCGTCGCGCAGGTCGTCCGGCAGCGCCTGCACGCATTCCTCCGGCGTGGAGGTCGGGCCGGGACAAAGCCCGCCCGGAGAAAAGAGCAGCGGACGCACCTCATCCCTCGGCGGTGCGGCGGGCGCGTCGCCGTCGTATTCGGTCACGGACAGCTCGTAAACCGTCAGCGTCGTTTCCTTGTCGCAGGCGAGCGCCGCGTCGAAGCCGGCGGCGAAGGCATCGGCGCATTCGCCCTTCTTCAGCGCCTTTTGGTAGGGTTCCTTTTGCGCCAGACAACGCAGCTCGCCGTCCACGCGCACCCACATCGCCGCGGCGGTGTAGGTGATTTCCAGCGCAGTCGGCCGGCCGAGAGAAAGCTCGTTGTCGAACCCGCGTGCGCGCGGCTTGTAATCGCCGCCCAGAATGTCGGTGATCGGACGGTTTTCGGTCAGGCCGGTGGCGAACGCGACATGTCCCCTGCCGATAAGGATATACAGCGCCTGGTCGTCCAGCGCGGCGCGAAGCCGCAGCGTAAAGGGAACGTGCAGCTTTTCGGGGAGCCGCAGATAGGACTGCACGGGCGTGTCGTGGTTCTGGAAACGCGTGTTGAGCGTGCGCGTCGCCGTCAGGCAGAGCGCGCGTTTTCTATTCGGATGCGTACCGCGCCGTGCGGCAGCAGCGTTTCGGGGGCGATTGTGTAAGTGTGCATATTGGCGTACCTCCTTTTTGTATCCTTCGATAAGCTGCGCCGCAGCCGCAGGACGGTTACGCACAGCCGCAGGAAGTTTTGCGCTGTGGAGGCGGTATGCGCGTCGGTTGCGGTTGGGTTATGGCTGTGCGTCCTGCCCGCTTGCCAACTTTTGCTTTTGGATGGCGGCCGCTTCGCGGGCGTGCCGTTCAAGCGTCAGCAGCCGCAGCAGCGCGGCGAGCGCCTTTTCGTCCGGGTCGCGGAACCAGAAATACTGCCGCGTGAGGCTTTGGCAGATGTTGGTCAGCGTTTTTCCGCAGACGGTGATCGTTTTCCCCGGCGCGCAGCCGTGCGCGTTGCGGGGCGGAAGCATAGCGTACTGCCGCAGCTTAGGTGGCGGGTCGGCATCGGCCGGCTTGTGGACGCAGTAGAATACATGCTGCCACAGGTATTCCTCCAGCCCTTCCGCGCGGACCGTCTGCTCGTAGTCGGCAAGGCGTTCCAGATACGCGGTCACGACCCAGCGGCGGTATTGCGCCCAAGACTGCTCCGAGCTGAGGGTGATGCGGCAGAGATTGCGGCCCTTGTATACGGCCTTCCATTGGTTTGTCAGCGTCCAGCTCAGCCGGATTTTGGCGTCGCGCAGCGCGTCCGCAAAGGCGAGCGCCTTTCCGGTGTCTTCGCCGAGCACGTCGGGGAGGACGTCCTCCACGCGCGGCTTGCAGGCTTTTTGCTGCCGGTAGAGGGATTCGGGCATATGGGTTCTTCCTTTCGTATGTTCAGTGCGGCAATGCGCCGTCAGCGCTTGGGCTTGGAAAAAAACAATACATAGACCAGCGCCGCGTCGATGACGAGGTCGTGGAAGCGCAGCCCGCCGAACAGCAGCAGGGAGGACAGCACCGAAACGCCGGCGACGCCCGCGCCGATGAGCTTGGGAAGCATGCCCCGTTCCCGGGATTTCCACGTCAGGTACGCGAGGACCGGCGAGCAGAAGGCAAACGCCGTCCAGCCGGCGATGACCGTGCGGCTGTACACCCCGTCGGTCAGCGCCGCCGCGGCGTAATAGGTCGCGAGCATGCCCAGGCAGAAGGGCAGGATGTTGGCCATCGCCCGCCGCGGCGTGGGGCTGTATACGGCGATCAGCGTTCCCATCAGAATCCAGACCGCCATCTGGGAGAAAATGTTCCCCAAATTCTGTGTGTATATGTCCAGCAGCCGGCTGCCGACGCCGAGCAGAAGTCCGGCGGCGAGCATAACGGCCGGATGCAGAATGCGGTTTTTCACTTCGTCGTTCCTCCTGTTCTGCACGGAAAGCGTTCGCCGACCCCGCCGGAAGCCGTATGGTGCGCGCTCCGTCGGCCGTCGGGAAATGCAAAAAATAAATGTGCGAATGTTTGGCTGTGTCGCCGGAACGCCTCTCCCGGCAGCGGCTTGTCTATGCTGCGCCGTATAGCGTATTTTTCGCCGCAAAGCAAGGCTTGGGAGAAGCGTGCGCGGCGGCGGGCGACGCAGGGCAAACGGCTTTCGAGCCGGCTTCCGCGTCCGTGTCTGCGGGGCGAACTGCTTTCGGGTTGGATTTTACGCCCGTCCGCAGGGGGCGTCGGCGTGCGCACGTCCGGCAGGCGGCCGGCATTCGGCCAGAAAGCCTTGCAGCGGGGGGGAATCCGCTGCAAGGGCTGTCTTGGCGCCGGCGCTTCGATGGACGGGCGTTTTACGGAATGTAGCGGAAGCCCCATTTTGTCATCGCATAGAAAACCGGCAGCAAAGCTTTGCCTTTTTCGGTCAGCGCGTACTCAACGTGCGGCGGAATTTCATTAAACTGCATTCTGGAGACCAATCCGTCTTTTTCCAGCTCACGCAGCGAGGATGTCAGCATAGTGTTGGTGATTTCCCCGATGTTCTTTTTCAGCGTCCCGAAACGGATCGGGTCCTGTATGCACAGCTCGTATAGAATGCGGAACTTCCATTTGCCTTGCAGCATTTCGAGCAGCGGCGTCACCGGGCAGTTCCCCGCGTCCGTCAATATGCCGAGCCGTACTTTTCGAACGTATTCTTCATAGCTTAACTCATCATTCATCGATTATTCGCCGCCTTTTCGTGGTATGGTATGCTCCGTCATACTGTGTAAGAAATTTCTGCGTACTTGACGCGGAATTTGTTTTTAGTATAATAAATGTATCGGCAAAAGTCAATACGAATTTGCCGAAAAGCTGTTTGCATATCGCAGAAAGGAAGATTTTCGCTATGAAAGAAATCAACATCGGACAGGCGACGGCCCTGACCTCCCCCGATCCGCTGGTATTGGTCTGCACAAGAAAGGAGGACGGCGGCCTCAATATGGCGCCCGTGTCCTTCTTTATGTACGCCTCCTTCGAGCCGCCTATGCTGGCGTTTGCGATGGGAAAAGCGGCCAATTCCGGCGCCAATATCCGAAGGACGGGCAAAGCGGTCCTCGCAGTCCCCGGCGTTGGACTTCGGGAGGCTGTAATGAAATACGGTTCGTCCAACGGCGGCCGGACCGATAAGCTGAAAGAAACGCCGGTTGCGCTGCAAAAGGTTGCGGGCAGCGATATTCCGATTCCGGAGGACAGCCGGGTCGCTTTTGCCGTGTCCCTTGCGCATACGGTCGAAGCGGGCGACCACTACCTGTACCTTTGCCGCATCGACAGTATGTTCGCAGATGAGACACGGGAGGCCCTGTTCGCTTGGGACGGCTATGCGAGAGTTGCGCCGGCGCAGGAGAAATGACGTTGTCTGCGCCGCTATCTGCTTGGGGTCTGCGCCGGCGCATGACTACGGCGTTTAACGCCCCGCGTTCAAAGCGGTTTGCGGAACAGCTTTGAGCGGCTTTGAAGGTTTTTTCACAGCAAAAGGCTCTGTTGAGGGCTGGCCGTCCCCGAACGGTCAAAACGGCGGGAGGAGAACCGTTCGGGTTCCCTCCCGCCGTTTTGCTGCGGCCGTCGGTCGGAATCGTTTCGGCGGGCGGTTGTCTGCCGCCGGCGCTGCGGCGTTACCGGCCGATGAAAACGCGCTCGCCGTTCGTTCGGCCGCTCGCAAGGACACGGCCGTCTTGCCGCACAGTCCAGCTCGTGCGGCCGATTTCGATGTCATAGCTGGCGCCGCAGATCCGAACGGCGGACAGGCGCATTTCCGGCAGCGCCGCCGGCAGCGCTGCGGTGAAGGAGAACGAACGCAGCCCCTCGGGCCGGATGCCGAACAGCCCCTCGGTGACGACGCGCACAAACAGCGCGCTTTCGCCCGAAAGGTGGCGCTTCTCGCCCTCGGGGTAGGCTTCGACCGCATACGGCACGCGGTCGCAGACGAGCCGCTTGTGACAGTAGTCCAAAAAGGGCTGCATAATCCGGTCGCCCGCGCCGGAAAGGAAGGCGCACTTGAAGCCGTAAAGCGTGGAGCGGTCCCAGATGGTGTCGCTGGTGTTTTCCGCCGATTTTTCGCATGTGCGCATCCCTTCCTCCGTCCAGAGATAGGGCGAAAGCATCGCGTCGAGCGTTCCGCCCGCGCGGTTCGTCAGTCCCATGCAGAGCGGCAGGCATATCCAGGCGCGCAGGGTGTCGAAGCCCTTGGAATAGCGGTAGGTTTCAAAGCCGTGCAGCGTCGCGCCGAAATAGCGCTCAATCGCTTCGCCGAGCGCCTCGGCGCGCGAATTGTACAGCGCCGCCGTATCGTTATCGCCCAGCGACGCGGCGAGCTTGGCGGCAAAGCGCAGACCGCCGCAGCAGAGGCAGGAGGTGGACAGATTCGCATAGCCGTCGGTCGGGAACCGCCCCTCCAGCTCGTCCGAATCCGAGCGGATCACGCCCTCGGGCGTTTTCCGCCTTTCGCAGTATTCCGCGCACCATCGGATCGCGCCGAACAGTTCCCGGGCGAGCGCCTCGTCGCCGGCATACAGGCAGAAAAGCGAAGCGCCGTACAGGTACATCGCCGCGTCTCCCCGGTCGCCCGCGCCCTCCCAGATGTCCAGCCCTTCGGCGATGATCGAGGAGGGCAGGGGAAGGTAAGTGTCCGACATAAAGGGAATGTAGGCGCGGTACGCGTTGCGCGACGCTTCGAGCGCAATCGGGTCGCCCGTCATCGCAAAATGCGGACCGGCGTATTCGATTTCGTCGTTGCACCAGATTGCGGCGTAATAGGCCTGCCCGCCGGGACTGTGGTATTTGCCGGTCAGCGTTTCGAAAATGCTCTCGCCCGCCCGCAGCTTGGCGAAACGCGTCATCGTGTCCAGCTCGGCGTTGCCTGTTCGGAGGACAAGCGCGCCGTCGCAGAGGGCTGCGACGCGCGCCATCCGCTTTTCCAGCTCGGCGCGGCCGTCGGGCAGGGAAAGCGTTTCGTTGGCGATGACGGCGGTGTAGAAAATGGCGAATTCGACGCTTTCGCCCGCCGGCAGGGCCATCACGTCGGGGGCAGAATGGTATATCTTGGAGAGGTAAACGCCTTTTGTCCCTCTGCCGTAGGCATGTACGGCTTCGGCGGGCGCCGACAGCGACCAGTCCGCCGCCTCCTCCGCAGTGATTCGGACAAGCTCGACGGCAAAGCGCAGATCGGCGGAAGGGAAGAAGCGGCGGACGATCCGCGCTTTGCCGTCGGTTTTGCTTTCGACCGTCAGAACGCCGTCAAAGCGGAAGACCTCGGGGTATTCGCGGACGGGCGTCCCGTTTCTAAGAAGCCGCACGCGCTCGTCCTCTCCGAGCGCGAAGCAGTAGGTGGCGTGCGTGTTGTTGGGGATCGTCCGCAGCGCGGGAAAAAAGCACTTCTGCGAAAGCGCCAGACTGCCGTCCTCCTTCACGCCGTAGGAAACGATGCAGTCGCAGCGGAGGCCGCTCATTTCGATGTCGTCCGTGTGCGGTTCGCCGTCCGCGACGCGCCAGACCAGCGTGTTGTTCTCTATGCTCCAAAACGATTTTGCCATACTTTTATATCCTTTCCCTGATGCGCCCGCTTCTGCGGCGGACGCGCGTTTTCGCCTCGCGCTCGAAGGCTTTGCCTGCATCGGGTATGGGCTGCAAGGGGGCCAGCCGCGCGCTACCGGCGTTCTGCCGGGCGGGCAGGTGGGCTGCCGGGCGGCAGCTACTTTTTCCGGCGCAGGCGCAGCTCGATGTCCCGCGCTGCCGCCGCCTGCCTAAGCAGCGCCGCGGCGTGCACGCTCTTTTCGGGCAGAGCGGCAAGCGCCGTGCTTTCCGCTAACGTTTGCAGAATCTCCTGAAGGTCGTCCAGCGGCAGCAGATTCACCGCCGTGCAGAAAAGAGCCTTTTTCCGGCCGTCGTTGTATTCGGCGAGCAGCTTCGTAAGCATCCCGAGCTTCTCGGTTTGTTCGCGGTTGTAGGCGTCTATGCCCAGCTTTTGCGCTTTCTCCGCGTCCGCTTTTTGCCGTCTGTGCGTGATGAAGGAGTCGAATTCGTCTATATGGCGGTATCGCTTGCAGGGATACCGCCGGCATTCGTAACAGTATTCGATGGGCCGCTCCTGCTCCAGACTGCACCGCGCGACCGCGCAGGCCCGGTTCCCGTTGCCGCAGCCGCCGCAATGGCCGCCCAGCCGCATCGGGCACAGGCCGCAGTTCAGTCCGCAGAGAGAAAGCAGTTGGTTTTTCCGCTCAAAAGGTTTCATAATAATACATACCGCCCGCCTTGCGCAGCCGTTTCTCGTCTGTCGGTAGTATAGCAGGCTTTTGTGAATATTTCCACCGCGCCAAGATTGTACGCCTGCAAGGCCGCCGCGCCCCGCGCCGGGTGCGAGAGGGAGAAGCGTTTTGCGCCTCCGGCATAACCCCGTCTGTGCGGCCGCCGCGTTCCTAAGAGACTGCGAATGCCGGAATCGCGGCAAAAAAGAAAAAGCCCTGCAAAAGCAGTGCTTTTTGCGCCCAAGCGTAACCGAACGGAGCAGATTCGAGCCGGTATCGCCTGCCTGTCCTTCGGATGGGAAGGAATGACTTATGGGCATTGCGGCATCGTGATGCTATGCGCCCGCCCGCGCCCGCAGACCTTGGCATAGCGTCGCTGTTTCAGATGCCGCAGGCGTATGGCACGCCCGAGGGGGATTTCACAAATCCGTAAGGCTTTATTTCACGGATAAAGAAACGCCTTTTGTCCATATAGACAAAAGGCGTTTCTTTTCTGGTGGGGACTGAGGGGATCGAACCCCCGACCCTCTGCTTGTAAGGCAGATGCTCTCCCAGCTGAGCTAAACCCCCGTTGCGGCCGCTGCTGCGGCAACGCAAGCATTATAGCATATACGTTCGGGAAAGTCAAGCGCTTTTTTGCGCCGATTTTTATTTGAAGTGGAAGTTGGTCACAATCGTATCCAGAGCGCTGATGTAGCGGTCGTAATCGGCGTCGTTCGCGGTGAAGGTGATTTGATAGATCGTGCCGTTGCGGATGCAGAAAACCTGCGCGAAGCGATAGGCCGTTTCGGTCAGCGCGCCCTTGTATTCCTTGCGCACGGCGGGTACGCCGTCCAGCTTCAGTTCGCTTTCCACACCCAACTCGTAGTCGTGAAACGTTTTTTCCAATGTGCCCTTGTAGCTGTCCCAGTAGTCGTTCACGCCCCAGTTGGCGTCCTCGCCGTCCAGTTCGAAGGCGCTGACCGAGATGCTCGTGCCGACGATGCCGCTGCTCGCCGGCGTCGGCTTGACCGCGATCATCCCCGTGTCGAGGTACACCTGCCAGGTGTCGGGGTAGTAAAAGTAAAAATCCACCGCGTCGTTGGTCGCCTTGAGCGTGCCGGAAGGCTGCTCGGATTCCTGTTCACAGGAGACCAGCGCCAGCAGCGCGCAGAGCGTCAGCAGCAGAAGCGCCGTTCGTTTCATCGTCATCGTTCCACCCAATCCTTTTTTCTATCGTTCGCCGGACGCCTCGTAGAGAATCGTCCCGCCGTCCTCGCCGGTGAGAAGCACGTTCGTGTCCGCCGCGCCGGCAAGCGCCAGCGTGCCGGCCGCCTCGCCGTCCCGCCGGCCGTAAACCCGCACGAGCGTGACGCCGTTCTGCGTGCGCGCTTCAAAGCGGGAAAAGCCGAAGCCCTTGCGCGTGACCTCGACCGTGAGAAGAAGTCCCCCGCCGCCGTCGGCTTCGCAGCCGAGGACGCGCAGCTCGTCGGGCGACAGCAGCACCTCGCCCGTCCGCCCGCGCGCCAGCCAGACGGCGGCGCCGACGGCGCACAGCGCGGCCAGAAGCAGCAGCGCGGAAAACAACGCGACCCGTTTCAATTCCCGTCACCTCGCCGTCCGTCCATCACCCGTTTGCACCGCCCCCACGGGGACGGCCGTCTGCGGCCACATCCGCTTTGCGTATCATTATAGCATATTTTTCCCCGCTCTACAAGTCCAAAACGGCAAAAAATCCATCTTTTTCGCAAGCGGCATGCCGGGGGCGCTGCCGCTGCGGTAAAATTCTTGTTCCGCACCCTGCCGAACCGAATTTTTATGAAATAATCAGAATCGGTATTCCATTTTGTGAATCGGCATGGTATACTGTCGGCAAAGGATTCAAATACAGTAAAAGCTGTACAATACGGCCGGCGGGCCGTGGGGAGGAGGGGCAGCGGATGCGGATATTCGGATTTGTTCGGGCGCTTTACGGCAGGACGGCCGTCCTCGGCGGCGCGGGCGTGCTGCTTCTGGCTTTCCTGCTGTCCGCCGCGCAATTCCTGTCCGCTTGGCAGCTTGGGCGTATGCTGGACGCCGTGGGCGCGGGGCTGTCCGACGTCCTCGCCGAAGCGGCGCTGCTGACGGCGGCGGTGGCCGTGCAGTTTGCAGCCGACGTTCTGCTGTTCCGCCTGATGCAGGGGATGACGCTCCGGCTGTCGAACCTGCTGCACGGAAAGCTGACCGAAAAGCTCTGCCGCGCGGCGTATAAGCCGCTTTCCCTGCACGACGACGGCGAGCTGATGACGACGATCACCGAAAGCGCCGAGGGGCTGGGCGCCTGCTTTTCGGTTCTCGCATCGCTCGCGCAGCTTCCGGTCAAGGTGCTCGTCGTGTTCGCCGCGATTTTCCGCATCCATTGGGCGCTGTTCGCCCTCTGCCTGGTGCTGTTTCCGCTGACGCTGCTGCCGTCGCTGCTCCTGTCGAAAAAGCTGTATGCGCTCCATCTGGACGAGCAGCGGGCCGCGGGCGCCGGCATTCGCTTCCTTCAAGAGACGATGGACTTCCTCATCGTCCTCAAGTCCTGCTGTATGGAGGGCCTGTTCGCCCGCAAAAACCGCGCGTGCCTCGATGCGCTGGAAAAGGCTTCGCTGCGCAGGGACGCGCGCGACCGGCTGATTCAGTCCTTCGCGCGCTGCATCGGCTATGCGGCCAACCCGCTGCTGCTCACGGCGGCGGCGTATCTGATCCTGCGGGGCGACATGACGGTCGGTATGATCATTTCCGTGATGTTTTTCATCGATATTGCGGGACAGGGCATTCAACTGCTCGTCGGCGTCGGCGGACAGTGGCAGGGCGTCCGCTCCTGTATGGCCCGCATCGATGCGCTTCTGGAGCTGCCCGACGAGCGCACGACCGGCGCCGAGCCCGCGCCGATGCGGGGCGCGCCCGTCTTTGAGCTGCGCGGGGTTTCGTTCTCGTATGCGGCGGAAAAGGCGCTGCGCGGCGTTTCGCTGTCTATCCTCGAGGGCGACAAGGTCGCCGTCGTCGGCCGGAGCGGCAGCGGCAAAACGACGCTGTTCAAGCTGCTCAACGGCCTTTACGAGCCGGACGAGGGCAGCCTGCTGTTTCGGGGACAGGCGCTTTCGGCGCTGTCTATCGACGCGCTCCGCCGCCGGCTTTCCGTCGTCCCGCAGGAAGCGTTTGTGTTCGAGGGTACGGTGCTCGAGAACGTGACCGTCGCCAAGCCCGGCGCGATGCGGGAGGAAGCGGCGGCCGCCTGCGCCGCCGCGCAGCTCGCCGAATGGGCGGAGGGGCTGCCGGACGGCTACGACACGCCGCTCGGCGGCGTTGCCGCCCCGCTTTCCAACGGGCAGCTGCAGCGGCTCGGGCTGGCCCGCGCGTTCCTGCGGGACACCGACGTGTGGCTGCTCGACGAGCCGACCTCCGCGCTCGACGCGAGGAATCGGGACGCCGTTATGGACCGCCTCCTGAACGACGGCGGCCGCCGGACGGTCGTCTGCATCCTGCACGAGCCGGAGCTGATTTCCCGTTTTCCCGTGCGCGTGTTTATGGAAGCGGGGGAGGTCGTCCGCGTCGAACGGACGGGAGAGGGGGGAGACGGGTGCTGAAATCGATTTTCGCATACATCCGCAAGCGCCCCGTGCTCTGGCTGGTGGGCCTTGTCCTGCCCGCGCTGGCCTCGTTCGCCGTCAACTTCGGCTTTTCGCTCAGCCTGAACGCGTATACCGCCGAGCTGACGAGCGGAGACGCTGCTTTCCGCAGCATCCTGCTTCTGATGGCCGCGACCGCCGTCTCGCTTGTGTTCGCCGTCATCGTCGAGGACGCCGCGCGGCATATCTTCTTTGCCTTTACCGTAAAAACGCAGAACGACGTCAAGCAGGCGATGTACGAAAGCATCGTGCGGACGAAATACGCCGCCCTCGGCGGCACGGACCGGGGCGCGCTTTATACCCTGTACACCCGCGATACGGCGACGGCGGCGAGCATTCCCGCCGGCGACCTGTTCGGCATCCTGTTCCCGCTGGTGCACGCGGTCGGCTACTTCATCGCGCTGTTCGCCGTCCATGCGCTCATCGGCGCAATCGTTTCGGCGCTGACGGCCGCCATCATCGCGCTGAATCTGGTGTTCGTCAACCGCTTCCGCGCGCTGGAGGTAGCGTCGCTGGAAAAGCGCGAGGCGTTTGCGCGCAGCGTTGACACGGCGGTGCGCGGGCGGATCACCGTCCGCCAGCTTCAGCTTGGACACACGGTTTCCGCGCGGATGGCCGCCGCGGCCGGCGACGTCTGTGAGGCGGGACGGCGGGTCGTGCGCCTGCAGCTTTGCCGGAAGCTGACGCTGGAGTTGCTGACCACAATCTGTACGTCACTTGTCACGCCGGTCGCCTGCATTCTGGCCGCGTACGGCAAAATCGAGCTGGCATCGACCGTGATGATCGCGCAGATTTGCCGCTTCATCGTCTTGCAGACCAACGGGCTGGGCACGGCCGTGCAGCAGCTTGGCGTGCATCTGGTCTCTTACCGACGCCTCCGGCCGCTGCTGGCGCTGCCGGATGAATACGATGTCCCGTCTGCGTCCGACGCGCCGTCGCCGGACGGCCGCGCGCCCGCCGTCGCGTTCCGCGGCTTCGGGGTGGCTTACGACGGCAGCGCCGTCCTCAGCGGCGCGGAGGGGGAAATCCGCCGCGGCGAGATCACGGCGATTTTGGGCCCGAGCGGCAGCGGCAAGACGAGTCTGGTCAACGCGCTGCTCGGATTGACCGATTATACCGGCGAGCTGCGCGTGTTCGGCGCCGAGGTGCGCGCCGTCCGGCCGGACGCGCTACGCCGCCTGATCGCGTATTCGCCCGAGCATGGACAGCTTTTCGGGGAGGATTCGCTGCTGGAAAACCTGCTTTGCGCTGCGCCCGGCCGCACGGAGGAAGACGTTCGGCGGGTCTGCGACGCGCTGGCGCTGCACGGCGTAGAGCTGACGCGGCCCGCAGACGCGCTCTCGGGCGGGCAGCGGATGCGCGTCTCGCTGGCGCGGGCGCTGCTGCGCGACGCCGAAATCCTCGTCCTCGACGAGCCGACCGCCGCGCTGGACGGGGAGACCGAGGCGGTCGTCCTCCGGCTGCTCGCCGAGCTGAAGGCGCAGGGCAAGACGGTGCTGCTCATCACGCACCGCGGCACGACGATGACGGCGGCGGACCGCTTCCTGCTGGCGGCCGACCGAAAGCTGTACGCGTTCGATGACTGCGCGGCGGCCGTCGAAGCGCTGCGGCGCATCGAGCATGGCGCAGACAGCCCTGCGGCTGAATGATGGATACGACTGAATGGTGAATTAAGGAGAATTCAGGAAAGCGAATCGGTCAGGACGGACGAAAATGCGCGCATCGGGCCGGTCTCGCCCGATGCGCCGGCCGCCGGCCGGCCGAAGGCGGTGCGGCTGCTGAACGAGGGCGTACTTGGCGGCTTGCAGGCGCAGGCGCTTCCGGGTGTGATCGATCGGGCAAACCCTTCACGATGGCGAACGGCATCGCCAACGTCCGCCGGCTGTCGCCGGCGCTCGCGCACAGCCCCGCGCCGCATTGCGCGTCTTTTCTTTTTCCGTCTGCAAGGCGGGGCGTGAAATCGGCGCTTTTGGACTCGTCGTGCTGCGGCGGCAAGAAAGAGAAAAGCAAAAAAGAGGTGAGAAGGAATCTCACCTCTTTTTATCGTCCGCACAGCGGGAGAGCAAAGGCCCGAGACGGCTTTGGAACAGCACGGAAACGCTGCCTTTCACAGCAAACCATATGGACGGACGAACGCCTTGCGGTTAGTCCATATCATATCCGGCGATGTCGTTTTTCAAAAAGTTCGGCTGCGCGATAAACGGGGCTTCCAGATGATAGCCTTTGTTTTTCAGTATTCTGAATTTGAAATCCAAAAGCTCGGCCGGCACATATAGCTCTTTGGCGATGCTGAAAAATGTTTTGTCCTTATCGTTCAGCAGCTCGAATAAATCGTTGTCGGGAATGATGAGCTCTGCGGCAAAAAGATTTGCTTCGTACTCTGCCGGAACAGAGGATTCAAACAGCTCGATTTCCTGAAAGCCATGTAGCGCCGCGAATTCGGTATGTAAAATAGAGTGCCCGAGCTCATGGCCGCAAAGGACGCGCTGTACGATTTTTCCGGAGCGGGAATTGATGACTATGTTTTTGATACGAGACTGGTAGAAATAAAAGGCCTTCAGGGCATAGCCGAGATCCTTATAATGCACCTTGATTTTCAGTTCCTTGCAGAGCTTGAAGGGGTCTCTGGTGTCGTATTTTTTAATCAAATGGTCAATCTTTTGAGAAATTTCAGGTATGGACGTCATTCCTATAACTCCTGTAATCCGTGAAATGAGAAGGGCTGCTCCCGCCGTATTGCCGATTATTCTTTGCGCGTTTTTCTGCTTCTGCGGACACGCTTGGGGGTGAATTTGGCACGGGCCTCTTCTTTGGACTCCAAATAGACTTCCATCAGCGACTGGAAAAACAAATCCTTTGCCGCGTCGTCCAACTCGCCGCCGGCAAAGAGCGCGGAGGCTCTGGATAAAATTGCGTTTGCTTCGCGGACTCCCTTATAGCCGTATTCGTTCTTGACATTGGCGATGAAAATGTCTTGATCGACGTTTTTCTGCAGGTCGGTTTCTTCTTCGTCCAAGAGATAGCTGACGGAAACATGAAGCGCGTCTGCAATTTTACGCATATTTCCGCTTCTCGGCATCGTGCCGGTCTGCTCGTATGTATACAGGGATCGCGCAGAAATGCCCGTCTTTTCAGCCAGCTCGCTCTGAGAAAGGTTTTGTACGAGCCGGAGCTGTTTTACCTTTTCGCCGAACGTCATTAAAAACACCTCGTTTATGATTCATAAAGTTCCGATTAACACTTGACAAACTTCCGATATGGCGGTATAATAAAAGTGCAGATAACTTCCGATTGATATTGTAACACGAAGCGCAGCTCCTGTCAAGACGGAAAATCAAAAACATAGGCTTATTGTGCGCATTTTTTCAAAAAATAATAGGAAGAGGGGTTTGGGAAGGTATGCAGGCGGAATACAAGTACAAGGCGAGCTGTCCGATTTGCGGCAGAAATCTGTTTCGGGGCTCTCCTGAATCGGTGATAGAAGGGAATTGTCCCAAATGCGGGAGCGCGCTCGTGATTCGGTATTCGAATACAGGCGTTGCGGTGACCGTATCCGTTTCAGAGGACAAACGGGAGGAGACGATAAAAGTGAATATGCCGAAGAGATAAGTTGAACTTGTTTGAAAATCAAGAGGAACCTGGCGAATTTGCAGAACCCGAAAGGGCTTGGGCTGTATGTTCGCCGGGTTCTTTTTTTGTTTTCAGCGCCTTGTATCGCCGCTGAAATTTGCAAATGCAACCCGGACACAGGCTGTCCGAATTAACCTTTAGAATGAGGACAGGAAAGGAGGGAAGAGAGCAAGTGGGAACGGCCGAAAGACGCCGACAGATGATGCTGCTGCTGTGCCGGCGAAGACATGAGACAATGCGGAATCTGGCGTCAGAATTCGGCGTTTCCGAAAGGACGATCAGAAGAGATGTCGAGGCATTAAGCTGCACGGAGCCGATTTACACCCAGCCGGGACGCTACGGAGGCGGGGTGTATGTGATGGAGGGTTACTACATAGACCGTATGTATATGTCCTCTGAGGAAATCGGCGTATTGAAAAAGGTGGAAATGTTTTCTTCTGCAAAGTCGCCGTGGAGGCTGACCGCCGCGGAGCTTGCAATATTGAAAACGATGATCGCCAAATATGAAAAACCGACGGTACTGGAAAGGAAATGAAAGATGAGAAACGATGAAAAAACACTGTTTATAAAGCTGTGCAGCTTTCTGGACGCAGACGAAGAGGCTCTTGCCGGTCTTTTGAACGAGAATGCTACGCCGGCAGTTTTGGGGCAGCTTTTCTTCAATCGTATGCAGGGGACTGCGTACGAGACGCTGCGAAAAAGCGGTCTGCTCGGCGCCGTAAGCCGCGAGTTCAGAAACGCCCTCAAGGGCGCATGGGAGCAGAATTGTCAGAGGAACGAGAGCTTTTATACGGCGGTGAAGCTCTTATCGGAGCTTCTCGCCGGAAAGGAAGGAAAGTATGCCATGCTCAAGGGGGCGGTGCTTTGCGGAAAATACCCGAACGGCTGCCGGACCTCCAATGACGTCGACCTTTTGCTTTTGCCCGAGCACATCACTGAGCTTGGCGACGTGCTGGAGGCGGCGGGATTCCGTCAGGGGGAGCTTAAAAGCGGTGCGTTTGTTCCGGCGACAAGACGGGAGATCATTGCCTCGCGTATGATGCGCGGGGAAACCGTCCCGTATATTTTGGAGCTGCGTCTTCCGATGATGCAGTATCTTGAGGTGGATTTGAATTTTTCCCTGGACTACAAAAACAGCGGCGCCGACACGCTCGAAAAAATGCTTTCGCAGACCGAGCGGATTTCTGTCGGAAATACGCCCTTGCAGACGCTCTGCGAAGAGGATTTCTTCCTTCACCTCTGCGGGCATTTGTATAAGGAGGCCGCGACGCTTCCCTGGATTCAGATGAAGCGGGACATGACGCTGTATAAATACTGCGATATTTATATGCTTATGCGTCGTATGACCGAGCGGCAGATCGCCCGGCTGATGTGCCGGGCCGAGGCGCTGCATATGCTTGATATTCTTTGCTTTGCCATCTTGCAGACGGCAGAGCTGTTTGCGTCTGCAAACTGTATTGCCGTGCAGAGCGCCGCCAAAGCGATGCTCGGACGCGAGGCGTTCCTGCATACGGTGATTTCGCCGAAAGACAGGAAAACGCTGCGGTATACCGAACCGTCTGTCTGGGAACGGTTCTTTTCCGAGGACAGAACGGCGCTGCTTGAGGAGGTGAATTGAATGCAACGGCTGTCTATGCGCCCGAATCGCACAAAGGGCAAATTGATTACCTTCTGCGGCCTTGACGGGTGCGGAAAAACGACGATGATCCGGCGGCTGATGGCGGAGCTTGAAAAAGAGCATCGGGTCTTTTTGACCAAGCAGCCCACCGATTTTGTGCGGCGCTCTGCGATTTTCCGCACTTACATGGACTGCCCGAATCACGATGCCTACGATTATCGGAGCCTGTCCCTGCTTGCGGCAAGCGACCGTGTGCAGCATGGGAGCAAGGTCATCGAACCCGCGCTTGCGCAGGGACAGATTGTTTTGAGCGATCGGTACTTTTATTCCTGCCTTGCCAATTTGAGAGCGCGCGGCTTTGAAGCGGACCGCTGGATTTACGAGATTGCCGAGTCGGTTATCCGGCCGGATATTGCCTTTTTCTTCGACCTTCCGGTTGAAGAGGCGATTTCCCGTGTGCGGAGCCGCGCGGCGGAAAAGGACCGATACATCGATATCCGGCTTCAGCATCGTCTCCGCGAGGAATATCGCGCGATTTGCAAGGCCAATCACGGGGTTTTGATTTCTACGGCCTGTCCGGCGGACGAAAGCTATGCATATGTGAAAAAAGAAGTGAGAAAGGCGGTTTTGCGCAATGAAAACGAGAGATAAAGTGATGCGGATTTTGAAAAATCTCAGTCAGCTTGATGAAATAGACAAGGACAGCACACTGCAGGGGACGCTCGGCTTCGACAGCCTGTGTATGGTGACGCTTCTCGTGGAGCTCGAGGACGCGCTCGGAGTCGAGCTTGACGAGTCGGATATGAACCCGTTCGATTTGACGACGGCAGAGGATGTGATTGCCTTGGCCGAGAGATACGCAGGTGACGCATATGGAAAAGAAGGTTGAATTGCCGGTATCTGAGCCGGTGTACAGCACCTATCAGTATCAGGGAAGCATGGCGGGTCTTTTGCGGTGCAATCCGAGTCTGCGGAATTGGTATCTGAACCATGCCCTGATGCTGCGCTGCAACAGAAAATTTCTGACCGGGTATACCACGCCGGAGGTGGATGTGGTGAATTCCTCGTGGAGGAACGCGCCGGAGGTCACGGAAAAACGGTATAGCTCCGAGCATCTTGACGGCCATATCCATTATGCCGTCCGCAGTCTGCTGAACGACGGATATTATGTCTATTACACGGGACTCGACGATTTCTATATCCCGGGGAAAAGCTGGTATCACGAGCAGCATTTTTACCACGACGGCCTGATATGCGGATATGACCAGACCGAAAAAACATACAGCCTGTATGCGTATGACAGCAGTTGGCTTTACCGTGTCTTTCAGACCCCGCAGAGCGCGTTCAACCGTGCCCGTGCAAAATCGGCGGAGAATGGCTGTTTCTATGTGATATGCGGGATGAAGCCGAGCCGGACCGAGAACGTCGTCGAGCCGGAATGTATCTATAAAAATCTGCTGGAATATCTGGACGCGTCTCCTGAAAAGTATCCCGTCACGGAGGAAGGCCGTGTGTTCGGCTTGGCGGTACATAACTATATCGCGATGTACGTCGGCAAGTTGTTCGACGGCAGCATCCCGTATGAACGGATGGACCGGCGGGTGTTTCGGATGCTCTGGGAGCATAAAAGGGTGATGCTGGAACGCCTGACTGCCGCAGAGCATGCATTGGGGCTACGGCCTGCTGTCAGTACGAAATATTCGGAAATTGTCCGTGAAGCGAACGCCATGCGCATGCTGTATGCCTCGCATCACATGAGACGGCGTGACTGTGTGCTTCCCGGCCTTCAGAACAAGCTGCTTCGAATGCGAAAGACAGAGGAAATTTGGCTGCGCGAATTTACGGAAGAAATGAAAGGGGCAATGAAAAGTGAAGCTGTGGAATCGCATCAGGCAGGCGTTGCTGCAGAATCCGTCGCAGACGCTATGTGAGCGGAATGCGGCGATGACCTATAAAGAATTGGCCGCTTTCGCGGAACGGTTTGCCAAGCGGCTGAAGGGAGAGCGCTGCTGCGCCATCCTGTGCCGTTCGGAAATGGCGGCCGCAATGGGCCTTCTGAGCTGCTTTGCGGCGGGCGTGACCGCCGTGCCGCTGTCGCTGCGGTACGGCGAGGCGCATTGCCGGAAAATCCTTGATTTCATCAGTCCGAGCTGTCTCGTTACCGACACCTACGGAGAACTGATGGTGACATACTTCGGGGAAGCGAAATATATCCGGCCCAAGGCGCATCCCGCGCTGATTATGTGTACTTCCGGGACGACCGGGACGCCGAAGGGCGTCATGCTCAGCGAGGAAAATCTTCTTGCGAACGTGCAGGCGATTGCGGCGTATTTCAACATCGGGAAAGCCGACACGGTTTTGATTGCAAGACCGCTTTATCACTGCGCCGTATTGACCGGGGAGCTTTTGACCGGGCTTGTCAAGGGCAGCAGGATCGTGTTTTACTCGCAAGCCTTTCAGCCGTCTGAGATTCTGAAACAGCTTCGGGAGAACAAAATCACCGTTTTTTGCGCGACGCCGACCCTGCTGGATATGCTGGCGAGGTTTTTGCGAAAGACCGACCCGATACGAACGCTCAAGCATATCGCCGTCAGCGGGGAGTGCTTAAGCGACGCCGTCGGCAAACGCATTGCATCCGCTTTTCCCGACGCGGCGCTTTATCATGTGTACGGGTTGACGGAGGCTTCTCCGAGAGTCAGCTTCCTGCCGCCGCCGCTGTTCCGCGAATTTCCCTCTTTTGTCGGGAAACCGCTGGACGGCGTGTCCGTCAAGCTTTGCACCTCGGACGGAAGCCCTGTCGAAGCGGGCGAAACCGGAATTCTGTGGGTACGGGGCGGCAACGTTATGCTCGGGTATTATAACGATCCGGCGCAGACGGAAAAGGTCCTGCAAAACGGTTGGCTGTGTACGGGCGACCTTGCCGAACGCAATGAAGAAGGACTGCTCAGGGTGAAGGGCCGAAGCGACGACCTTATTATCCGCGCCGGCATGAACATATACCCGCAGGAAATCGAGTCCGCACTGAAAGAAGACCCGCGCGTGCGGGAGGTGATGGCCTATGGAATGCCCCATCCCCTGCTCGGAACACAGATTGGGATGAAAATTTCGGGAGCGTTTTCGTCTGTCGAGGAGGTAAAGGCTTTGTGCGGCAAAATACTCCCGCCGTACCAGATTCCGGCTCGAATCGAGCTGACGGATAAGCTGCCGAAAAACGGCTCCGGCAAGCTCATCAGGAGGAAAGCACATGATGGAGTTTGAAAAGAAAATACTGCTGACAGAGGAGGAATATCAAGCCGTGTTGAAGCAAAGGAGCAGAGAGGAACGCCGCCATAGGCGGGAGCATTACGTCCAAAAAAACCATTATTATGACACGGAGGACCTTTCTATGAACCGCCAAGGCATTACCTGCCGGATTCGTGAAAAGGAAGGGCGGTTTACCGCTACGCATAAAACGCATGCTTCCGGCCACAGCATTGAAAAATCCGCAGCCGTCACGGGCGTGTCAGACCTTTTCCCTCTGACGTCGGCACCTTTGAAACGAAAGGGCTGTCTGCTTACCGAAAGGCACAAATGGAGCCTTGAAAACGGGATTGTCGTGTGCTTGGATAAAAACACCTATTTGGAGACTGTGGATTACGAATTGGAAATCGAGTACCCGCAGGGGCAGGAAGAGCTTGCCTATTTGGAGATCCAAGCCGTAACGGATGTTCTGTGTTCGGCCGGCCTGATGCATTCGGCGGGTGAGATTGTGGGACGTTTGCTGTGGGCCAAAAGCAAATCCCGGCGCTTTTTCGACCGTTATCGGAAACGGCAGGGCTTGCCGGAGATTGGCGGTGACAGACTGTGAAAAACGGAATTGTCGGGGAAATCAAGGTCCTGCGAAAGGGCGGGCCGATACGGGTGGATCACCGAAACGCGAATCGCTATCGGCTTGTGCTGCAGGAGGAAAACGGAAGTAGTACGGCATATTGCTTCAGCACGCCGATTTATAACCTCCGCACGGGGAAAATACTTGACTTCGCCTTTCACCAAGGCGGCGGCGTCTGTTGTTCCACGGGAAGCGGCAGCAGCATTACGGTTTCGGAGGATGTCCTGCTTGAAAATGCGGAAGGGTACTGCCGGGCGTCCTTGTGCGGCAAACCCGTTTATCACACGCCCGGCGAATTGCGGACCGGGCGGGAGACTTTGTATCCGGCCGCCAACGGCGTCGCATACAAGGTGCGGTGTTCATCGGACGCGCCTTACCGGCTTCGCGTGTCGGTCGGACGGCCCTTTCTGCAAATTCGGGAGAATCGAAAATGCTTTGCGCTGATGCGCGAGGAATTTCAGCCCTATCTGTCGGTATCATCTATCGGCGCTGTCAATGCCGGCGGACAGGTAATCGCTCCGGCGGAGCTTGCATATGAAAAAGCGTCCGACCGGGAATATATTCTGTATATAAAGCCCTGCTGCGCTTCTGCGGCATACGTTATGTTCGAGGTAAACCTCTATGAGCCCAAGCTCTTTCAGGACACGACGGTGGAAAGCGAAAACCCGGGTATGAATAACGCTTTCGGGGGCATCGCCTTCCTCGGCAATACAAGGATGTACGGCGAGCAGTGGCTGTATACAAGGCCGGATTTTTCCAAAATGCCGGAAATGCTCGGCCGTCAGGTTCGAAAAGCCGTTTGGCACCTGCCGAAGCTCGGCGGCGCAGATGTCCGCTTGACCGCCCATGAAGCGTCTGCGCGCTTTTGCAGCTTTGGCTCCAATTGGACGAATAAAATTGCAGCGGCGGCCCTTGAGACCGAGTCCTGCGCTTGTAACGGATATGTCGATCTGGACGTTACGCATATCTTGACCGACAGCAAAACCGGATTTATAAAACGCTCGGAAGGCTGGGTTGTGAGAACAAAGGTGAAAGGAAGCGGCTTTGCCGCTGTCGCAACAGGCGACAGCTATTATGCGCCGCAGATTCTTGAACTGAACTTCCAATAAAGCTCCGGCTGCAAATGCATTGCATTTTTCTATGCGGAAGCTGCCTGCGCGCGTAAAAAGCTATATGTATTTATATCTGCAATAAGAACGATAAGAACGTTCTGGTAAGCTATAAAACGAAAGTGTAAAAACAGAAAGGAAAAAACAAATGAACAACGAAAACACAAGCATTTTTGAAAACGATGCTGCAAACAACATCGTCGAGGAGGAAATTGTCCTCGCACCTCCTACGGAGTGGATTGAGGAAGCAGAGGCGATCGCTCAGAATACCCAAGACAACGAAAAGTTCCCTTTTATGCTTGCATACGACGCCAATCAAAATGAATTTCTATTGTCAATGCTGCAGACGGCAGGCGCCATTGTCGTGAAGGATGATGAAGAATATCATCTTCTTTCGACAAGGATGAATATGGCACAACTGGCATTGATCAAACGTCTGGATTGCGTGAAACGAGTCATAACCGATGAGGGGACGAACCCCTTTCTTGCAGAGGAAGCAGAAAAAAGCGTACCGACGCAATGGAACATGCAGGAGAACGGTGAGCCGCTCGACGACGGACAAAGCGAACCGAGCTTGAATATGGGCGAAGCTTCCCTTGAGATTGCCGCAGGATTGGCGGCCTCAGAGGTTGAAAAACAGAATGCGAACGGCATCGCTGCCGCATCTGCTGCAGCGGCAGCATCTGCGACCGGTTCTTGCTGTAATTGCCCGACAAATGTCAGTATGAAAACGGCCGCTGTCGTTTCTGACGAAAGCTATACAAGCGGTTACATCTGCTGTCCGGGTGCGGCACAATGGTTCAAATTCACGGCAACCAGAAGCGGTCAGTATACCATTTGTACCACCGGAAGCTTGGATACAATCGGTACCCTTTATGATTGCAGCGGTAACCTAATCGTGGAAGTCGATGATTATGCGCCTTGCGGCAAAATCAACTTCCGAATCATTCGAAATCTTACTGCCGGTTGTACCTACTATGTTAAGGTTCGCCTTCATAACAACAATACGGGAACTTATGCTTTGAAAGTAACCGATAAAGTGCTTGCCAATTATGTTACGATCAACAAAGATACGATTGTATTGGAAAAAGATGTACTGTATGAATTGCCCCTCACTGCAAACTACACCTATAAAGGCTATCTTGGCGCAAAACGAATTCCCGAATTATCCGTATCACTTTTTCCCTCTAATGCAGACGAGCAAAAAATATTGTGGTGGGAGCAGTACGGCGATGTATTGCAATGCTTTCATGGCTGGGATAATAACGGCGACCGATACATTCATGTTATGGCTTCCGAAACCGGAACCGCGAAACTTTATGCGCAAGACTGGAATGAAAACGGTAAAAGAGACGAGTGTAATATTACCGTATTTTCGAGAGAATGCGTAGAAATTGTACCGGACACGCTTGATAATGATTTTAATATGATTCGTTTCAATTCCACCGGAAAAATATGGCACTGTGTCGATCACGACCTTCTTTTTAAGGATGATTATTGGAAAGATGATAAAGATTATTATACAAATCGTGCGCTATTAAACTGTGCAGATTGGGACGAAAACGGATTCCAATATATAGATAGTGAAAAAACTTATACAGACGATGAATTATTGCTCTTATATGCGCTTGACCCTTATGGTGTGGCATATTATGTGGATTGGTATGCGACCTATGGACAGCCGGAGCATGATTCTCTCGCAAACAAATTGGAATACAAAGACAGAATATTTAAACTGCTTTTTAAAAGGGAGCCGAAATATTTTGCGCGATATGAAGTTAATTCTTGGTATACCACATACGACAAATCCGATCTATGGGCCGTAATTTCAGAATCTGAAATGTATTTTGGTATGCATAATTTACATGACGACTTTACTATAATTTCACTTTTGCAAATAGCATTTGAAATAGTGTTAATGGCTGTGGGCGGAGTGGCTAATTTTATAAAAAATGAAGTTATAAAAAAAATTATTAAATATTCAATACGAGCTATTGGTTTTTCGGAAGGGCTGCTTACCGAAGGTGTGTTTAATGCCTCGTTTGATCTTGCGCTGGATATTGCTGAGGAACGCACAAATATTAATTGGGTTGGCCATATACTTACTTGGAAATCCGCGTGTGACACTTTGGATGAGCTTGCGGAAACCATTGTCAATAATAACAATTTTTACACATCTTATATTCAATATGTCGCCAATATCAATACATATCGAGTTATTGTGCAGAATCAAAACGCCCGTTTTGAAATGCAAGACCTTAATGAAGCAATAAAGGCATTAGCATAGTAAAACGAATATACTCACAAACAAGGGACTACATAAAAACGTCTTTATGGCTTTTATGTAGTCCCAAGCATTATTCAGTTTTATCGTAAATCGAAACGAGGTGATATTGGCTTAAAACCGTATCATCCCAACCGCTTGTGTTTGGATCGTAATAAATAACGAGATTGGGGCTGGCAGTTTCCGTGTTGGGATAGCCGAATACATTTTCCGTCACCTGCGGTGCATCTCCAAGGAATGTGACACTTTCTAATGCGGTGGCGCTATGAAATGCAACGTCACCGATTTTCTCAACACTTGCGGGAATGACAAGGTTTTTAAGAGAACTTGCACAGGAAAACGAGCCGTATCCTCCTAACACGGAAAGACCGTCTTCTATCGTAAGCGTCTCTAATGCAGTACAATCAAAAAAGGTAGGATATCGATATCCTCCGTTCTTCCAATTTGTCAATGTTTTGGGAATGTAAATTTCAGTAGCAGAGGTGCAGCCATAAAATGCGCCTTCCCCGATTGTTTCCAGATTTTTGGGAAGGATAATGCTTTCAAGCGCGGTGCATTCACGAAAAGCCTCCTCTTGAATCTCAATAATACCATCCCCGAAATCCACCGTTTTTAACTGATCGCACCCATAAAACGCTCTCGCCACCACAAATTTTACACTATCGGGAATAACCACACTTTCAATGCTCGTTCCCACAAACGCACCTCCGGCGATCACTGTTACAGCCTGACCGTCGATTTTCGACGGGATAACCACTGTTTTATCGGAACCGATGTATTCCCTAATACTAATACCGCCTTCACGGCTAAAACCATATTCAAAGTCAGCAGCAGGATTCGCCTCGCTTATCAAATTGCATCCCGAAAGAGAAACAATCAAAAGACTTAATGCTGACAACAGTGCAAAAAATTTACGCATGTTCTGCCCCTCCAAAACAAATTTCTACGAATCTTACAATAAATAGTACTAAATTGCGATTGTTATTTGTCACAATATATTTATATCACAAATATATTATCTTTGCAATAGAATTGTGCATTTTTGGAAATAAAAATACATATGCAAACAAATGAATAAACAGATAATCGTATACTCTTATATGCGCTTGTTTTTTTATCTGGACGCAAATTGTCCGCATTAGCCTGTATACTGATCAAGCAGTCAAGAAAAGGAGAAGAAAATGGATGCTATCAACATAATTCTTGAGCGGCATGATCAGAGGCTGAAAACGTTGGAACGGGATATCTCAGATTTGCGCGAAGTGCAGAATGAGATTCGTTCCATGAACGAGACTTTGGTTACGCTTGCTACGGAGTTAAAACACACAAACGAACATCTTGCAAGGCATGAGCAAAAGATTGATGCCATTGAAGGTCAGCCAAAACAACGGATGCAGCAAATCGTCACGGCAATTATTGCGGCGCTTGCCGGCGGCCTTATATCCGCTCTGATCGGTATGGTGCTTGCATAGAGGAAGGAGAACAATATGGAATATCAGAAATGAGGATTATATCAGCATTATGTTCTCTAACGGAAAAATATGAAAAATCATAGGCTGCGACCTTGCTCTTCTTATTCAGTTTTATCGTAAATCGAAACGAGGTGATATTGGCTTAAAACCGTATTATCCCAACCGCTTGTGTTTGGATCGTAATAAATAACGAGGTTAGGGCTGGCAGTTACCGTGTTGGGATAGCCGAATACATTTTCCGTCACCTGCGGTGCATCTCCAAGGAATGTGACACTTTCTAATGCGGTGGCGCTATGAAATGCAACGTCACCGATTTTCTCAACACTTGCGGGAATGACAAGGTTTTTAAGAGAACTTGCACAGGAAAACGAGCCGTATCCTCCTAACACGGAAAGACCGTCTTCTATCGTAAGCGTCTCTAATGCAGTACAATCAAAAAAGGTAGGATATCGATATCCTCCGTTCTTCCAATTTGTCAATGTTTTGGGAATGTAAATTTCAGTAGCAGAGGTGCAGCCATAAAATGCGCCTTCCCCGATTGTTTCCAGATTTTTGGGAAGGATAATGCTTTCAAGCGCGGTGCATTCACGAAAAGCCTCCTCTTGAATCTCAATAATACCATCCCCGAAATCCACCGTTTTTAACTGATCGCACCCATAAAACGCTCTCGCCACCACAAATTTTACACTATCGGGAATAACCACACTTTCAATGCTCGTTCCCACAAACGCACCTCCGGCGATCACTGTTACAGCCTGACCGTCGATTTTCGACGGGATAACCACTGTTTTATCGGAACCGATGTATTCCCTAATACTAATACCGCCTTCACGGCTAAAACCATATTCAAAGTCAGCAGCAGGATTCGCCTCGCTTATCAAATTGCATCCCGAAAGAGAAACAATCAAAAGACTTAATGCTGACAACAGTGCGAAAAATTTTCTCATGTTCTGCCCCTCCAAAATAAATTTCTACGAATTAAAGACAAAGGTAAAAGGAAGCGGCTTTGCCGCCGTCGCAACAGGCGACAGTTATGATACGCCGAAATTAGGCTGCAAGCAGAAATGTCTTGTCATGCGGCCGTTCGTTGACTGTATGAAAAGGAAATTGTTTTCGTTTAATTGGGAATGCAGGTATGCGCATCCTTCAGCGGCGTTGTGTCCCAGCCTTTGGTGTCGGCGTCATAGTAAATCGTAACATCGCCGTCGAACGCATTGCCGCCAAGAAGCTCCGGGCAATCTCCCAAAAAGGTTATTTTCATTGTGCCTTCATTTTTGATGGTATTCACTCCCATGCTTTTTACGCTTGAAGGAATTGTTATGTTTACATCTGAGGTTAATGCAAAAAACATATAGCCTGAAATCGTTTGCCAGCCTTCTTCAAATTTGATTTCTTCAAGAGAGGGCAAATTGTAAAATCTTGAAAAGTCAATATCCATTTCGACTTCCGGCGGGAGCGTTATGGACTTTAATGATAAGCAGTTTGCGAATGCTTCCGTGCCAATCGTTTCAAGAGCGCGGGGAAGAATCATGCTTTCGATGGCTTCGCAATTATAGAAGGCTCTTGCTTCAATCATTTTTAACTTTTCTGCATCTTCAATGTTTATCTCTTTTAAGGAAAAGCAGTTTTCAAACACGCCCCTATCTATGCTGTACAATTCGGAATGGGGTTTTATTGTAACCGTGGTGAGCGCGGTACAATTTTTGAATGCATTGCTGCCAATTGCCTTAATCGTTTCGGGAATCACGACGGTTTCAACATCCGTATTTTGAAATGCGCCCTGCATATCGCCGTTTTCCGAATTTACCGAAACACTTTTTAGGGCTGTAACGGTACGGCCTTCTATCTTGGAGGGAATAACGACGTTTTTCGATTTTCCGATGTATTTTGTTATCAAAGCGGATTCATTGCTTGGGCTGAATTCATATTCAAAATCCGATGACGGATTTTCTTCGGCCTCGTGCGTACAGGCACAGAGCGAGGCGAGTATAGAAAAACATACCAAAATGATAAGTGCTTTTTTCATTTTACATTTCACCACTCTTAAAAAACTTTGTATAAGTTGATTATATGGTAAAAAAATGAACAATTCAACCAAAATTATGCTTGGCGTCAGAATGATAAAAGCAAAGAGGTCCCATATGGCTGAATAAATGCATGCAAATTGGATGCAGCGAAGGGCAACCGCAAAGATTCGGACGAGCATCTGAGAACGATGGTAAAAGCAATCCTGCGGAAACAAAGGCAAGTGCCCGAAAAGAAAAGCTGGGGGATTGCGAACATTTGGCTTTCATTCTGCGCCGAACCGCCGTGTGCCGAACGACAGGCATAAGGGTGTAAGAGGCGGGAAAAGTCCTTACGGCTTTTTCTATCAGCCGCCTTTTTAATACAGCCGTTAACTGACCGCATTAAAGGCTACAATGGGAATGCAATTGCAGAGAAGGCCATGATCAAGGCTTCAAAACACCAAAATTTATATCCGCTGTAAAGGAAGGAAAACAAAAAATGGTTGAAAAGAAAAAAACACAGAACGAAACTGTTCCTGCAAAAGAAAATGAGGATATCGTTCTTGCGCTGCCCGAGAAAGAGAGGGCAGCAGAAAACGCGGTTCTTATGGAAGATATTCGATTGGAAGAACCCGCTGAACAAATAACGCGGGTGAATGAGATTCCTGAGCTTCGCGACGAAAACCGCAAAGTGTTCCGGCTGTCCAACGGCGACGAACAGGCCGTGTTCTATTGTGAACCGATGCATGTGTTTGATGAATCCACCGCTTCGTTTGCCGAGGTTGACAACGCGCTTGCAGAGGAAGCGGACAAACGGCATTACCGCAGCGGCAGAAATCGCTTTGTTGCGAGATTCAGCCGCGAGGAGGAAAACGACGAGCTGTTCTCGGTGGAGAAGGGGATGTGCCGGGTTTCGGTTTCTGCAAAAAAGACCGGCAGCCGGCGCGGGCATAGCGCGGCGCCGGCGCTTTGCAGGAAGAACGCGTCCGATGTGCTGGTGTATGAAGGCGCTGTCCCCGGCGCGGATATGGAATATTATGTGACCGGCAGCGGCGTCAAAGAGAACATCATCGTTCGGGAAAGGGCGGCCGTCTACCGCTATCCCTTTACCATCGCTTGCGAGCATGTGCGCGCTGCGTTCCACGAGGACGAGCAGCGCGTGAGCTTCAAAAGTACGGAAACCGACGAGGAAGTATTCACTATCCCGGCGCCTTTTATGAGCGATGCAAACGGCGCGGTGTCTGCCGGCGTATTTTATGAACTGAAGGATGCGGCCAACGGCGCGCTCCAGCTTACCGTCATCGCCGACAGCGAGTGGATGAATGCGGAGAGCCGCGCATTCCCCGTGACGATCGATCCGCAGATCGTCGTTAACGGAAGCGGCTCTATGACGACGTATAGCTGGAACGACGGAAAGCTGTACAGTTCGTCCCTCCATACGGTCGGGACCTGCGGCGCCGGCGACGGGAGCTGCAAGGCAAACCGTATGTATATGAAGCTCCTTATGCCGGCGCTGCCCCGCAATCCGCGCATTAAGAAGGCGGAGCTGACGCTGTTTCAGTCGGGCGGCGTAAGCCAGTGCTGCGAATGCCCCTGCTTCGGCCTGTATCAGGTGACCGAGGACTTCAGCACCGGGACCTGTACGCCTACTGACAGCGCGGACCTGATCGATTTCGAGCGGATGAAGGTCGGTCACTGCGAGGACGGGGAAGTGATTTTCTATACCTTCGACGTCACCGCTCTGCTCGACGCCGTGAACAAGGGCGAGTCCGCCTACGCCAATCTGGTGCTAAAGCTGCTGGACGAGACCGATAGCTGCAGCAACTATGTATCGCTTTACGGCAGCAGTTACAGCGCATACGCCCCTCAGCTTGCGATTACATACGAATCCTCTTACGGTGTAAACGAATCCTACCGCACCCATACCCACGAGCTTGGCCGCTTCGGACAGGGCAGCATCGACCTTGCCTGCGGCAACCTGATGTTTGCGTCTGAGGACTTCGCCTGGGCGGGCAGCCGTATGCCGGTGACGCTCCGCCATCTGTACAACAGCGCGCTGTCCGATTACCAGTATACGAAGAACAGCTCGATTCGGCTGAACACGGCCGACTTCTCCGCAATGAAGCTCGGCAACGGGTTTAAGCTGAATATTATGCAGAGCATGATTCAGGCTTCTTTCCAGCATGAAGGGACTGCGTACAGCGGGTATGTGTACATCGGTGAAGACGGCTCGGAAACCTACTTCAAGGAAAGCGGCAAAGCCTGCTGCTGTGACAGCGGCACGCAGTGCTATAACCTCTATGAAGCGGTCACCGACAGCGATATGCTGTACGACCCGCAGCAGAAAATTCTTACAACCGGCGCCGATACACTGTTCTTCGACGACGACGGCCGGCTGACCGCCGTTGAGGATGCGTACGGCAACAGGATGACGATCACCTTCACCTCCGGCAGAATCACCTCCGTAACGGACGGCGCCGGCAGAGAGTTCGGCTTCGCATACGCGTCCTCCGGCTTTCTGACCTCCATTACAGCGCCGGACAATACCAGCGTTCTGTATACCTATTCGGGCAGCCAACTCACGGGGATGACATATCCGGACGGTAAGAAGGCGCGGATCACCTATTCGGCGAACAAGCCGATCGCGGTGGTGCTGCTTGACGCGGACGAGAGCGCCGTATACAAGGCGGCGTATGCCTTCAGCGGCGACCGGGTCGTAAGCGTAACCGAATACGGGGTGGAAAACGGCGCGTTTGTGCAGGGCGCGCATTCGACCTACGCCTACTCGGCGGGGTCGAGGCGAACGGTCGTGACGACGAGCGCGCCTGCGGACGCAGAGGAGGGGGAAGCCGGGGAGAACACCCTGACGACAACCTACGCCTTTGACGACGACGGCAGCGTGGTAAGCGAATATGTGTACACCGCCGATACGGGCAGCATGGGCGGCGACGGCGAGGAAAGCGGAATCAACCCCCATTCCGGCGACGGCGGCGCGGGCGTGGTCGGCAATAGCCATAACCTGCTCGTCGGCCACAATTTCGAAACGCTGGAGCAGTGGACGGGCGAGGCGGGCAACGCGGAGGATTTCTCGGTCTCGAATTATGCGTACGAGCCGTATGCGCAATACGGCAGGAGGGTTCTGCGCCTGCAGTCGTACAGCGCGGCGGCGGCA
>ERZ1673738.1557-NODE-1557-length-33785-cov-7.586244_pt1 | contig 33785 bp, 29 predicted proteins | sample MGYA00580198_ERZ1673738 | MGnify/ENA primary metagenome ERZ1673738 (study PRJEB41218, sample SAMN15661784) | gut metagenome | host: Homo sapiens | place: Canada: London | collected 2015-08-20/2019-03-30 | study: EMG produced TPA metagenomics assembly of...
GACTCAAGAGGCGTATCGGTGTAAAATAGAAGCGTTTTCGCCGTATTGTGGGATTGATAATGTCATTTTAAGACAAATATTTAAAATTTTATCGAAGTTTAATTTTTTAAGAAAAATCTTCTATAATAGAAAAATAAAAAAGTGTACAGATTCTGTAATTATTGTATTTGACAGTGGTATGACTGAGGATTTACTATGTTGGATTAAAAAAAAACAACCAAATAAAAAATTGATATTTTGGTATTGGAACCCGATGAGAACAACGATAGCATTAAATTCAATCCCAAGGGAGTATACTGTTTGGACGTATTCAAGGAAAGAGGCTGCAGAAAATAATATTTTATTTCATGAACAGTTTTTTGTCGGAGAGGATGAAGAAAAAAGTGTTGATGAAGGATATGTGTTTTTTATTGGTAAAGATAAAGGTCGATTTAACGAGCTCAAACAATACGAGAAGATTTTGAAAGAAGCTGGGATTCCAACAAAATTTATTGTTGTTTCGGATAGACGGAAGTTGATAAAAAGGGATAAAGAACGTTTAAATAAGCCATTAACATACGAAAGTGTTCAAGAGTTAATAAAAAGATGCCACATTGTTTTTGATTATTGTTTAAATAATGAGGACGGTTTGTCTTTAAGACCTTTGGAGGCTGTAAAATACAACAAATTGTTAATTACAAACAATAAAAGTATTTTACATGCTGAATTCTATAATGATGATAACATTTTTTTACTTAATGAGAAAGATGCTGACCTAGTGCGTTTTTGTAACGGTTTAAGAACAAAAGATTACAAAAATAAACAAAAATTCGACTTTCAAACTTGGTATAATGATTTGTGTCAGGAAAAGGATAAAAAAAATTAATGATATATTTATTATTAGTTGTTCTGCTTTTGATATTAGTAATAGCATACCTGTGTCTTAATAGAGATTGGTTCTCTCCTACAATGATTACAGTATTTGTTTTCTTGTTTGGGGCGGCTGTTGCGGCATATGGATTATTGTCTTGGAATTATGTGGAATTTACAGGTATTGTAATAGTTGTTTTAACTTTGGCGTTGCTGTCGATGCTTTTTGGGGAAATGGTGAGCAAAAGACGTAACAGGGGTATTTCTTCAATAAATGACGAAAAATCTGTTCCTCAAACAAAGCCTCTACCGAATATTCTTTGTTTTATCAACAATGTTATATGTGTTATAGCATTGTATTTATACTACAAAAGGGTCTTAAGTATCGCGATAGAATATGGATATCAAGGGGATAATTTTCTTCAGTATGTTAGAATCGGCTTATCGAATGGGGCGCATAATGGCTTTGTAGTATTTTGTTTAATTACATGGAGTAATATTTGCGCGTATTTTTCGATATATTATCTTATAAAATCTTATTTTTTTATCGGAATAAGAAAAACCATTTTAACTAGATGGCAGTATCTAATCTGTATTGTTGTTGAGCTTATAATCTGTTATTTATCTTCATCACGCTTTAATTTCATTAAGATTGCTTCATTTACATTGTTTTGTTACGTTTTATTGTATAAGGAGATATCAAAAAAGAAAATTAAAATAGGTAGGATTGCAATAGTCCTGTTATTTTCAGCGTTTCTTGTTATAATGGCGTTTATAAAGATGGGTGAATCAAGAGCATCGTTTTCGGGGAATAATGCGATCGATAAGCTGATAGTTTATATGGGGAGTTCATTGCCTCTTTTTGACTATGGAATTATTCACAAAGAATTGAATCCTTGCGAACTGTTTGCTGGAAGAACTCTAAATGGGATGTGGGGAATTTTGAAAATCTTAAATTTAACACAGCTGGATTCATTGAAATTTTTAGATCTTGTGCAATTAAATAGTTCATTTCAATCGAATGTTTATACGATGCAATACAACTTGTTAAAGGATTTCGGTATTTTGGGGTTAATAATTATCGAATTTTTCATCGGACTGTTTTATGGACGTGCTTACAGAAGCTGTCTTGTAAAAAAAACAGATCGAAAAAATATTTTTTATTGTTACTTTGGATTCTATTTAATCATGCAGTTATGGAATCCTAGTTTGTTTCAAGAAGTATTTTCATATAGTTGGGTTTTAGAGTTGTTTTTGATTTATTTTTTATGTTGGATAATAAAGAAATATCAAAGAAGATGGGAAGGAAAATATGAAAGGAATAATATTAGCCGGTGGAGCGGGAACAAGATTGTATCCGCTCACGATGGTAACAAGTAAACAACTATTGCCCATTTACGATAAACCGATGGTGTATTATCCGTTATCGACGTTAATGCTTGCTGGGATACAAGACATTCTTTTAATCTCAACGCCGACTGATCTTCCAAATTTTGAAAGACTTTTGGGCAATGGTTGTCAATTTGGTATCAATATGTCGTATAAGGTACAGCCGTCGCCCGACGGATTGGCGCAGGCATTTTTGCTTGGTGAAGAGTTTATCGAAAACGAAGCATGCGCAATGGTTCTCGGTGACAATATATTCTACGGGAACGGGTTCGGCAAAACTCTTCGTGCCGCAACGGAAAATGCGGAAATGAATGGCCGAGCTACAGTTTTCGGGTATTATGTGAACGATCCTGAAAGGTTTGGTGTAGTGGAATTCAACGAGAAAGGACAAGCTATTTCGATTGAAGAAAAACCCGAAAATCCAAAGAGTAACTATGCCGTTACGGGATTGTATTTTTATCCGTCCGGCGTAAGCCGAAAAGCAAAACAAGTAAAACCGTCGGCTCGCGGAGAGTTGGAAATAACGACCTTAAACGCCATGTATCTGGAAGAGAAAATATTGGACGTTCAACTTTTAGGTCGAGGGTTTGCTTGGCTTGATACAGGGACGACGGACAGCCTGGCGGAAGCAACGAATTTCGTTCAGATGGTGCAGAACAGACAAGGGATTCAAATTTCGGCATTGGAAGAGATTGCTTATAAAAATGGCTGGATAGACAAGGAAGAATTACTAAAAGCGGCGGACAAGTATGGTAAATCGCCATACGGTCAGCATTTGAAAAAAGTTGTGGAAGGGAAAATTCAGTATTGATACATAGTGAGGTTGAATATGCGCGTTTTGGTTACGGGCGTAAAAGGACAGCTCGGTTATGATGTTGTCAACGAATTAAAAAATCGCAATCATGAGGTGATCGGCGTTGATATCGCGGAAATGGATATTACAGATAAAAGCGCCGTTTATTGTGTTATCGGCGAGGTAAAACCCGATGCCGTGATTCATTGCGCGGCGTGGACGGCTGTAGATGCTGCGGAAGATCCGTCCAACCATGAAAAAGTAATGAAAATTAATGCGGATGGAACGAGATATATCGCCGAAGCCTGTAAAATATTAAATGCTAAAATGATGTATATTTCGACCGACTATGTTTTTAACGGGCAGGGAGACATTCCCTGGCAACCGGATTGCAAAGAGTATGCCCCATTGAATGTTTACGGTGAAAGTAAACTTGACGGAGAAAAAGCAGTTTCTGAGACTTTGAATCATTATTTTATTGTTCGCATCGCATGGGTATTCGGAAAAAACGGGAACAATTTTATCAAGACAATATTAAAATTAAGTGACACGCATGAAACGCTAAGAGTTGTGAACGATCAGATCGGTACGCCGACTTATACTTACGACCTTGCGAGACTTCTCGTCGATATGGTCGAAACGGAAAGATACGGATATTATCACGCAACGAACGAAGGGGGGTATATTTCGTGGGCTGACTTTGCGAGAGAAATTTTAAGACAGGCCGAAAAAAATACGCAGGTAATTTCGGTAACTACGGAAGAATACGGTTTGTCGAAGGCAAAGAGGCCGTTTAACAGTCGGCTTGATAAATCAAAGCTTATTTCGGCAGGGTTTAAACCTTTGCCTATATGGCAAGACGCGCTAGCAAGATATCTGACCGTTTTGAAGGAGAATGTATAACGTTGAAAGCTTTTTTAAAAAAAGTTTTATATGCCGTAGGCGCGAATCTTCTCAGTCTGGTCGTTTCGGTACTGACAACGCTTATTGTACCTAAGTTCTTCGGCGATGCGGTCGAACAATACGGTTATTTACAGATTTATTTGTTTTATGTCGGGTACATTGGCTTTTTTCATCTCGGATGGTGTGACGGGATTTTTCTTCGGGACGGAGGAAAGCGTTGGGACGAGTTGGATAAGCCGTTATATGCAGGGCAGTTTTGGTTGCTTTCACTATTGCAGCTTATTATTGCTGCCATGATAGCGATTTGCGGATATATTTTTTCACCCGATGCGGATTATCGGTTTATTTGTTTTGCGATAGGTATAAATGTTTTAATATATCTGCCGAGAACCATGCTTGCATATTATTTACAAACCACGAATCGGATAAAAGAGTATTCATCGATCACAACAATAGGACGAACAATTTATGGCGTGTCCATTATAGTTACCGTATTGTTTCTATCTAAGAGTTATAAACATTTCGTAATTGGCGATATCATTGGGAAAACGATTGCATTGTTTGTCTCAATATTGTGGTGTAAAGACATTGTTATAAAAACAAAGCCTTCGCCAATAAAAATAACATTTAGAGAAGCAAAAATAAATATATCCGTCGGAATTAAACTTTTGTTTGCAAATATCGCGAGCATGTTGGTTACGGGGATTGTTCAATGGGGAATTCAGACAAAATGGGACGTGGCAACTTACGGAAAGATCTCTTTTACGCTAAGCGTTTCTAATTTGTTGCTGGTATTTATCAGTGCCGTAGCTCTTGTTTTGTATCCTACATTAAGGCGAACAAATCAAGATAATTTAACGGGAATTTACAATATACTTCGAAACGTATTGATGGTACCGATGCTCGGTTGTCTTGTTGTGTATTATCCGGTAGAATTAATTTTATCTCATTGGCTTCCGCAATATGCCGAGAGTATGCATTACATGGCAATTCTTTTCCCTATGTGCATTTATGCGGCAAAAAACACATTGCTTATCAATACGTATCTAAATGTGTGCCGCATGGAAAAGAAAACGTTTTTGATCAATGTAATAGGTGTTGCGGTTGCAGCCGTAACAACGGTAATATCCGTATTTGTATTGCAAAATCTCACATTGGCAATGATGACTATTGTTGTAAATCAAATGTTCCGTTGTATACTCGGAGAATTTATATTGTCAAAACGAATGAACGTGTCTGTAGTAAAAGACAATATTCTCGAAGCGGTGTTGACAGTCCTTTTTATAAGTGTTAACTGGTTTGTCGGCGGATGGATCGGCGTTGCATTGTATTTTGCGGGGTATGTCATTTATTTGGTTATGAAGTATAACGACATAAAAGATACTTTTCATGAGTTGAAATTATTACGTAAAAGAAACACGGAGAAACCAAATGGGACAGATTAAAGTAACGAGGTTGGATATTGAAGGACTCTGTATTATAGAGCCTGCAGTACATGGCGATGAGCGCGGATATTTTATGGAAACGTATAACGCGCAGGATATGCACGAGGCGGGGCTTGATATGGTATTTGTACAGGATAATCAGTCTATGTCGAAAAAGGGAGTTCTTCGCGGGTTGCATTTTCAAAAACAATATCCGCAGGGAAAGCTGGTGCGAGTAATTTCCGGCGCGGTGTTCGACGTAGCTGTGGACCTACGTAAAAATTCGAAAACATTCGGGAAATGGTACGGCGTGGAACTTACGGCGGAAAACAAAAAACAGTTTTATATTCCGGAAGGGTTCGCGCACGGTTTTCTCGTACGTTCAGAAACTGCTGAGTTCTGCTATAAGGTTACGGATTACTGGCATTCGAACGACGAAGGTGGAATTATGTGGAACGATCCAGATATCGGCATTGAAGGGGGGGAAGTTTCTGACATTATTTTAAGCGAGAAAGATAAAAAGCACCTACTTTTGAAAGAGTGTAAATTCGCATTTGAGGAGAGGAGTAAATGAAAAAGGCGGTACTTATAACGGGTGGCGCAGGGTTTATCGGTGCCAACTTCGTCTATCACATGCTGAAAGAACACCCCGATTATAAAATCGTATGCGTGGATTGTTTAACGTATGCAGGTAACATGTCCACGCTTGCGGAAGCGATGAAAAACAATAATTTCATTTTTTATAAGATGAATATCTGCGATCGCAACGGTATTTATAAAATTTTCGAAGTCGAAAAGCCGGATATCGTGGTAAATTTTGCGGCGGAAAGTCATGTAGATCGTTCGATTGAAACTCCCGAAATCTTTTTGCAAACGAACATTCTCGGCACGCAGGTGATGATGGACGCTTGCCGCAAATATGGCATTGAAAGATACCATCAGGTATCTACCGATGAAGTTTACGGGGATTTGCCGCTCGATCGACCTGATCTTTTTTTTACGGAAAGTACGCCTATACACACTTCATCGCCCTATTCTGCGAGCAAAGCCTCGGCGGATCTGCTTGTTCAGGCATATCATAGGACGTTCGGTTTGCCCGTTACGATATCTCGGTGTTCGAATAACTACGGACCGTATCATTTTCCCGAAAAACTGATTCCGTTGATGATCACAAATTGCTTAAATAACAAACCGCTTCCCGTGTATGGCGAAGGACTGAACGTACGCGATTGGCTTTATGTGGAAGACCACTGTCGCGCGATTGATTTAATCATTCATCGCGGAAAAGTCGGCGAGGTATATAACGTAGGCGGACACAATGAAATGAGAAACATAGATATTGTAAGTCTGATTTGCGATTATCTCGATAAGCCATATAGTTTGATTACACACGTAACTGACCGAAAAGGGCATGATATGCGATACGCGATTGATCCGACGAAGATACATAATGAACTTGGTTGGTTGCCAAAGACGAAGTTTGCCGACGGCATTAAAAAGACAATTGATTGGTATCTGACGCACCGAGATTGGTGGGAAACTATCATTAGCGGAGAATATCGTAGTTATTACGAAAAAATGTATGAAAAAAGGTGAATTTGATGCATTGCTAATTTGCATTACATAATAAACTATTTTGATTACCGCAGTGCGGCAGGATTTATCGGCGCAAATCTTGCAAGAGAAGTTGAGGCAAGCGGGCATATTTCCGAAAGGCTACGATTTTGAAGCACACAAAAAGCTTGTTCCAATGCAAGCGGGGAGGATGTACCAGTGACATAAGCGAATACATCCGCGCTCGAAAAAGATTTCGATTTTCGAGTTCAAACCAAACACTAGTCTTTGCAGGGGGGGAGCGCAAATTTGCCGAATGGTATAGAGAATTTTACTGTAAGGAGAACTGAAAAATGAAAATAGCGGTAGCGGGAACGGGATATGTGGGTTTATCATTGGCGGTACTTTTGGCGCAGCATAACGAAGTAACGGCGGTAGACGTTATCCCCGAAAAAGTAGAGAAAATTAACAAGCGCGTCAGTCCGATTCAGGACGAATACATAGAGAAATATCTTGCCGAAAAAGGGCTGAATCTGGTTGCCACGTTGGACGGAGCGAAGGCGTATAAAAACGCCGAACTTGTTATCATCGCCGCGCCTACAAATTACGATCCTAAAAAAAATTTCTTTGATACGAGATATGTCGAGCAAGTGATAGAGCTTGTTTTGTCGGTGAATAAAGACGCGGTAATGGTGATTAAATCGACGATTCCTGTCGGTTACACGAAAAGTGTGAGAGAAAAATATCATACCGAAAATATCATTTTCAGTCCAGAGTTTCTGCGTGAATCAAAGGCGTTATACGATAATCTTTATCCGAGCCGAATTATTGTCGGTTGCCCGAAAGGGAACAAGAAAGTTGAAGTTATGGCGCACAAATTTGCCGAACTTTTGCGAGAGGGCGCGATAAAAGAAAATATCGACACGCTGTTTATGGAGACAACTGAGGCGGAAGCGGTAAAGCTTTTCGCAAATACCTATCTCGCACTTCGAGTGGCGTATTTTAACGAGCTTGATACCTATGCGGAATCGAAGGGGTTGAATACGAAGTCCATTATCGATGGCGTTTGTCTTGACCCGCGCATCGGCTCTCATTATAATAATCCTTCGTTTGGATATGGCGGGTATTGCTTGCCGAAGGATACGAAACAGCTTCGTGCAAACTTTGAAGATGTTCCCGAAAATTTGATTTCTGCGATTGTTGAGTCGAACAGAACGAGAAAAGATTTTATCGCAGAAGAAGTACTTGAAAAGGCGGGATTTTACAGAAAAGACAGGGAATACGGTGAAAACGGCATTTCCGGGAAGAAAGTTGTTATCGGCATTTACCGTCTTACGATGAAGAGCAATTCGGACAACTTCCGTCAATCTTCTATTCAAGGCGTAATGAAAAGAATGAAGACGAAGGGTGCGGAAATTGTTATTTACGAGCCGACTTTGCAGGAAGACATATTTTTTGAAAACAAAGTGATTCACGATTTCGGACGGTTCAAAAAAATGTGCACTGTGATCGTAGCTAACCGTTACAATTCTTGCTTGGATGATGTGAGAGAAAAGGTATACACGAGAGATTTATATTTCAGAGATTGAGCGTGAAAAACAATGAACGGTGTGGCGCAAACGATGTTTAACTGTATAAAATACGAGATTTACGGGCAAAGCAAAAAATTGTTTTGCCCCCAAATTTTCGCGCCGTTTTTGATAGCGTTGTATAAACTTTCGAAAGTATACGATGTGGCGCATTTGGTGGGCGACGCGCTAAATAAAAACGGCGTTTTCGAAAATTTACCTACCGATATAGATGAAAATGATAACAAAAATCAAAAAAAAATTCGATGAGTAGATTTTCACGGCGGTGTATCGTTATAAAACGATAAATTGCGAGTTGGAACAAATCGGTAAAACGCTTGAAAAAGCGAATATACCATTTATTCTGTTAAAAGGTTCTGTTATTCGAAAATATTATCCTGAATCGTGGATGAGAACGAGTTGCGATATAGATATTTTAGTAAACGAATTAGATTTGAATTCTGCTATTAGGCTTTTATGTGATTCGTTAAGATACACAAGTGGAGAGAAAACATCACACGACATAAAAATGTATTCCGAAAGCGTTCTATACCTTGAATTGCATTATTCTATTATCGAAAGCGATATTGCAAGGAAAACGACAAAAATGGTGTCGCTCACGAAGTGACGATTTCCGTCGAGGATGCTTCCGGCAGAACAGTAAAAATGAATTCAACTCATTTACACCAACTAAAGCGGGTACATATTATATTATTTATGAATCCGCATACGAAGAAAACGGAAAGCAGATTTCAACGAAAAAGGAATTCAATATTCTTATATTAGGCGGAGACACTGATAGCTTTCTCACGTCTGACGGCAATGGAGAGGAAATAAGTAGCGGATGCGGTTCGACTCTTGGAGACTTGGTTGTCGGAACGGGGATACTCGTCGTCGGCTTGCTTACTTTTTTGCGAAAGGGGAAGAAGGAAAGTTGACCTCTTTTAAATAAAAAACGATCGAACGAAAAATTTTTCGTTTGATCGTTCTTTTTGATATAAGAAAAACTACGCGATACACTGTGTTTATATATGCAAATGTTGAAAAAGATATGCTGTTTGAAAGGGATAAGTCTACTATCTCCCGCCACATCAAAAACATTTTTGAAGAAGGCGAACTTGTGCGTGGAGCAGTTGTTGCAAATTTTGCAACGACTGCCGCGGACGGTAAAAACTATCAGGTTGATTACTATAATCTCGATGTCATTATTTCCGTCGGCTATCGCGTAAAATCGCTGTGTGGTACACAGTTCCGTCAGTGGGCAACAAAGCGGCTCAATGAATATATCCGTAAAGGTTTTACGCTTGATGATGACAGGCTGAAAGAACTCGGCGGAGGCGGATACTTCAAAGAACTTTTAGAGCGTATCCGAGATATCTGCGCATCTGAAAAGGTATTCTATCGTCAGGTACTCGATATCTATGCAACGAGCATAGATTACGATCCTCACGCCGAAATTTCCATAGAGTTCTTCAAAAAAGTGCAGAACAAGATTCATTACGCCGTGTACGGTCAAACTGCTGCTGAAGTCATCTATAATCGTGCCGATGCAAAAAAGAATTTATGAGGCTTACTACATTAAGGGCAACCGCCCGCATCTACAAGATGCCGTTATAGCAAAAAATTATCTCAATGAAAAAGAATTGCGCAGTCTCGGTCAAATCGTTTCGGGCTATCTTGATTTTGCAGAAAGGCAGGCCGAGTGCGAACAGCCTATGACGATGGCAGACTGGGCAGCCCACTTAGATCGGATACTTATAATGAGCGGTGAAAAACTACTTGTCGGAGTAGGTACAGTCAGTCATGAGCAGGCAATGGACAAGGCAAAGTCAGAATATAAAAAGTATCAAGCAAGAACGCTCTCCGAAGTAGAGCAAGCATATCTTGATTGCATAAGTGAGTTAAATCAGAAAACGGAAAACGATAAAAAATAGAACGGCTTTAAAATATTCTTGTATGGTGTCATAAAACTGTCAAATTTTATGGCCATATAGGTTATAATGAAGCTCACTAATGCAGAAAAATCGTCGAGATTTATCTCGACGATTTTTGCAATTTTATTTGCCGTTTATATGGAATCTGTTACCTGTAAATGGAGCCTGTTACCTGTAAAAACGCGGTGTCAATTGATGTCAATATGCCAGCAATGCTTTTAACTACTATATATAGTGTATTTTAGCATATATAACCACAATATACTGATGTCCAACTGCTTCGTAAACTCTTGCAGCTACATACTCTCTGTTCGGCAACTCTCGGAATGTTGATTACTTTATTGCTTTTTCACCTTACTTAAAGGAGAGCTTGGACGGATTTGGAAAACACTGAAAACGTAAGAAACGAAGAGTATTTTCAATCCCCAATTTTATATCGCGTATTTTTGGTAACACTTGCTCTTTCGGGAGAAAAGCGCGAATTTACGTTGGGAAAAGTATCTTATACAATTTATCAAAATGAAAGTGTCGCTCTTTTTAGATATTATTTTCGTCTTAGGATTATTAATAAGAGTACTATTTGTGATGTAATTTATAAGGAAGGGACAGGGAGAAAATGCTCATTGACAGGGAAATGAGCAAAGACCGAAAGTTCAAATCTATTTGTCGAAGGTTCGGTGTAGTTATCAAAATTCCGACTATAAATTATTTATTCCCACATTCAAAAAAGAGCAATTTGGGGGGCAGAATCTTTCGAATACGCAAAGAAAATTATTGCATTATTTAATATCGAACATTTATGGCGTCGTCATTTTCAATTTATTTTCCAAGGGTAAAGCATAGGATATCTATTGTTACTATGGTTGCAGTGAACCAGAAGTATTACTTTCAGACGAACGGACCGTAGGACTGGATATAATAGATTTTGCTCGCTGATAGAAATTTTAAATAAATTCCATAGAAAGACGGGCACTGATATTATTATAATTACTTACGAAGCGATGTGTAGAAACACTCTGTGATAGAACTTACCTTATAGAACACGGTATGGTAGCGAGGCGGGCGGTAAAGAACTTATCGAAGAATATTTTCAGAGATAAGAGGAAGTCCTTTAACTATGCAAATATCTGGGACGTTAGGAGACGGTAAAAATCAGTCTGGAAAACTTGACAAATAACTAATAAGGCGATATAATATACATAAAGAATCTATAAGGATTGAAAAACATGCAAGGATTAATCTTTTTGGTCTGGTGTGTTTTGCCTGTAATCGTGTTATTATTTTTTTCTTCGAGACCGATGAAAAAAATGGCTGTAATCAGGAAACATCTCAGAGATAAAAGAATGAGCGGCAAAGGAGAAAATTTCGATATGTTGAATCTCATCAATCGTTTTATCGGAAAAAAATGTGATATCTCGACAATAGACGAAGAATATACGGGCGTAATTGAGGCGGTCGAAGAAAATTGGCTCGTTGTTCGTAGCGGAGATTCCGATGCGGAAGAAATCATTAATTTGGAGTATGTGACGAGCGTCCGTCAGTGTCGGGAAAAGAAGAAAAAGCTCGTTTCGGAAAAACAGACAGTATAAAACGATTCCCTTTTTCCTTGAAGGAAAAAGGGAATTTTTTACGGGGAAATATCTCGGACAATAGAAAAGACTGCATCAGCTTTTTGGCCGAGTTCGTAACATTCTTTTGCCGTTTCTTTCAGCTTTCTTGCGTCTGTACCTTTTGTCAGAAGGGGGAAGGACGACTTTCCCAAAGCGGACAAAACTGCTTCGCTTCCTTTTTTGAAGGATAAAAGATTGAGATAGAGAGGCTCCGTCATACATTTTTCAATGAAGTTACGGGAAATCCCGAGCAGATTATGCAAAAGAATTCTTCGTATTCTTGAAGACGTGTAGCGTTTTGAGGTGACTTTTCCGACGATATCGGTTTCATTTCTCCACGCAGCTTTTTTCAGGGCGTTTTCCAGTCCTTCCGTACAGTCACAGATTGCCCTGATTTTTTCCGTATCTCTTTCGATTAACGCCACCTTTTCGAGAATGGAAAGATAATTGGAGGTATGAGAAAGATCTCTTAATACAAATAGCGGAAGATTTCCCGAAAGGTGTTCGAATTCTTCTCTTTCGAGTGCGGCACGGATTGCCGAAGCGGAAGAAAAATTGTTTGAAAGAGTTGTTTCCGTATGCCCGTTTCCCTTTCGCTGTACGGGGAACAGGCAGATTTTCGATTTTGCAAGAAGAAGAGCCTTGGCATATTCTATGCCGAGAATATTATTCGATGTCGAGAGAAAATTTCGCGGAAATAAGTTCTTCCAAGCCTCAGTTCGCGCGCGGGCAAAACTGAATCCTTCTTTCAGAAGGCGTTTGATTTCGGCGGAAATCTCCGCGGGTTCTTCCAAAATTAACGAAGCGGCTTTGAAAAAAATATCTTCGTCTCCGCTTTCGCACCCGAAGGAAAGCGCGGTGATTTCGGGAACGGAAGAGATAAGTTTTATTGCGCCTTTGGCGAAGAGCTCCGCCGGTGCAGACGAAAAGACGACGGGGAGCTCGACGACGGCGTCGGCGCCTGCAAGGACGGCATGTTTCGCTCGGATATATTTTTCCAAAACGGCGGCTTCTCCCCGTTGAACGAAATTCCCGCTCATAAAACATACGATGGCATCGGCTCCCGATTTTTTTTTCGCCATCTCCAACTGATACAAATGTCCGTTATGAAAGGGGTTATATTCGCAAATTATCGCGCAAATTTTCATTTTATGGCTTTCCTTTTCCTTTACAACCCGTGAAATATGTGCTATAATTAAAACTGACAGAAAATCGGAACGGGTTTATTTTTTCAAGATTTATTATACACGAAAGTCAAAAAGAAATAAAGCGTTTCCAAGGAGATATTTTATGAAGAACGTTCTTGATGAAATTAAAACAAAGGCGAAGGCTCTGCACAAAAAAATCGTCTTGTGCGAAGGCGAGGACAAGCGCGTCGTGAAGGCCGCTGCCGATGCGACGAAAGAGGGGATCGCCCAAATCGTCCTGCTCGGCGACGAAGCCGCCGTCAAAGCGGCAAATCCCGAAATCGATCTCACGGGTGTGACGATCGTCAATCCGCTTACTTCTCCGCGCCTTGCGGAATATAATGCTAAACTCTGCGAACTGCGTGCCTCCAAGGGCATGACGCCGGAACAGGCGGCGAAACTTCTGACGGACGGAACCTATTTCGGCGCCATGATGCTGAAAATGGGAGAGGTGGACGGACTTGTTTCCGGAGCGTGCCATTCGACCGCCAATACACTTCGTCCCGGACTTCAGATCATAAAGACCGCGAAGGGAGTTTCCTCCGTTTCCAGTTTCAATCTCATGATTTGCCCTCCTCAGGGAAACCAGTATTGTCCTGACGGTTTAGTCGTGTTTGCAGACTGCGGTCTCAATCCCACTTATACCAGCGAAGGATTGGCGGATTGCGCCATTGCTACGGCGAAATCCGCGCGCGAAATCGCGGGAATCGAGCCGAAGGTCGCCATGCTCTCCTTCTCGACAAAGGGTAGCGCAAAGCACGATAACGTGACGATGGTCGCGGAAGCCGTAAAAATCGCAAAAGAGAAGGCTCCTGACTTAAAGCTCGACGGCGAACTCCAATTCGATGCCGCCATCGTTCCTTCCGTGGGCGAATTCAAGGCTCCCGGCTCTCCGGTCGCCGGACATGCCAATGTGTTCATTTTCCCCGATTTGCAGGCGGGAAACATCGGCTACAAAATTGCGGAACGCCTCGGCGGCTTTATGGCGGTAGGCCCTATCTGCCAAGGCTTTGCAAAGCCCTTGAACGATCTTTCGAGAGGTTGTAAATCGGAAGATATTGTTGCCGCAATTGCTATCACCGCTCTTCAAACACAGTTTTAAGCGGAGGAAAACATGAAAATTTTAGTCATCAATTCGGGAAGTTCCTCCCTTAAATATCAACTCATCGACATGGAGACGGAAGCGGTGCTCGCAAAGGGAAACTGCGAACGCATCGGAATCGAAGGCTCCAAACTCACGCATAAGGCAAAGGGTAAAGAAGTTGAAATTCAACAGCCCATGCCCAATCATAACGTAGCCGTCCAGTTGGTTTTGAAAGAACTCACGGATAAAGAAGCCGGCGTCATTTCTTCCATGGACGAAATCGACGCGGTGGGGCATCGCGTCGTCGCTTCGGGCGAAGCGTTCAAAAAGACGACCTTAGTTACGCCCGAAGCCATGGTTTTAATGGAAGAAATCAAAGATTTGGCTCCCTTGCACAATCCCGCCGCAATCGTCGGGGTCAAGGCTTGTCAGGCGGCTATGCCCAAGACGCCCATGGCGCTCGTATTCGATACGGGATTTCATTTTACCATGCCCGATTATGCATATATGTACGCCGTGGATTATGCGCACTATGAAAAGTATAAAGTAAGAAGATACGGCGCGCACGGAACCAGCCATAAATTCGTTTCGAGAGAAGCCGCAAAATATCTCGGCAAAAAGCCCGAGGAACTGAAAATCATCACCTGCCATCTCGGAAACGGTTCTTCGATTACGGCGGTAAACGGCGGAAAATGCGTGGATACTTCTATGGGCTTTACGCCGCTTGCAGGCGTTCCCATGGGAACGCGGAGCGGAGACATCGATTACGCCGCGGCGGAATATATCGCCAAAAAGGAAGGCATGGATGTTTCGGAAATGCTCACTTATCTCAATAAAAAATGCGGTATGCTCGGGATTTCCGGCGTTTCCAGCGATTTCCGCGATCTTACGGCTGCGGCCGCTCAGGGCAACAAGCGGGCAGCACTCGCGCTCGAAATGTTCTCTTACTCCTGCAAAAAGTATGTAGGCGCGTATGCGGCGGCGATGAACGGAGTAGACTGTATCGTCTTTACGGCGGGAGTCGGAGAAAATACTCCCGGCGTAAGAAAGGGAATCTGTGAAAACATGCAGTATCTCGGCCTGGAAATCGACGAAGAGAAAAACGCGGAGAAGAATAACGGCAGTATCCGCGACATTACCGGGAAGAATTCCAAAGTCAAAGTTTTGATTATTCCTACCAATGAAGAGCTCGTTATTGCGAGAGAAACCATGGAATTGCTGTAAAATTTGCGTAAATTCCTTAAAAAAAAGTTGACAAACGGTCGGAAATATAATATACTTTTATAGTCGGTTTTATGATGATTATCGATGTGAGAAAACTCAATGCGCAGAAGAAGTATTCGGGGACGCTTGAATTTGAATACGAAGCTCCCGAAAATCTGATTGATATTCCCTTCGTGAAGTTTTCCTCTCCCGTAAAGGTTGAGGCGGAATATGAGCTTTTCGAGGACGATTCGCTGGAACTGCGAGGAAAAATTCTCTATACGCTCGGAGGACAGTGTTCCAGATGCCTCAAAGAAACTTCCGAGAGAGTGGAAGGGGAATTAGACGCTTATTTCCAACCCTTTAAGGGCGGGGAAGATTATGCCTATTCGGGCGGCGTCATCGATCTTACGAATGCGGTCAACGACGCGATTATGTCGAGTATGCCGCGTACGCTCTCCTGCGGCGAAAATTGTCAGGACATTCGGTACACAAATTAAACGGCGGAAAAATCAAAGAATATTAAACAAGAGGTGTAAATATGGCAGTACCCAAGCGTAAACAATCCAAGAGCAGAACGAATAAAAGATTTGCGAATTATAAAGCGACGGCTTCCACGTTGGTGGAATGCCCTCATTGCCACGAATTGACCGAGGCGCACAGAGTCTGCAAAAATTGCGGCTACTATGACGGCGTGGAAGTCGTTTCTCAGAAAGAAGACAAGAAAAACTAATTAATCGTCTGAATCGCATATTTGGGCGGGTTGCGTCAGCATCCCGCTTTTTTGCGTTATTGTTTTTTCAAAATTTTATTTTTATACCGTGGTTAATAATGGAAACGCTTGACAGTTTTTATGCGGATATGTTATAATGAGGTGCTTAAAAAGCGAAGGAGTTTTCATGAAAGAAAAATTTACGGTAACCGGAATGACGTGTTCCGCGTGTTCCGCAGGTATAGAGCGAACCTTAAATAAAATGGAAGGGATTGTAAAAGCCGAAGTCTCTTTGATGGGCGAATCGATGAACGTCGAATATGACGAAACCGTCGTCACCCGCGAACAGATTATTGCCGCCGTAAAAGGCTTGGGCTACGGCGCGTCTCTGTTCGACGCTTCCGAGTGGAAAAAGAAGAAGCCCCAATCGAATACGCTCAAACGGCGTTTTTTCATTTCCCTGATTTTTCTCGTCCCTTTGCTTTACTTTTCCATGGGCGGAATGATAGGCCTTCCTCAGCCCTCTGACGTCGTAAATTATACGATACAGCTTGCATTGACGATTATTATCGTCGTCATTAATTTCCGCTTTTTTACGAGCGGGACGAAAGCGCTTTTGAAGCGTGTCCCGAATATGGATACGCTGGTTTCTTTGGGCTCGGCGGCTTCCTTTATTTACAGTCTGGTATTGACGATTCGCGTATATGCGGGAAGCCTTGCTCACGCGCATATGTTCTATGAGTCGGCGGCGATGATTTTGACGCTCGTCACGCTCGGAAAATGGCTGGAAGAAAAATCTCGCCGCAAAACGGGCGAAGAAGTGGAAAAACTCATTAAACTCATGCCGGACACCGTGATGGTCGAAAGAAACGGAGTACAATCAGTCATCGCGTTTTCCGAAATTGTTGCCGGCGACCTTCTCGTCGTAAAGCAGGGCGATTATATTCCCGTAGACGGGAAAATCGTCGAAGGACATGCGTTTGTAGACAGAGCGGCGATTACGGGCGAAAGCATGCCCGTCGAGCTCGGGGAGGGCGACGCCGTGACGGGCGCGGATATCGTCAAGAGCGGTTTTGTCAAAGTCGTTGCGGAAAAGGTAGGGGCGGAAACCACGCTTTCCCGGATCGTCCGCATGGTAAAAGAAGCCGGAGCGAGCAAGGCTCCGTTACAGAAGATTGCCGATAAAATCGCGGGGATCTTCGTTCCCGCCGTCACGTTCATCGCACTGGTCACTTTTGCCGTATGGTTCGCAACGACAAAGGATGTCGGCTCTGCCGCAAATTATGCCATCAGCGTCCTCGTGATTTCCTGCCCCTGCGCTCTCGGACTCGCTACGCCCGTAGCGGTCATGGCGGCGACGGGCAAGGGGATGTCATTGGGTATTTTATATAAAGACGCAGAGGCTCTGCAAAAGGCTCAGAACGTAAACTGCGTGCTTCTCGACAAGACGGCAACGCTCACGGTCGGCGCGCCTCAGGTGACCGATTTTGAGCTTTTGGCGGGCGAAGAAAAATTTGTTTTGGGGCTTGCGGCTTCCATAGAGGCCCATTCCAATCATCCGATTGCGGAATGCGTCAGAGCCTATGCCCAAGGAAAGGCGCCCGAAGCAAATTTCAAGACGGAGAACTATCGTTACGAAATGGGAAAGGGGGCGTCGGCGGAATACGGAGGCACGGTGTATCGGCTGGGCAATCGGAAGCTGCTCGGAAATACGATTCAGAAATATGCTTATGAGCGGGAGAAGTTTTATTCCAAAGAAGGAAAGACGGTCGTATTCTTAGCCGACGACAAGCGAATTTTGGCGATCTTTGCGATTGCGGATACCTTGAAAGAAACCAGTGCCGAAGCGATAGAGGAGCTGAAAGCAAGGAAAATCCGCGTGGCAATGCTCACGGGCGACAGTGAAAACGTGGCGAAGGCAATCGCGGAAAAGGTCGGGATTAAGGAATATTTTGCGGAAGCGCTCCCCGAAGATAAAACGAAAGCCGTAGAGCGCGTCAGGGAAGTGGGCGGATATGTCGCGATGGTCGGAGACGGAATCAATGACAGTCCCGCCCTGAAAGCCGCCGACGTGGGCGTAGCGATGGGAACGGGTACGGATATTGCAATCGACAGCGCGGACGTCGTTTTGGTAAGCGGGGATTTGCGCTCGGTAAGTACGATGGTGGATTTAAGCAAAGCGGCTGTAAGGAATATCAAGGAAAATCTTTTCTGGGCATTTATTTATAATTGCATCGCGATTCCCGTCGCCGCCGGGGTGTTTTCCTTTGCGAATATCGAACTCAATCCCATGATTGCCGCGGCATGCATGAGTTTAAGCTCGCTTTTCGTGGTAGGAAACGCGCTTCGGCTCACGCGGTTCGGCAAATCGAAAAAGTCAAAAAATAAGAAATCCATTGAGCGTAAGGAGACAAATACAATGACAAAGACTTTGAAAATCGAAGGAATGATGTGTAACCATTGCGTAATGCATGTGACGAAGGCGCTGGAAGGCGTCTCGGGAGTAGAGAAAGCAGACGTCAATCTCAAAAAGAAGACGGCCGTCGTGACGCTTGGCACGGAGGTGGACGATGCGGTGCTGACCGCGGCGGTAAAAGAAGCGGGATACGAGGTCAAAGAAATCTCCTGAACGGTAAAGTGACAAAATAAATTTTTTCACGACAAAAACAGACAGGCAGAGTACGGTTGTATATGTTATCATATTCCCGACGAAACATATAGGAGGGAATACATATGTCCGAAATGCTGCTTCTCGATAAACGCACACAGGGGCTTATCGAGGATTACGTCCCGCAGGGAGATATCCTCGAAGGCGTCGTGTGCTTTTTTTCCGTCTTTGCCGACTATACGCGGGTGAAGATCTTATCCGCTCTGGCAATCAGCGAACTTTGCGTCACCGATCTTTCGAGAATTCTCGATATCAATCAGACGACCGTCTCACATCAGCTCCGATTTTTGAAGAGCGCGGGCATCGTCAAATGCTGCCGACAGGGAAAAGTCATCTTTTACAGTCTTACAAACGACTCCGTCAACGACGTTTTACTCAAAGGAATAGAGTTTTTGGGCTGTTAGCAAATTATTTTCCTCGTATCTCTTGCAAAATCGCGCGATTTGGTATATAATAAATAAAGGTAGCGGAAAGGCTCGGATTGCCCTTCCGCTTTTCGGAGCATTATGGGCGAATTACAGGAGAAACTCAAACTTCTGCCCGACAATCCGGGCGTATATATTATGCTGGATAAGGACGGCGTGGTGATTTATGTCGGAAAGGCGCGCGTTCTCAAAAATCGGGTGCGGCAATACTTCCACGGCTCGGAGAAGCCCGAGAAGGTCGCGGCGATGGTGGAGCATATCGCGGACTTTTACTATATCATCACGGGTTCGGAAATAGACGCCCTGGCGCTCGAAAACAATCTCATCAAAAAATACAAGCCGAAATATAATATCCTTTTGAAGGACGATAAGACTTATCCCTATATCAAGGCGCACACAAAAGAGGATTTTCCTCGTTTTTCCATTACCCGAAAAATCAAAAAGCGGGACGGAAAATATTTCGGTCCGTTTATGGGCGGAATCCGCTGTAAAGATATTCTCGACGTGGCGGCGTCCGTCTATAATGTCCGTCTGTGCTCGGTGACGATCGGCGAAAAACCGAAAAAGCCCTGTCTCGCATACCACCTTCATCGTTGTCTTGCTCCGTGCGCGCATTTGTGCACGCAAGAAGAATACGGCGAACGGGTAAAAAAGGCTCTGGCGTTTCTCGACGGCAACTACGAGGAAGCGGAAAAAATCCTGAAAGAAAAAATGATGCAGTTTGCGGCGGACGAGGAATTTGAACTCGCCATGGAATATCGGGAAAAACTGGCTATGCTTTCCAAATTGAAGTTGAAGCGTATCACTTCTCTCAACCGCTGTATCAATGCGGATATTATCGCATTAAAGACGAATAATCTCTATTCCGCGGTCAATATCCTTATCACGCGCGGCGGAATCATGCAGGGCGGAAGCAATTTTGCTTTGGAGGACGCATCTCTTTCCGACGCGGACGCGCTCACGGCTTTCATTGTGCAGTATTACTCCTCTCATGAAATTCCCGAAGAGATTATCACGTCGGAATACTGCGAAAAAGAGCTTCTCGAAAATTTCTTTTTGGAAAACTTTGAAAAGAAAGTGGACGTCGTCTTTGCAAAACAGGGCATACGGAAAAAGCTACTTGAAATGGCGGAGAAGAACGCCGAGGAATACCTTTCCAAATCCATCGATAAAATCAAGCACAAGGACGATATGACCAAAAACGCCTGTGCCCGCATGAAGGAAATTTTAGGGCTTTCCCGCTATCCCAAGCGCATGGAATGTTACGATATTTCCAACATCAGCGGAGTGGACAAGGTGGGTTCCATGGTCGTATTTTCGGACGGTGAGCCCGACCGAATGAGCTATCGGCGTTTCAAAATCAAGACAGTCGAGGGTGCAAACGACTTTGCGTCTTTGCAGGAAGTACTCAGACGACGGCTTTCCAAGCTGGGAACAGAGGAAGAATCCCGTTTTCCGAAGCCCGACCTCATTATTATCGACGGCGGCAAGGGACAGCTTTCCTCGGTGCAGGAAATCTTTGACGAAATGCATATCGAGGGAATCGACCTTATTTCCCTCGCCAAGCGGGAAGAGGAAGTCTTTACTTCTTTTTCCGACGAAAGCATAAAGATCGATCATCGGGATTACGTCCTCAAAATGCTCCAAAGAATCCGGGACGAAGCACACCGATTTGCCATTACCTATTTCAGAAATCTCCATTCCAAGAGAAACCTCGCTTCGGTGTTGTCGGAAATCGAAGGCGTAGGCAAGAAAAAACAGCTCGCGCTCATGGAGAAGTTCGGTACGATAGACAAGATCATGCATGCAAGCCTTCAAGAACTTTGCGAAGCGGAAGGAATCGGCGAAGAACTTGCAAAACGCATCAAATTTTATTTCGAGGAAAAATTATAACTTATGCGAAAGATAAATTATCCATTGATAATTTCCGATTTTGACGGAACTTTGCTCCGCACCGACGGGACAATCTCTGCGGAAACGAAATCCGCGATCGACGGTTATATCGCGGCGGGCGGTACTTTCGGTATCTGCACGGGAAGAATGACAGGCTCTATTTTGCCCCGCGCCAAAGAACTCGGGCTGAAAGGATTGGTGTCCTCCTATCAAGGTTCAGTCATCACGGACATCGAGAGCGGGAAATTGCTCGTGGACGGTTATATTCCCGCCGAGAACGCCGCCGAAATCTGCCGCGTTTTTGAGGGGCTGAATCTCCATACGCATGTATATACTCTGGACGAATTTTTCGTCAATCGGCAGGACGAAGCGCTTGAAATGTATGAAAACGTGTGTAAGGTCAAAGGTAACGTCGTTACGGATGAGCCGCTTTCTTCCTTTGTTCTCAAAAAGGGCTTCAAGGTACGCAAAGTACTCGCCATGGTATATCCCGAGGAAAAGAAACGTATTTTCGGTATCGTCTCCGAAGCGCTCGGCGATAAATTTTACGTCACATACAGTGCCGCGAGTCTTGTCGAAATCACGAGCAGGCAATATTCCAAAGGCACGGCCGTCAGGTTCATGGCGGATTATTACGGCGTTCCCGTCGAAAAGACGATCGCCGCGGGCGACAGTCTGAACGATTTGCCCATGCTGGAAGCCGCGGGGCTGGGAATTGCGGTAAAGAACGCCGACGAGGCCTTGAAGGATAAAGCGCTGGCATTTGAATATTCCAACGACGAAAACGCTATCGGAAAAATTATTGAAACATACGGATTTACGGGAGAAAAAGAATGAACGATCGCGTAACGGAAAGCGTAATGCTCGATAAGCTGGCTTCCGATTTGAATCTCGAAATCGTCTATACGGGAAGGGGGGTAGTCACCCTTTCCAGCATGAGCGTGGAACGCCCGGGTTTACAGCTCGCGGGCTTTTTCAGCTATTTCGACCCCAGCCGTATCATGGTGCTGGGGCTTTCGGAGCATGAATATCTCCGCGCGTTTACGCCCGAAGAGAGGACGGCGAAAATTTCCCGCCTGTTCGATTACGGGGAGGTTCCCTGCATCATTTTAAGCCGCGATTTGCCCGCTCTTCCCGAATTGATGGAGACGGTCAGAAAGGCTTCCTGTCCGCTGTTCAGAAGCCATAAGGTCACGACCGACCTCATGAGCGATTTATATATCTATCTCAACCGAATGCTGGCGCCTTCGGTAACGGAGCACGGCGTTTTAATGGAAGTCTTCGGTGTGGGAATGCTGCTCACAGGGAAAAGCGGCGTGGGAAAGAGCGAAACGGCCATGGAGCTCATCAAGCGCGGTCATAGGCTGATTGCCGACGACAGCGTTATTATTAAGGACATTGCCAACGAGCTCTACGGTACGGCGCCCGACATTATCCGATATTTCATGGAGCTTCGCGGCATCGGAATCATCAATGTCAAAAGTATGTACGGCTCCGGCTCCGTCTTAAACGAAAAGAAAATAGAAATCGTCATTCAGTTGGAAAATTGGCAGCAAGGGAAAGAATATGACCGCGTGGGGGATACTTCGGCTTTTGCCGAATACCTCGGCATTAAGATTCCCAAACTGACGATTCCCGTCAGTCCCGGCAGAAATCTCGCCATTATCATAGAGGTTGCCGCTCGTAACTTCCGTTTAAAGAGCATGGGGTACGACGCTTCGCAGGAACTGATCACGCGAAGCATCGGCCGCTGACATTTATGCAAGGGAGAGTACCATGCCTGAAATATTAGCTCCCGCGGGAAATGCAGAATGCGTCGAAGCCGCCATAAACAGCGGCGCAAATGCCGTTTATCTCGGATACAGCGCCTTTTCAGCCCGTGCGGGTGCACAGAATTTTGACGGAGAATCGCTCCAAAAAATCGTGGAAAGGGCACATTTTTCAGACGTTCGGATTTACGTCGCCATGAATACGTTAATCAAGAACACGGAAACGGAGGACTTTCTTCGTACACTGTTGTCTGTCTGGAATATGGGCGTCGATGCGATTATTATGCAAGACATACTTCTTGGAAAATTCGTTCATCAAAGATATCCCGACATCGTCCTGCATTTAAGTACGCAGGCGGGCGTCTGTAATTTGGAAGGAGCCCGCATTGCAAAAGAATACGGTTTTTCCCGGGTGATTTTGGCGAGAGAAACGCCTCTTTCGGAGATAAAAAAGATTGCGGAATTTATCGAAACGGAGGTTTTCGTACAGGGAGCGCTTTGCACCTGTTTTTCGGGACAATGCTATTTTTCCTCCTTTGCAGGCGGCAACAGCGGCAATCGCGGACGCTGTAAACAGCCCTGCCGTAAACTGTATTCGTACGACAGGGAAGGCTTTGAAGAACGATCTTATGCGCTGTCTCTTTCAGACTTATGCGTGACAGAGAACATTGGAAAATTTTGCGAAGCGGGCGTGGCCTCTTTCAAAATCGAAGGCAGAATGCGCCGTGCGGAATATGTAGCCGCCGCGGTACGCTATTATCGCCTTTTGCTCAAAGGAGAAAATACGTCGGGAGCTATTTCCGATTTGAAACGGACATATAACCGCGGGAATTATACGAAAGGGCTCGCCTTCGGGCAGGATTCCCGTTTCCTTTCGCGCGATGTTCAAGGGCATCTCGGAGAAAAGATCGGGACGATAAAAGTAATCGACGGAAAATATTTTGTCGAAACGAAATTTTGTCCCGTTTCAGGCGATGCCTTCAAGATACTCCGAAAGGGGCGCGAGGTCGGAGGTGGCAGTTTTGAAAAGGCTTTCGGGCGCGGATTTTATTTGTCTTCATCGCAAAGGCTCTTAAACGGAGACAGCGTTTTCATCACTACGGACATGGCGGTAAACGCCCGCCTTCTGTCGGAGAAAAAACAAATTCCGATTTCCTTGAACCTCTCTTTCAGCGAGGGAGAAAGGGCAACGGCGGAAAGTGGCGGAATCGTCGTCCGTTCGGAGGAAATCCTGACTTCCGCGCAATCCCGTCCCCTGACGGAATCGGACGTTCGGAATTGTTTTTTGAAAACGGATTCTCTGCCGCTGAAAGTTACTTTTGAACGCATCGAGATAAAGGGCAGCGTATTCCTTGCCAAATCCCGCCTGAATGCCTTTCGCCGCGCTTTTTACGAACGAATCTTTTCTGCCTTTGCGGAAAACAGAAATACGCAATATGCTTACGACGGAATTCGGCAATGTACATGCGAACCCGTTTCCGATTTTGCACTGAACGGAAAAAATGAAAAGACTGCCGTCATCGCGTCGGACTTTTCGGGACTTGAAAATATTGACATAGCCGTATATAAGCCGACCGACTACGGTGCGGAGCCTCCGAAGTCTTTTTCGGAGGGGAATTTTGAAAAATTTATCTACTATCCCGCGTTTGCGGATTCCGCCGATATCAGACGGATAAAGGAACTCATAACGGCTTCCGGGGCATCGGGGATATATGCGGAGAATTACGGCAGCATAGCCTTTGCGAGGGAACGGGGAGTATCTTTGTTTGTAGGCACGGGCTTTAATCTGACCAACGCGATCTCCGTGAAGGAATTGCTGGAAGAAAATTGCATAAAATATTATTCTCTTTCCAAGGAACTCGACGAAAGGGAACAGGCAGCTCTGAGCGGTACAAAGGCGTTTGTCCTGTCGTCCGGGGACATCAAACTGATGGATTTATGTTATTGTCCCTTCCAAAAGAGCTGTCCTTCCTGCGACAAAAGGCAAATATATCACCTTACGGACGATTCGGGCAGAAGATTTCCCGTCCGTCGTTTCAAGTCCGTTTCGGGTGAATGCCGCTTTGAAATCTATAATTGTGCAAAGCTCGTCGGAAGCGGCGTGCGGGGCGCGGGAAAAATTATCGATTGCAGTACGGGCGGGGCCGTCGTTGCGGCCGTAAAAGCGGCGGATAACGAAGAAAAACAGAAATCTCTCTACGGAACCTATACTGCAGGCCATAGAAAAAAGAGCATGCTGTAAGGCTGTTCTTTTGAGGATACACGGAATCATGAATGAAAAAGCCATAGAAAAGACGGAACTGAATAAAATTTTATCGATTGCGGCGGAGTATTCCGTTTTGGACGGGAGCAAAGAAAAAATGCGTGCGTTGCAGCCGTCGTCCGACCTTTCCGAGGTAAAAAAGTGCCTCGATCTGACGGAGGAATGCGTAAAACTCCTGTTTACCTACGGGGTCGGGAAAGTGGAATATTTTCCTCCCTTTTCGGATGAAATCGAAAGGGCCGAAAAAGGTTCGGCTCTTTCCTGCGGCGAGCTGTTGAGCGTGGCAAACCTGCTCCGCGCGGCTCGGATCGCGCATTCGGGAATATCGGGCGTTTCGGACGAAGAAATCCGCCTGATTCGGCGGCTTTCCGATAATCTGTATTTCGATGCGGCGCTCGAAGATGACATCGGCACCAAAATTCTCAACGATTCGGAAGTGAGCGATTACGCCAGCGACAAGTTGTATTCCATTCGTCGGGAAATCCGGCTTCTGAACGAAAGAATCCGCTCCCGATTGGCGGAATATTTAACGGGGGAGGAAGGAAAGTACTTGCAGGACGGTATTATTACGATGCGCGACAACCGCTATGTTCTTCCCGTCCGCGCCGAATATAAACGCAACGTAAAGGGTTTCATTCACGACCGCTCCCAAAGCGGAGCCACTTTCTTCATCGAGCCCGAGCAGGTTCTCGAAATGAATAACGAGCTCCGTTCCCTTGCCATAGACGAGAAAGAGGAGGTGGAACGGATTCTGGGCGAACTCTCCCGCCGCGTGGGATTTATGGCGAAAGAGCTCGTCCGCGACATAGAAGTTCTGGAAGAGATCGACTGTTGCTATGCCCGTGCGGAGTACGCTTATAAGCTCGCGTGCGTAAAACCGTCCGTCAATGCTTCGGGAATCGTTTCTTTCGAGCAGGGGCGGCATCCCTTAATCGACCGAAAGAAAGTGGTGCCCGTGAATCTGTCTCTCGGCAGAGACTATCGTTTTCTGCTCATCAGCGGCCCGAATACGGGCGGAAAGACGGTCACATTGAAAATGGTGGGGCTGTTCTGCCTGATGGCGATGTGCGGAATGTTCGTTCCCGCACGGCGCGCGGAAGTATCCGTTTTTGACGAAATTTATTGCGACGTCGGAGACGCACAAAGCATAGAAGAAAGTCTTTCCACATTCTCTTCGCATGTCACGAATATCGTGGAAATCGTCGATTCCGCCGATGCAAAAAGTCTCGTTTTAATCGACGAGCTGGGCGGGGGAACCGATCCCGACGAGGGACAGGCTCTCGCGAAAGCGGTGGTTTCCTACCTTTTGAAAACGGGTTGTACGGGCGTGGTGACGACGCATTATTCAGCTTTGAAGGAATTTGCCTTTTCCACGGAGGGAATCGAAAACGCGTGCATGGAATTCGATTCGGACACTCTCCGTCCGCTGTACGTCATAAAAATCGGACTTCCGGGGTCCAGCAACGCGCTGGCCATTTCCCGAAGGTTGGGACTCAAAGAAGAAATTTTGGCGGACGCGCTGGGAAATCTGTCCGAAGGCGCGCAGATGTTTGAAAATATCGTCCGAAGCGCGGAAGACAGCCGAATCGCGGCGGAAGAAGCCTTAAAGGAAACCAACCGCCTGAAAGCGGAGTGGCAGGAAAAGATCCGACTTTTAGACGAGGAAAGAAACAGACTTCAAAAGGAAAAAGAAAAGCTGTTCACCTCCGCAAAAGCGGAATCCAGACGAATTATCAACGAACGGACGGCCGAGGCGGAAGAGCTTCTCGGAGAAATCGAAGAAATTTTTGCCAAAGAAAACATTTCCGAAGCCGACCTCATCAAGGCGAGGACTTTGAAAAACCGCCTGAGCGATAAAGCCTACGATAACGAAAGGGAAGAATTTGCGCGGCCTCAGTACGTTGCCGCGCAAGCGGATAAGCTGAAAGCCGGCGATAAGGTATTTGTCGGGAATATCAATCAGGAAGGAGTTGTGCAAAGTGTTCGCCCGCAGAAAAACGAAGCGGAAATTCTTTGCGGAAATATCCGTATCCGAAGCAAAATTTCCGATTTATCCGTTTTAATTTCCGCTCGGAATACACAGAATGATAAAAAGAAAGGGATAAAAAAGAAAACGGAGAACGTTCAGGTTTCCAAAAATCTTGCGCCCAAGCCCTTGCCGACGCTCGAACTCAACGTCATCGGTATGACCGTACAGGAGGCGCTGCCCGACGTGGAGGCCTTTATCGATTCGGCGGTATGCGCCAACCTCGAAGAAGTGCGCATCGTCCACGGCGTGGGAACGGGAAAGCTCCGTGCGGGAATCCACGACTTTCTGAAAAAACACAGAAACGTCGCGGAATTCCGGCTCGGAAAATACGGGGAAGGAGAAACGGGCGTCACTATCGTAAAAATCAAGTGACGAAAAGCGTTTTTTAAGGCGCGGAAAGAGGCTGAAAAATCATAATCTCGGAAAAAGGAAAATACAATAGAACGGAAACTTTTTTCGAGGTAAGCCGTTTTGAAAAAACATCGTAACCGCGCCGTAGAGAAAGAGCGGCCGAATAAAAACGTAATGCTCAACGTAGTCACGAACTGCGCTTTGGCGTTTCTCATTTTTTCCGTGGGGGTCGTCTGCCTGTTCCCCGTAGACAGTGCGGTGACGACGGACGGCGGAGAAAGCAACGTTTATCGCTGTGCGCCGGGAGAATCGGACGGAGTCTCTTTAATGTTTAACGTCTATTGGGGTACGGACGAAGTATACCGCATTCTCGATACTTTGGACGCCCACGAGGGGAAAGCCACGTTTTTTATCGGCGGAAGCTGGGCGGACGATAACGTCGCTTGCGTGAAGGAAATTTTATCCCGCGGCCATGAACTCGGCAATCACGGCTATTTCCATAAGGATCATTCCGCGATGACCGAGGAAGAAAATCGGGAGGAGATTTCCGTGTGCAACCGTTTCATTCACCTGATGACGGGAGTGCAGATGACTCTTTTCGCTCCACCTTCGGGGGCATACGGAAAGGCGGCTTTGTCCGCCTGCGCGGCTCTGAACATGAAAACCATTCTGTGGTCGAGAGACACCATCGACTGGCGGGATAAAGATTCTTCTCTCATATACAGCCGCGCGACAAAAAATATCAAGGGCGGAGAGTTTGTCCTCATGCACCCCATGAAGGAGACGGCTGACGCCCTGGACGATATACTGACATATTATGAGACCTGTGCACTCCGTGCGGTGACCGTTTCGGAGAATTTACAGGCGGGAGGATAACAAATGGTTTACGAAAAAAGATATGAAAACGGGCTTCGCTTGGTGGTCAAGCAAATGGAAGGACTTTTGTCCGTTACGATGGGGATTCTCGTCGAAACGGGTTCGTCCGCGGAGACGGACGCGGAAGACGGCATTTCCCATTTCATCGAACACATGCAGTTCAAGGGTACGAAGAAACGTACTTCTTTTGAAATTTCCGACGCGTTCGACCGCATCGGCGCTCAGGTGAACGCCTTTACGGGAAAGGATATGACCTGCTATTATTCCAAATGTACGTCCGACCATACGGCGGAGGCGTTTGAAATTTTGTCCGACCTTTTCCTGAACAGCACCTTCCCCGAAGAAGAAATGGTGCGTGAAAAGGGCGTAGTCGCCGAGGAAATTTCCATGAACGAGGATACTCCCGACGACCTCTGCCTCGACCTCCTTTCTTCCGCGTTTTACGGAAAGGAAAATTACGGGCGGAATATTCTGGGTCCCGTCTCCAACGTCAAAGGTTTTACGAGGGAGGATATTTTCCGCTATAAAGAGGCAAGATATTGTCCCGAAAATATCGTCGTTTCCTTCGCGGGCGGCATCGATATGCAGACGGCAGAAGCATTGGCGGAAACAATGCTCGCTTCTCTTCCGAAGGGAAAATTCGAGCGGAGGGAAAATCACATTTCGCTTCAACACCGCAGTTTGATAAAGAAAAAGCCTATCGAACAGGTGCATTTTGCCATCGGATATCCGGCTCTTCCGCGCGAACATGCGCTCTCCGACGCCTTGCAGACCATGAACAGCGTTTTGGGCGGCAGCATGAGTTCCCGCCTCTTTCAGGAAGTCCGTGAAAAAATGGGGCTTGCCTATTCCGTATATTCCTATGTTTCCGCTTTTTCCGAATGCGGTTCGCTCATCATTTATGCCGGGGTGAATCCCGCCAGCGCGGACAAAGCCTACGAGGCAATCGGCAAAGTGGTGAAGGAACTGAAAGACAAGGGGATTACGGAAGAAGAATTTCTCCGCGGAAGGGAACAGATGAAGGCGGCTATGCTTTTTTCACAGGAAAGCACTTCCTCTCAGATGCTCCTTTACGGAAAATATATGCTTTTCAACGATACGCTTTTCGACTTTGAAGGCAAGCTCGACGCAATCAATAAGATTACGCTGAGCGACGTAGCCGAAACGATTTCTCTCGCCTTCGACGAAAAGAAAAAGGCGGTCGGCGCCGTGGGCAATCTGGACAAGCCCTTTGAACTTTGATTGTCGTGAGCGAAAAAAGAGAATCGGGATTTCCTCCCGTGTTCGACAGGGAGAGCAGACTGCTTATTTTGGGAAGTTTTCCGTCCGTAAAAAGCCGAAAAATTCAATTTTATTACGGCAACAAGCAAAACCGTTTCTGGAAAACGATATGCGGATTTTTCGGAGAACCCGTTCCCGAAGCGGTCGAGGAAAAAAAGGAGTTCCTTTTCCGAAGACATATCGCGCTTTGGGACATGGCCGCGGAGTGCGAAATAGAAGGTTCGGCGGATTCTTCGGTAAAGGAAGTCGTTCTCGCCGACCTCGACGTAATCTTCCGCAAAGCGCGCATTGAAAAAATTCTTCTGAACGGAGCGCTCTCTTATAAGCTCTTTCTTTCCCGCTATGCGGACATTGCCGTCCCGTATTTCAAAATGCCCTCAACCAGTCCCGCCAATCCCCGCTTCGACGAAAGGATATGGAGAGAACAGCTTCGTTGCCTGCTTTGAGCGCGTTGTCCGTTCTGTATCCGGCAAAAGGGACAAGCTATTTCAATCTAAGGAAAAAAACATGACTTACTCGGACTTTTTGGAAGAACTCGGCGCTTATGCCGAACCCGATTTCGCGGCATTTCAGAAAAAAATCGTCATGAGCCCGTCGCAGGAATTTATAGGCGTGAGAACTCCCGTCATGCGAAAGCTCGCGAAGGCTCATAAAAACGATTTAGAGACGCTTTTCACCTTTCCCGATAAATATTACGAGGTGACTTTTATCAAGCTCTCGGCGGCATCTTTACAGCCCTACAAAGTATTTGTGCGCAATCTCGACAGATGTATTTCGCTCATCGATAATTGGGCGCTGTGCGATTGTTTCAAGGCGGACTGTATCAAAAAGCATCGGGAAGAGTTTCTGCCCGTTTTGGAAGAAATCTTTTCCCGCGGCGGAGAATTTTATCAAAGGTATGTCCTCGTCGTCCTGTTGGGAGACTACATAGAGGAAAAGTATATACCCGTAATCAAGGAATATTTGAAGCGTTCGGATACGGAAAAATACTATGTACATATGGCGGCGGCGTGGCTCGCGGCGGAAGTGCTCGTCAAAAATTACGAGGCAGGGCTGAAAATCCTGAATGCGGGGATTTTAAGTGCAAAAACGCACAACAAAGCCATTCAGAAAGCCAAGGAAAGCTATCGCATCACAAAGGAACAAAAGGGATATCTCGAATCCCTGAAAATAAAAATTTCAAAATAATCTATAAGGTATCACCATGGACATTTTACAAACGATCACGCAAGAATTCAATCTTACCGAAAACCATGCGAAAAATATTATTTCGCTCATCGACGAGGGGAACACGATTCCCTTCATCGCCCGTTACAGAAAGGAGATGACGGGAAGCTGCGACGACCAGGTTCTTCGGGAACTTAACGACCGCCTCACATATCTTCGCAACCTGGAAAAGCGGAAAGAGGAAGTTTCTGCCGCCATAGAGGAACAGGGAAAGATGACGGACGAAATTCGTTCCGCGCTCGAAAAGGCGGCCACGCTCACCGAAGTGGAGGACGTTTACCGCCCGTATAAACAGAAGCGCAAGACGCGGGCTTCCGTCGCCATAGCGAAGGGCTTGCAGCCTCTCGCGGACGCGATTTTCGCGCAGGATAAAACGCTCGACGTCAAGAAGGAAGCGGAGAAATACATAACGGAAGAAGTTCCGACCGCGGAGGAGGCGATTTCCGGCGCGCAGGACATCATTGCGGAAATGATTTCCGACGATGCCGCCACCCGCAAAAAAATCCGCAATTTCTTTTTCAATCACGGAGAAATCAGCTCCTCTTACGTCAAGGGCAAAGAGGAAGAGGACGAAGCCAAAACCTATGAAATGTATAAGTCCTATTCCGAACCCGTTTCGGAAATCAAAAGCCACCGTGTCCTCGCCCTCAACCGCGGGGAAAAGGAGGGCTTTCTCAAAGTATCCCTCGTCTGCGATTCGGATTTTGCAAAGCGCATTGCCGCGGCCGCGTTTTTGAAAGACGGCGGCGAATCGACAAAAATCGTCCGCGCGGCTGCCGAGGACGGCTACGAGCGTCTCATTGCTCCGTCCGTAGAAAGGGAGGTGCGGGCGCAGCTCTTCGACGACGCCAGCGAACAGGCGATCAAAATGTTTGAAATCAATCTGAAACCGCTCTTGATGCAGCCTCCCGTGAAAAATAAAATTACGATGGGCTGGGACCCCGCGTTCCGTACGGGCTGTAAAATCTGCATAGTGGACGGTACGGGGAAAGTCCTCGACAAGACCGTAGTTTATCCCACTCCGCCGCAGAATAAGACGGAAGAAGCTAAAAAAACGCTGAAAGCGCTCATCCAAAAGTACGGAGTGGAAGTCATTTCCTGCGGCAACGGAACGGCGAGCAAGGAAAGCGAAATTTTTATCGCCGAGCTCATCAAGGAAATCAAGGCGGAAACGGGACGGGAAGTAGGATACGTCATCGTCAGCGAAGCGGGAGCCAGCGTATACTCTGCCAGCGCGCTGGGCGCGGAAGAATTTCCCGATTACGACGTCACGGCGCGCAGCGCGGTGTCCATTGCGAGAAGATTGCAGGATCCGCTTGCGGAGCTTATCAAAATCGACCCCAAATCCATCGGCGTAGGACAATATCAGCACGACATGAACGAAAAACGGCTGGACAGCGCGCTGGGAGGCGTCCTCGAAGACTGCGTCAACAGCGTGGGCGTAGACCTCAACACGGCGAGTGTTTCACTGCTCAGATATGTTGCGGGACTCAATTCTGCCGTGGCGAAAAATATCGTGGCCTACCGCGAAGAAAACGGAAAATTTACTTCTCGAAAACAGCTTCTCAAAGTTCCCAAACTGGGCGAAAAGGCGTATACTCAATGCGCGGGATTCCTTCGTATCGACTGCGGAGACAATATTCTCGACAATACCGCCGTTCATCCCGAATCCTATGAAAAGGCGGAGAAGCTGCTCTCTCTGTTTTCCTATACCAAGGAGGACGTCCGCGCCCGCAGGATTTCCGACCTTCGGGATAAACTGAAAGCCTACGGCGTGGATAAAGCTGCGAAGGAGACGGACCTCGACAAGGCGACGCTGGCGGATATCGTCACCGAGCTCATGAAGCCGGGACGGGATATTCGGGATGCGCTTCCCGCGCCCATGCTCCGCAAGGATATCATGGGGATCGAGGACTTGAAGCCCGGCATGGAAATTACGGGAACGGTAAGAAACGTCGTCGATTTCGGGGCATTCGTGGACATCGGAGTACATCAGGACGGACTCGTACATATTTCGGAAATTACCGATAAATATATCCGTCACCCTTCGGAAGTTCTCAAAGTGGGACAAGTCGTCAAAGTCACCGTGAAAGACGTGGACATCAAGAAAAACCGTATTGCGCTGACGATGAGAAAGAAGAACCTATTGTCAAGTGTTTAAGGAGAAATTTCACAAAAAAGTCACAAAAAATTTTTGAATAAATAAAAAAACGCTCGTCGAAAGAGTTTCGGCGGGTGTTTTTTTATTCGATTTTCTATATCGATATGGAATTTATCTGTTTATTCGGTATCTTCGGTAACGCAAAACAGCCGTCTTGCGGCGGCTTAATGTTCTTTTATTCGGTTGTTGTTTCGTTATAATGCGGCTAATTGTTTCTCGAACATTTCTTTTGAACAAGCAAAGCCGAATATCTCTCTCGGATATGCGTTTACCCAATCTTCAATGAATTGTATGGACTTATCGGAATATTTTGTAAAGTCGGTGCCTTTCGGTACTTGCCTTCTTATATCCCTGTTGATTCTTTCGTTCGTTCCGCGTTCACATGAGCGATACGGGTGACAGTAATAAATGTTCGTGCGCTTTTCTGTTTCGTCGTATATGGATTTCTCCAATCCTTCATAGTCGGAAAACTCCACGCCGTTATCTACCGTGATACTCTTGAATAGTTTTTTGAATTGTTGTTGCCCGTATTTCTTTTCGAGGGAATCTAATACGTAAACGACAGAAGCGGGTTTCCTGTTCGGAATTTTAATGATTTTTTCGTATCTCGTCAGACGTTCGGTAAGAACAAG
>ERZ1673738.1559-NODE-1559-length-33773-cov-9.056765_pt1 | contig 33773 bp, 41 predicted proteins | sample MGYA00580198_ERZ1673738 | MGnify/ENA primary metagenome ERZ1673738 (study PRJEB41218, sample SAMN15661784) | gut metagenome | host: Homo sapiens | place: Canada: London | collected 2015-08-20/2019-03-30 | study: EMG produced TPA metagenomics assembly of...
GTGCAACCGGCGGCCCACCTGCCCCTCCGCGGCGCCTTGCGGCGCCGCGGAGGGGCAGGCTGCAATCAGACATATAATAATGTAGAAGCCCTCCACCCCGCACTCCCATTTTTTATTCGAAGGCACAGCCGCTTTTTCAGCGCCTTGCAGTGGAGCTCAGTCAAACGGACCACCGCAAAGCCCTTATAATCATTCTTATCTCCCTGCCGGCGCGCTGCGCAGGTCGACAGCCGACGCGCAAAAACAACGCGCCCGACGGTTCTCGTCGGGCACACGGATTAAAAAAAGCTTTTTACTTTTCCGACCGCCGGAGAAAGCCGAGTCGGCGCGCCGGACGCGCGTTTATCCGACGCCGCGGGACGGCGCGGGCGGTTCCGCAGTGGTCTCCTGCGGCTCGTCGGTCAGCACGCGCGGAACCCAGCCGCTCGCGTAGGTCGGCAAAAGCTCGATGCGGACGATATCGCCGGGCCGCACATCGCCGCCGGTGACGTCTACGATAACGTTGGACATCGTGAACCGCCCCAGCAGCGGGAAGCGCTGCGCGCCGATTTCCACGAAGGTGCGCTCATCGCGCCAGAGACTGAACAGATCGGCCTTCAGATAGCGCAGCCGGTCGCGCAGGCGGAAACTATCGCGCACGGGCACGACGCCCCAGCCGTCGACATGGCCGGCGTTGACGACGGCGATGGTCGTCTCGCGCTTCGTCCGGCAAAGCCCGCCGTAGCCGACGTTATGGCCGGCGGGCAGGCGCTTGACGGCCGATACCTCGCATTCGAGATGGCCGACCGGGCAGAAGCCCCATTTGTCCGCAAACGGCAGCAGCCCGTAAAAGGCCGATCCGATGCGGACGGCGTCCAGCCGCGTTTCGGGAAAGCGCAGCGCCGCGGCCGTCGCCGCCAAATGCCTCGTGCCGACAGACAGCCCCGCGCGCTCGAGCGCGTCGGCCGTCGACGTAAACAGCGCAAGCTGCCTGCCTACGCCGGCGGCGCGGGCGGTGTACGCATCCTGCAAATGGGAGTAGACGCCCTCGACCCGCAGCCGCGGGCAGCGTTTCAGGTCACGCAGCAGCGCGTCGGTCTCGTCGGGCAGCCAGCCGTAGCGGCCGAAGCCGGTATCGAGCATCAGGTGGACGGGAACCGTCCTGCCGGCGCGCTCAGCCGCGCTCTCCAACAGCGCGCAGCTCTGCGCGCCGTCCACGGAGGCGGTCAGATCCAGACGCAGCACGGCGTCGGCCTGCGCAGGCGTGACGGCGGGGGTCAGCATCAGAATCGGCGCGCCGATGCCCGCGCCGCGCAGCGCTTCCGCCTCGCGGAAGTGCAGCACCGCCAGCGCGGATACGCCCTCCTCCAGCAAAATCCGGCTGACCGGCAGCAGTCCCGTTCCATAGGCGTCGCACTTCACCACGCCGATGACCGGCACGCCGCGCATTTCACGCTGCAAAAGCGCAGCGTTCCAGCGGATTTGCCTTGCGTCAATCACATATCTTGTCATAGTCCCCGTTCGCCTCAATTCCCCATTTTACGCAATCAGTATAAGCGTGCGCGGGACAGCGAGTCATCATACGGTTGTAAGGAAATTGTAAAAAATGCATTTTCTTACAGTCCCTTACAGCCACTCGCCCGCCTCGCGCAGCAAAAGCAGCTCGTTTGCCGGATCGCCGCCGGTCGCGTACAGGCCGTGCAGACGTTTTTCCGCCGCCGCGCAGACGCGCCGGACGTAGGCCCGATAGGCGGGCGTCGGCGGGCGTATCTTGCCGAGATACAGGTCTGTATACGAGTACGAGTTCCGATTCGCGGAGCACGAGTTCCGCTTCGCGGAACTCGGGGAGAACGCTGCCGCGTTCTCCCGGTCTGCGGGCTGACGAGCGTTTGGCGAGAGGCTTGTTCTCCGGTCTGCGGGCTGACGAGCATTCGGCGAGAGGCTTGTTCCCCGGTCTGCGGGAGGACAAGCGGCCGGCGGAGGGTTCTTCTCTTGGTCTGCGGGAGAGCGGGAGTCTTTCCCCGAACCTGCGGCGTCACGGGTATGCGGCGGGAGGTCCTTTCCCCGGCAGGCAGTCATATGTAGCGGCGGACACGACGGCGAAGATGCGCCGTACACGGCGGTCAGGATGACGTAGGGCTTTCCGGCGGCGACGGCATAGCGCTCGTCGGCGATGGTGAAGCCGCTTTCCCACAGATAGCGGCGCAGCTCGGATACCGCCGTCATCGGTTGGAGTACGAACCGCACGGGCGGGCCGCCTGAAAAGCGGCGCAGCGCACGCGCGACGATGTCGGCGATCAGCTCCCCGCCCATCCCGCAGACCGCGGCGACGTCCGGCCGCTCGGGCAGCGCGACCAGCCCGTCGGACAGGACGAAGGCCGCCCGATGCGCCAGCCCCGCGCGCGCGGCAGCCTGCTGCCCGCGCGCGAGCGGGGCTGCGTGGATGTCGGCGCAGACGGCGCGCGCGGCGGCGCCCGTCTCCAGCAGGTACAGCGCCAGCTTCGCGTGGTCGCTGCCGATGTCGGCAAACAGCGCGCAGCGGCCCGCCGCGTCGGCGGCGGCCTGCAGCCTTGCATCCAGCTTCATACGGTCAATCGGCTCCCTTCGGCGTCGAAGGCGTCAGCAATCCAGCTTGTCCTCAATCTCCTGAAACGCGCGCTCGGCCTTTTCCTTCACGTTCCCGAGCAGGCACTTTTTCTTCTTCTTGTGCGCGCAGCCGATGACCAGCGCCGCAACCGCGCCGGCGATCAGGTGCATCAGCAGGATCCAGACGAACAGCTTCGCCTTCATTTTTTTCATCATTTCCCGGTCGCTCCCTTTTTTGTGTGATACGCTTAGTATGCTTCGGGCGCGTCCGTTTATACACGACATTTTACTATATCCGCGCGCTTTTTTCAAGTCAAACTATTGCTTTTTCGGCAAAAATGCGGTACAATACAAGCGCAGGCCGGCTGTGCGCCGCCCTGCGGACTGTTCGAAACCATCCAGTCCTAAAACAAAACTACGGAAAAGAGAGAAAAACAAATGAAAAACACAAGAACCCGCTTTATCGTCATTGCGGCGCTGGTCGCGGCGTTTTACGCGCTGCTGACCTACCTTTCGCTCGCCTTCAACCTCGCCTACGGGCCGGTGCAGTTCCGGCTCTCCGAGGAGCTGACGCTGCTGCCCGTCGTGTCGGGCGCGGCCGTGCCGGGGCTTGCCGTCGGCTGCCTGCTGGGCAACCTCACCAGCCCCTACGGGCTGGTCGACATTGTCTGCGGCACCTGCGCTTCGCTGCTGGCGGCGGTCGGCGCGCGCCTGTTCGCCCGCGTGCGGCTGCGCGGGATTCCCGTCGTGTCGCTGCTGATGCCGATTGTCTGCAACGCGGTCGTCGTCAGCGCGGAAATCACGTTCCTCGCGCCGGAGGGCTTTGCGCTGCCCGCCTTTCTGTCCGCGGCGGCGTCCGTCGCGGCGGGGGAGGCCGCCGTCGTCGTCCTGCTGGGGCTGCCGCTGCTGCTCTTGGCGGAGAAGGCGGGGCTCGGCCTGCTTTCCGGCGCCGAAAAGTGAGCGCGGACGCAGGCGACATTTCCCCGCGAAGCCGTTTCGAACCGACGTTTTGCTTATAGCCGGCTTTCCGCACTGGCGCTTTGCGTATCGCCATCCTTCTGCCGGCCCCGCCCTGTGGGACGCGCCCGGATGCGGGACGGTTTTCGTGCCCGACGGCAGGATTTTCGCGTCGTCGCTGCAAAAGACGGCGGAAAAACGTGTAAAAAACGAAAAACCTATTGACAAACCGCGGTAAATGGTATATAATTATAAACTGCACAGTCAAAGACTGAGAAAGGCTGCCTATGAAGCTCGACATCAGCGCACTCCTCGGCGGCGGCGAAGAACGCCTGCCCTTTTCCTGTCGCTTGGACGCGGCGGGGCTGACCGACGATATCGTCTGCGGCACGGCGGAATTTTCCGGCGTGTTCGAGAACCATTCGGGCTACCTTTCGATCACGGCAAAAGCCTCTCTTTCGCTCACGGTGCGCTGCGCGCGCTGCGGGAAGGCGTTCCCACTGTCGGAGACGTACGCGCTGGACTGCCCGGTGCGCGTTGAGGGCGCAGGGGAAGACGACGGAGAGAGCGTGCTCGTCCCGGCGGACGGGCAGGTCGATCTGCGGGAGACGGCGGAGTCGTTTCTGCTGCTGTCCCTGCCGTCGCGCTACCTCTGCCGCGCGGACTGCCGCGGCCTCTGCCCCGAATGCGGGCGCGATCTGAACGAGGGGACATGCACCTGCGGCGGCGGCCGAGTCGATCCGCGGCTGGAAAAGCTGCGGCTGCTGCTGGAAGAAAAGGACGAAACATAACTTTCATATAAGGAGGGAACAGAGATGGCTGTACCGAAGAGAAAGGTTTCCAAGGCGAGAAGAGACAAGAGACGCAGCTCCGTTTGGAAGCTCCAGCTTCCCGGGATGACGAAGTGCCCCAAGTGCGGCGCGGATATTCTTTCACACAGAGTTTGCAAGAGCTGCGGCACCTACGGCGGCAAAGAGGTATTGGAAGTTAAAAACGAAGCGTAATCGCGAAAACGGCGTTCTTGCTTAAAACCCATACGGTTGAAGCAAAGACGCCTTTTTTCAATCCTTTTTGCGCCCTCCGCCCCCTTGGGCGGCAAAGGCCGCCCCGACCGAACGCTCGGCCTTCCGCCCTCCGCACCGGCGCGGAAAGCGGAAAGCGGAAAAGGCGCGGCAGACGTTGAAAATCCATCCCCGCCGCCGGCGCGGCGTGATTCAAATTGCGGCGTGATTCAAATATTCAAACTTATATACTTATGTAAGGCGTTATCGAAAGCATTGAAAAAGGAGGTGCGCGCCCGTGGTCGTCATCGAAGCCGTGGACGAACGCTCGCCCGCCGCCCGACTCGGGCTGCAGAAGGGCGACCGGCTTGTCTCGCTCAACCGGCAGGAAATCAACGACGTGCTCGATTATGAATTTTACGCAAACGACAGCGGACTGCGCATCGAATACCTGCGCGGGGACGAACGGCGCGCCGTTTCGCTCTGGCACCGCGCGGACGAGCCGCTCGGGCTGCGCTTCTCGACCTATCTGATGGACGAAAAGCGCCGCTGCCGCAACGGCTGCATCTTCTGCTTCATCGACCAGAACCCGCGCGGCCTGCGCGAAAGCCTGTATTTCAAGGACGACGACGAGCGGCTGTCGTTTCTGCACGGCAACTACGTCACGCTCACCAACCTCGCGCCCGCGCAGATTGAGCGCATCGTGAAAATGCGCATCTCGCCCATCAACGTCTCGGTCCACACGACCGACCCCGAGCTGCGCGTGCGGATGATGCGCAACAAGGACGCCGGACGCGTGCTGGGCTATCTGGACACGCTCTCGGCGGGCGGCATAGCGCTCAACGTCCAGCTCGTGCTCTGCCATACGGTCAACGACGGCGGCGCGCTCGCCCGCTCGCTCGACGACCTGCTCAGGCTCGACACGCTTGCCAGCGTCGCCTGCGTGCCGGCGGGCCTGACCGCGCACCGCGCCAAGCTGACGCCGCTGACGCCGTTCGACCGGGAGAGCGCATGCGCCGTGCTCGACCTGCTCGACGAGAAGGCGCCCGCATTTTACGAAAAATTCGGCGCGCGCACGATTTACGCCGCCGACGAGTTCTTCCTCACCGCCGGCCGGCCGCTGCCCGACGCGTCCTACTACGAGGGCTACCCGCAGTTGGAAAACGGCGTCGGGATGCTGCGCTGCCACGCCGACGAGTTTGCCGCCGCGCTGGCGGAGACGGCTGCGGCCGCGCCCGGGACGCCCTTCACCTGCGTCACCGGCGAGGCGGCCTACGGCCACATCTGCGCGCTCGTCGAGGCGGCGAAGGAAAAGATTCCCGGGCTGGTCGGGGACGTGGCGAAGATCCGCAACGACTTCTACGGCCCGTCGATCACCGTCGCCGGACTGCTCGTCGGGCGGGACATCATCGCCCAGCTCCGCGCGCGCGGGCATCACGGCCGATTGATCCTCCCGTCCTGTATGCTGCGGGCGGAGGGCGACCTGTTTCTGGACGACACGACGCTGCCGCATCTTTCCGAGGCGCTCAGCGCGGCCGTCACGGTGGCCGGCCCGACCGGCGAAGAGCTGCTGCGGGCAATGCTCGCGGACGAATAAGGAAAAGAGAGGGAACGCGCAATGGCAAAAGGCATCGTGGCCGTCGTCGGCCGCCCGAACGTGGGGAAAAGCACGTTTTTCAATAAGCTCACCGGCGAGCGCATCTCAATCGTGGACGACACGCCCGGCGTCACGCGCGACCGCATCTCGGCCGACGTCGAATGGAACGGCCGCGTTCTGACGCTCGTCGACACCGGCGGCATCGAGCCGGAGACCAACAGCGCGCTGCTGCGGCAGATGCGCGCGCAGGCCGAGATGGCGATCGCCGCCGCGGACGTCATCCTCTTCCTGACCGACCTGCGCACCGGCGTGACCGACGCCGACCGCGAAATCGCCACAATGCTGCGCAAATCGAAAAAGCCGGTGCTGCCCGTCGTCAACAAGGTCGACGCGCCCGGCGACCTGCCCGCCGATTTTTACGAGTTCTATTCGCTCGGCCTCGGCGACCCGCTGCCCGTCTCGTCGATTCACGGCACCGGCTGCGGCGACGTACTCGACGCCGTGCTCGAGCTGCTGCCCGAGCCAGAGGATACGCCGCCTGAGGAGGGCGTCATCCGCGTGGCGGTCATCGGCAAGCCGAACGCGGGCAAAAGCTCGCTGATCAACCGCATCACGGGGCAGGAGCGCGTCATCGTATCCGACATGCCCGGCACCACGCGCGACGCCGTCGACACGCCGGTGGAGAACGCGCACGGCAAATACATCTTCGTCGACACCGCCGGCATCCGCCGCGGCGCGAAGATCGAGGACAGCATCGAAAAGTACAGCGTGCTGCGCGCCAAGGCCGCCATCGAGCGCGCCGACGTCTGCCTGATCATGGTCGACGCGAACGAGGGCGTCACCGCGCAGGACGAGCGCATCGCGGGGCTGGCGCACAACGCGGGCAAGGCTTCGGTCATCCTCATCAACAAATGGGACGCGGTCGAAAAGGACACCGACTCGGTCAAGAAATTTGAAAAGGACGTCCGCGAGGCGCTCGCCTATATGACCTACGCGCCGCTGCTGTTCGTCTCGGCCAAGACCGGGCAGCGCATCGACCGGCTGTTCCCGCTCATCAACGCCGTCTACGAGCAGTCCAGCCGCCGCGTGACGACGGGCATGCTCAACGACGTGCTCGCGGGCGCGACCGCGCGCGTGCAGCCCCCGTCCGACAAGGGGCGGCGGCTGAAGCTCTACTATATGACGCAGACCGGGTCGAATCCGCCCTGCTTCGTCGTGTTCGTCAACAACGCCGGCCTGTTCCACTTTTCTTACCAGCGATATATCGAAAACTGCATCCGCGACGCGTTCGGCTTCGCGGGTACGCCGATCAAGCTCGTCGTCCGCCAGAAGGGCGAGAACGCCGAGAACGCTTAGCTTTTTGCGGAAAGGGTGCCTTTGCGATGAAAAAAACCGCCTCCGTTTTCCTTGCCCTGCTCCTGCTCGGCGCGCTTTTTGCGCTCCCCGTCTCCGCCGCCGAGGAAAGCGCGGCGGCCGCGTCCGACCCGACCGTGTGGCAGAACGGGCTGTTCGCCCTGTGGTTCCGCACGCTGGGGGGAACGCAGCAGCTCCTTACCTACGCGCTGGGCAATCTGCTCATCGTCGCCGCCGCCTATTTGCTCGGCTCGCTGAACTTCGCAATCATCGTCTCCAAAAAGCTCTACGGCAAAGACATCCGCAAATACGGCTCGCACAACGCGGGGATGACGAACATGTTCCGCACCTTCGGCAAGAAGGCGGGCTTCCTGACGCTGGCGGGCGACGCGGGCAAGGCGCTCGTGTCGGTTCTGCTGGGCCGGCTGCTGCTGGGCGAGGACGGCGCGTATCTGGCGGGGCTGTTCTGCATCCTCGGCCACATCGCGCCGGCCTACTACCGCTTCAAGGGCGGCAAGGGCGTGGTGGTGACGGCCGTCACCGTCGCGATCATCGACCCGGTCATCTTCGCGGTGCTGGTCGCCGTGTTCGCGCTCGTGTTCCTGATCTGGCGCTACGTCTCGCTCGCGTCGGTGATCGCGGCGTTCGTCTATCCGGGCGCGGTGTTCATCAGCGCGCAGATTCGCAGCGGCGGGCAGGGGATGCCGTATATGACGGCGATGCTTTTTTCCGCCTTCGTCGCGCTGTTGATTTTATTCCTTCACCGTGAAAACATCAAGCGTATCTTTGAAAGAACCGAAAGCAAGGTGTATTTCCGCAAGAAGAAGCCGCTTCCCGACGACGGCGAGCAGACGGACGAACCGCCGGCCCGCCCGCACGTCAAGGGTCGCGGCAAGAAGAAAAAATGACGGGCGGGCAGGCGCAATCCGCGCACGCCGGACCGAACCGGCAAGCCGCCTGAAGCGCACCGCCGCGCAAAGGCGGCGGGGAAATACCCCTGAAGGGAGGAAAAACGCGTATGCCGCTGGCTGACAAAATGCGTCCCCGGACGCTCGACGAGGTGGCGGGGCAGAAGCACCTGCTGGGTAAAAACGCGCCCTTCCGCCGCATCGCCGAAAGCGGCCGGCTGCCGTCGCTGGTTTTTTACGGCCCGCCCGGCACCGGCAAGACGACGATTGCGGACATCATCGCCCATATGGGCGGGAAGTCGCTGTACAAGGTCAACGCGACGGTCGCCTCCACCGGCGAGGTGAAGGACATCCTCGCGCAGACCGGCACGCTGATGAACGCGGGCGGCATCGTGCTGTACATCGACGAGATTCAGTATTTCAACAAAAAGCAGCAGCAAAGCCTGCTTGAATACGTCGAGGACGGCCGCGTGACGCTCATCTGCTCGACGACCGAGAACCCCTACTTCACCATCTACACCGCACTGCTCTCGCGCGCGACGGTGTTCGAGTTCAAAAGCGTTCCGGCCGCCGAGATTATCCCCGTGCTCGTGCGCGGGCTGGACGCGCTCAACGCCGAAACGAATCAGGCCAAGACCTGCCCGCCCGAAACGCTCGACGCCATCGCCTCCGGCTGCGGCGGCGACGTGCGCAAGGCGCTGACCGCGCTGGAAAACACCTATTTCGCCTCGGACGGCGTATTGGAGGCCGAAACGGCGCGCGGGCTGACGCAGCGGTCGGGCATGCGCTTCGACACGTCGGGGGACGAGCACTACGACCTGCTGTCGGCGTTCCAGAAATCCATCCGCGGCTCGGACGAGAACGCGGCGGTCTTTTATCTGGCGCGGATTTTGGAGGGCGGCGACCTGCTCTCCGCCTGCCGCCGGCTGATGGTCTGCGCCTGCGAGGACGTGGGGCTGGCGTACCCGACGGCGGCGACGGTCGTCAAGAGCTGCGTAGACATCGCGCTGGCCGTCGGTCTGCCGGAGGCGTATCTGCCGCTGGCCGAGGCGGTCATCCTGCTGGCGACCTCGCCCAAGTCCAACAGCGCGATGTGCGCCTATCAGGCCGCGCTGGAGGACGTCCGCGCGGGCCGCGGCGCCGAGATGCCGTCCTACCTGCGCGACGCGCACTTCGCCGCGGGCGCCGTCCGCGGGAAAGCCTACCGCTACCCGCACGAATACCCCAACGGCTACGTTCGCCAGCAATACCTGCCCGACGAACTGAAGGACCGCGTCTATTACCGCTTCGGCCGCAACCGCACCGAGCAGGCCGCCCGCGAATACCGCGAGCGGCTCCTGCGCGAAGCGGACGGAAAGGCGGAGCCATGAGACTGCTCGCCGGCCGGAAGGCCGTCCTCTTCGACCTGGACGGTACGCTCATCGACTCGATCGGCGTATGGAACGAGGTCGACGACGCGCTCATCGATATGCTCGGCGGCCCGAAAATCGCGGACATCCAGCAGCGGCGCGACGCGCTGATGGCCCGCTTTGCGGACAAGCCCAATCCGCATATCGCCTACTGCGCGCAGCTCGGCGCGCTGTGCGGCAGCCGTCTGCCGGCGGAGGAGATCTACCGACGGCGCTACGAGCTTGTCGGCGTTTTCCTGCGCGAGCGCGTCGATTACAAGCCGTTCGCGGACGTGTTCGTCCGCCGGCTGCGCGACTCCGGCTATACGACGGCCATCGTCTCGGCCACCAGACGGAGCAATCTGGACATCTACCGCACGCAGAACGAAAAGATTCGCCGCAAAGCGCCCATCGACGAATGCTTTTCCCTCGCCCTCACCCGAGAGGACGCGCCGCGGCTCAAGCCCTGCCCCGACATTTACCTGCGCGCGCTGGCGCTGCTCGGCCTGTCCGCCGCCGACTGCATCGCCTTCGAGGACTCGCTCGCCGGCGTCACCGCGGCCAAGCGCGCCGGTCTGCCGGTCGCTGCGGTCTATGACCGCTACGCCTCGCACGAGCGCGCGCAGCTCGAGGCACTGGCCGACTGCACCGTGGCCGATTACGAGTCTTTGGTGCGGCATTTCGACGCGCTGACCGGTAAATCCGGCTGAAAGGAGACGCCGCCCCCGAGGCCGCGCCTGTCTAAAAGGAAAAGAAAGGACGCTTTCGCTGCGCGAAAGCCACATTTACGGCTATGCGATTCAAAACGATTTTGGCGCTCCTGCTGCTCGCGCTGCTGCTGGCCGGCTGTTCCGCCGGCAGCAAAGACGCGCTGCCGGACACGCTTTTAGAGACCTCCTACACCTACCCCGACGAATGGCCGGAGAACCGCTTCACCGACTGCATACCGCAGCCCGACGGCTGCACCGTCGAGAGCGTGCGCGACCTTTCGTCGGTCGGGCGCTACGAGCTGAACCTGTCCGACATCACCCGCGACGAGACGCACGCGTATATCCGCAGGCTGGAGTCGGAAGGCTACCGCAATCTTGGCGGCGACGAAAACGAGCATCCGGGCGGCGTTATGCTGCGGCGCGGCACGGTCCTGCTGAGCATAAGCTGGTCGGGCGACTCGCTCGGCATGCTCATCACGCTGGCGGACGAGACGCGGACCGGCTGACCTCCTCCGACGGGAACGGCACCGCACAGCGCCTCGCTCTTTACGCAAAAACCATATATCGGCCGGGCATCCGCGAAGCGGGCCGGCGGCGAGGAACGCCGCCGGCGGATATCCGCGATTCCCGCGCCGCGCGGCGAACCGACCCTCTCCGCTCCAAACGCGGCAGGCGAAGTCCTGCCCGCCGCGCTCCCCTCCCTGCGCCGCGCGCGTTTCCGATATTCCTTGTGAGCGCCGTTCCGCGGCGCCTTTTCCTCTCCGCGCCGCGCAAATCGGCCGGAATCGGCCCGAAAATTCTGCGGACAAAGGGTTGACATTTTTTGAATTTAGGAATAAAATAATAGGCGGGTCAACCGCTTCCCGTCTTGCGTCCGCAGCATCAGCGGGAGGTTCGGCACTCCGGCGGAACACGCCCCGCCGGGACGCGAATCGAACGCGCCCGCAGCAAAAGGAAATAGATACGGGGCAAACGCGCCCGCGCCAAAAGCTCGGACGTGAACCGCCGCCGGCGCGCAGCCGGACGTACCCTTTTCCGCGGCTTTCCCCATCCGGCGGCCGTCGTGCGGCCGCAAACAAAGGAATCGAGGTTTTTTATATGGAAATGCTGAAAAAATTCTGGCCGACGCCGTTCCGCATCAAGCCCAAGGACGTCACGTCGCTGGTCGTGCAGCTCGTCATCTTTGTCGTCGTCTGCGCCGTCGTGGGCGCGCTGATCGCCCTGCTGGCAAAAATTCCCGTTCTGGGCATTCTGTTCGGGATTGTCGGCGGCTTATTGGAGCTGTACGCGCTCATCGGCATCGTGCTGAGCGTGCTGGTGTATCTCGATATGCTGAAATAAAGCCTGCCCGCGTTCCGCGTCGGACACGGAACGCGGCCGGCTTTCAAGCCCGCGCCGGCAGGCCCGCCCCGCATTGCGGGGCGGGCCTGCCGGCGCGGGCGCTTCCCAGTCCTTTCTTTTCCTCGCCGCCGCTTCCGCACCCGTTTGCGGGAGCTTTTTTCATTCCATTCCCAGCGCTGCGGCTCGCATTTTATTTCGCATTACATGTAATTTTTTTACATTTCTATTACATCATCGTTTCTTGTTATAAAAAATGTTCACCAAAATGGCGTCATAAGGATTGCGCATCGGATTTTTCGTGTTATAATGGTCGAGCAAAAGCGCAGGCTTGTCAACAGCCGGCGCGATTGCAAAAACGAACATTGGAACGTACGAGAGAAAGGATGAAAGAAAAATGAAAATGAAACGGCTTTCCGTCCTGTTGGCAGTCGTGATGCTGCTGGGCAGCCTCTCGGTGTTTGCCCTGGCGGAAAACGACGCCGACGAAGCGCTCACTTGGACGACCGGCAACGGCTACGGCTCTGTCGTTGAGAACAAGGACGGCACCGCCACCTTTACCGGCGACGCGGAACTCAACAGCGACAATTCGCACTGCGGCCCCTACACCAAGGACGGCGCGACCGCGATTGCGGACGGCGACATTACCGACGAGCTGGACATTATGATCGATCCGCTTTCGATGGAAGCGGGCGAGAAATTTGCGCTTTCTGTCTCGATCAACGACGCTGCGGGCGCATATAAGACCGAGCTACTTGTGAACTTCTTTGCGACGGGCAGCAAGTCTGTCGCCGTTGCCATCGGTATGGCGCCGGAATTCAAGGCATCGCTGACCGAGGCCGGCGTGTATACGCTGAAATACCGTTACTATGACAACGAAGGCAAGCTGTTTGCCGAGTTCGCCGTCGAAAAGGACGGCGAGGTCGTCGCCAAGACCGAGGCCATCGATATGAAGGTCAACACCGCAGACTGCGGCAAGAGAGGCTACATCTGGTTCTGCGATATCTCGGTTGACGGCGGCCTGCGCGTCGGCACCCCGGCGGTGCAGGACGCGCCCGTGCTGCTGCCCGGCGACTGGGTGACCGAGGGCGGCTACGGCAGCGCCGAGAAAAAGTCCGAGAATCTGGTGATCCTCAAGGGCGAGGCGGAGCTTAACAGCGACAACTCGCACTGCGGCCCCGTCATCAAAAACCCCGGCCTGCTCGAGGACGGCACGCTGGTGGACGAGCTGTATGTCTATCTGGATCCGGCCGAGCTGGAGCATGCGGAGAAATTCGTCCTGACCGCCGGACTGAACAACACATCCGACGCCTATGTGGATGAGTTTGCCGTGATGTTCCAGAAGAGCGGCGAGGTCATCAACGTCACGGCCGGCGTGGCGCCCGGCTTCACCGGCGCGCTGACCGAAGCCGGCATGTACACCCTGCGCTACACCTTCTCTCTGGCCAACGACGCCGTGCTGGGATGCTTCACCGTCCTCAAGGGCGATGAAGAGGTCGCCTCCACGGGGAATGTCGTGATGCCGACCGCTGCGCCCGACAACACCAAGGGCCGCCGCTACCTCTGGTTCTGCGACATCTCGGTTGACGGCGGGCTGGCGGTTTACAGCGACCCCAACGCCGACTACACCGCCGTTGACGCGGCAATCGCCAAGGCCGAGGCGCTCAAGGCCGAGGATTACGAGGACTTCACCGCCGTTACGGCGGCTGTTGAAGCCGTCGTCCGCGGCAAGGACGCCTCCGAGCAGGCGGCCGTTGACGCGATGGCCAAGGCCATCGAGGACGCCATCGCCGCCCTCAAGCCTGTCGGCACGGTTTCGGGCGACGAGTCTTCGGACGCTGTCTCCGACACCTCCTCTGCCGGTGACGAGCCTTCCGACACGCCTTCCACCGGCGACGCGGCCAACGTGCTGCTGTGGGGCGGCCTGCTCGTGCTCGCTATGCTCGGCGGCGTGCTGGTCTGCCGCAGAGCGAAGCAGTAATCGCTGAAGCATAAAAACGGATACGTTTCCAAGCAAGGCCCCTGCGGGAATACCCCGCAGGGGCCTTTTGCGCCGTTCTGCCATTTTCGATGGGAAAAACGATTGACAAAAGTGAAATAAGAATGTATAATAATGAAAAGCGTTCATAATTATGCGTTTGCCCGCGCCGCTGCTGCGCAGCCCCTCTGCGGCAAGGCCGTCGGACCAATTGCGCGGCGAACGAACGGGAAAGGAGCCTGTCACTATGGACCTGCGGCGCATCCTTGCGGCGACCGATCACACACAGCTTTCGCCCACGGCCACGGCGGCGGACATCGCGCGCCTCTGCGCCGAAGCGGCGCGGCATCGGACCGCGTCGGTCTGCGTGGCGCCCGCGCGCGTCCGCGAGGCGAAAAAGGAGCTTGAGCGGCTGGGCGTGCTGCTGCCCGTCTGTACGGTGATCGGCTTCCCCAACGGGTACAGCAGTACGGAGGTCAAAGCCTGCGAGACCGCCGCCGCGATCGAGGACGGCGCCGACGAGCTGGATATGGTCGTCAACCTCGGCGACGTGAAGGACGGCCGGTTCGACCGCGTGTTGTCCGAAATCAACCGCGTCAAAGGGGTGTGCAACGGGCGCATCCTGAAGGTCATCATCGAGACCTGCTGCCTGACCGACGAGGAAAAGGTTCGCCTGTGCGGCGTGGTCTCCTTTTCGGGCGCGGACTTTCTCAAGACCTCGACCGGCTTCGGCAGCGCGGGCGCGACGCGCGAGGACGTGCTGCTGCTGAAGGCACATCTGAAAAAGGGTACGCGGCTGAAAGCGGCGGGCGGCATCAACACGCTGGAAACGGCGTGGGAGCTGCTCACGCTGGGCGCGGACCGGCTGGGGAGCAGCCGTCTGGTGAAGTTGGCGGAGGCCTGCGAGGCGGAAACGGAGCGGGCGGACGGATGAACGAAGTCTGGGCGCATATCAAAACCTTTCTGCTGAACAAGGGACTGGACATCGCCGGCGCGGCCGTGGTGCTGGTCGTAGGCCTGTGGGCCATCAAGCTGCTGACGCGACTGGTGTCCAAATCGAAGGGCTTCCGTAAGGCCGACCCCGGCGCGGCCGGCTTCCTGCTCAGCTTTGGAACGGTCGCCCTGAAGCTGGTGCTGTTCCTGACCGTGATTTCGATGCTGGGCATCCCTGTGGTCAACTTCGTAACGATCTTAGCCACGGCCGGCGCGGCCGTCGGGCTGGCGATGCAGGGTTCGCTGTCCAACCTCGTCGGCGGCGTGATGCTCCTGTTTTTCAAGCCCTTCAAGGTGGGCGATTACATCGACACGCATACCGACGCGGGTACCGTTGACAAAATTTCGATTTTTTACACCACCCTGCTCACGCCGGATAACCGCAAAATCGTCATCCCCAACGGCGCGCTTTCCAACGCGACGATCGTCAATTATTCGGAGACGGGCGTGCGGCGGCTGGATTTGGAGTTCACGGTCGCGTATGCCAGCGACACCGAGCAGGTGAAGGCGCTGCTGCTGCGCTGCGCGGCGGCCAACCCGAGAACGCTGCCCGACCCGGCGCCGACGGCGCGGATGAAGGCGCACGGCGAAAGCGCGCTGGTATTCGTACTGCGCGCGTGGGTCAAAAGCGACGATTACTGGGACCTGCACTATGACCTGACCGAAGCGGTGAAAAAGGCGTTCGACGAAAACGGGATTGAAATCCCCTTTCCGCAGCTCGACATACACAATCGGTAGGAAAGCGGTATAACCGCTCGCGCGGCGAGCGATTTTACATAAAACGAAACGTTTAGGAGGAGCTTATTATGTTTTGTCCCAAGTGCGGCAATTCGCTTCCGGACGACGCGGCCTTCTGCGGCGCGTGCGGAACGCAGCTTGCTTCGGCTACGCCGGTGCAGAAGCCGAAGGTGCAGGTGAAGAAATCCTGGATCGCCATCGGCGCGGCCGTCCTCGTGGTGGCGCTGGTCGTGGTTCTTTGCGTGACGCTCATCGGCGGCAATTCGGCCAAGGGTGTGCTGGAGAAGTATCTGGACGGCGTGACCGGCTTTGACGGCGCGGCCATCTGGGAGAACGCGTCCGTGCGCGTGCACGGCTGCGACACGAAAGAGGAGTGCGTCGCCGAGCAGAAGGAAATGAAAACGCAGATGGAGTCCTACAGCAGCATGCTGGGCGGGATGAAGACCACCTATAAGATTACGGAGGAAACGCCCGTTTCGCTCAGCAGCCTTTCTTCCTCGATGGTGAGCTCCATCGAGGCGGAGCGGGCCGCCACCGTGACCGAGGCGGTCGAGTTCACCGTCGAGGTCTCCGTGTCGATTGGCAGCAGCTCGGCAATGAACCAGACGCAGACGATGTCGATGCTCGTCGTCAAGGTCGGCGACAAGTGGCTCGTGGCGGACGAGGATTATTAAACGCAAAAAACGGACGGCTACAACGCCGTCCGTTTTTTTCATGTAAAGTGCGGATTATCGCTTTCAGCGGTTGTCCCGGTTTTCCCGGTTGTCCTTGCAGCAGCCGCGTTCGCCGCGCTCGTTGGCGGCAGGGCTTTCCGCTGCGGGGAAGAACTCGCTCAGCGGGAAGGGCATCTTGCCAAATACGCTGCACGGGTCGCCCGACTCGCAGGGAGTGCTGTCCTTCTCGGGGATGCAGTAGTGGCAGGCGGGGATGAGAAGCTGCACCGGGCGCTCCATCCGAACGACGGAGAAGATGCCCAGCGTCACCAGCACCACATTGGTGCCGACGTCGTCGATGAAATTGCCGTCGAAGTTGTCGCGCACGCGGTCGGGGATCGCGTCGACGGTCATGCAGCAGTTGCAGCAGCAGTGGCAGCGCTCGACGATGCGGGTGTCCAGCCCGATGGGCGGCGCGACCTCGACGACCACGCTCGGCAGCGTGGACTGCGGCTCGCACTTCAGCTCGCGCGGGCACGGGCAGAAGCCGTCGTTGTTCGGGTCGGACGTGAACACGCTCACGTTCTTCTCCGAGCCGAAGAGGATGCATTTTTTATCAAAAGCCGCCAGCCCCTTGATGATCTGCGTTCTGCCGCCGCATACGCAGCACTCGAGCGTGATGCAGAAGTAGAAGCGGATGGTCACCTGGAAATACCCCTTGTTGAAGGGCACCGGCTCTACATGGATCGCCGTGTCGATGACGTCGATGGCAAGGGTGCGGATCGCCGTGGCGCGGTCGACGACCTCCTGCGCAATGTCGCACAGATAGACCCGCAGATCCTCCAGACAATCCTTGTCGCGCACAGAGTCGAAAATTTTGTTGACGCTGACGCAGCAGAGTGGCTCCGAGGGTTTATTGCAAAGACCGCCGCCGAGAGACGGACCGTTTCTTTCAACCATGGAAAATTGGCCTCCTTATTCAATTTGTAGTACCTGCTATTAGGATATGTGGCCGCGCGCCGGCCTGCCAATGCTTTCGACGAAAAAAGCCCGTTCCCGCGCATCCAAGCCTGCGGTCTGCGGGCAAAGCGCCCGGCCCGTACTGTCAGAGTATGCCGCGCGGCCGCAAAAGGTGCGCCCCGCCGTCGGAATGGACGCCCTGCGGCCCGACTCGGCGCGCTGCGGCATACGAACACGCCGCAGTCGGTGGCGCGCCGCGGTTCGGATTCGCGCAGCGCAAGCCGGACCAACGCGCCACGGCCCAAATGGACGCGTCTCATCTCGGATTGGCGCGCCCTGGCCCAGCCCGATTCGCCGCAGCCCGGACGGAAGCCCCGCAGCCCGGATTGACGCGCCGCTGCCGAACCCACGCGCCAAGGCCGGGCGCGGCGCGCCGCGATTCGGACTGCCGTGCCGCCGCCCGCCTTGGCGTTCCGCAGTTTGGATGGACGCGGCGCAGCGCGGACAAAAAGCCGGCAGCGTTCCCCTCTCCCCCTCTCCCTGCCGAACGTTTGTTTTGCGCCGGCCTGCGCGCCCGCGCGCCGCTGCCTTTCCACGCTCCGAACGGTCAGCGTTGCCGTGTACCCGTCCCCGCCGCTTTGCAAGCACGCAGGCCGCCGTTTCGGACGGGGCGGGACATAAACGCTCGTTCTACAAACAGGCGCACAGGCGGCCGAATCGCCTTTGTTGTCTGTGTCTATTGTCTATCTCCCCCAACTTGCAGCGAGAAGGGCCTGCGGCGCAGCCCCCGCAATCCTTCCGCGCAAAAAGCCGTAAAGAGCGACAGCCTTGACAACAAGCACCGAAACGCCGTCCCAAACAACAAAATCCTGCTTAAGACGCACAGCAAGCAATCCAAAAAAACGTCAAAAAGCAATCCCCTCGACGACGAGCGCCGAAATGTCTTGCCGGACGACAAAAGCACGTTCAGAATGGCGCAGCAAACCATCCGGCATCTGTCTGCGGAGTCAGAGCCGGTGCGCCAAGACGAAACACACAAAAAGCCGAAAACCGTTGATAGAACAGCCTTTCGGCTTTCTGCGCCCCACTGAAAAATGCGTGGTTGTTCGAAACGCATCTTTTATGCCGACGCTCACAGGCTCTGCATTTTGCGCAGCACGCTTTCGTACAGACGAGGGTTCACGATGCGGCGCGTGCCAACCATTCGCCGACCACGCGCCACGCCTGGGCCTGCACCTTGCCGGCCGCCGCGCAGGCGAAGTCACTCTCTGTTCCCGCGTTCTCGACCGCCGACGCATTGACGTCCGGCGCAGCCGCGGCATACCCGCGTTCATACGCAGAAGCTGTGTTTGCTGTATACGCCGTTACGCTGTGCGGCCGGCGAAGCACCCTTCCGAACGCCTGCATATGGACCACGAATCGTGTGAGCCGCCGGCTTCGCGTAAAGCCCATGGCCCGATTCTCTAAATTCAAGCTCGACAATTGCAAGGTCTATCTCGCGCGAATCCGGCCTATGCGTACCCCGCTGCGCGTCTTTGAGCCGGCGCATCGCGCGGCGGATGATTTCGCTGCCGCTCTCGTCCGCATCCTTCATCCCTTCGTTCAACGCTCCGGCATCCGCTCTTCTGCGTCGTTCCGGCTGTATCCGCTCCCGCCGCCGTATCGGGAGGCGCCGCCGCACAGCCGCAATGGCCGCGCACATATATGGCGTCCCCCCCCCCCGATTTACATAGCTGTTCCCGCTGTTTTCAGTGCCGCATCGTTCGTGCGTCGTTTGCTCTTTAGCCATACTACCGTACAACATTCACGCATTGCGAGCTCTTTCGCAGTCCAGACAAAGGCCGAACGCCGAGAACGCGACCCCGCCCGCCATTTCGCCGCACCTCCCTTGTTCTGCGTATAGTTTAACAAATATGGACATTCGCCGGGTTGGGCTTATGTATGAATTGTATACTAATTGTGTATAACCTGCGTAGGATTCGGGATTGTGGCGCATTTTAATAACTAAAAAGTACTTGACAACCGATTGTTTTTGAAGTATAATAAGTACAGAAAAAGGAGTGCCTGAATTGTACAAGATATTCTTTTATATGGACAAAAGCGGGAGGAGACCGGTCGCGGATTACCTTGCAGAGCTTGGAAGCGAGAACGACAAGGACAGCCGCATAAAATTCACAAAAATACGCGACTATGTGAAGGCTTTAAGCGAATACGGCTTTTAACTAAGGGAACCCTAATCAAGCATTTGGAAGATGAGATATGGGAACTCAGACCGTTGCGGAACAGGATTCTTTTCGTGGCTTGGCACGACGGAAGTTTCGTGTTGCTGCATCATTTTATAAAGAAAACGCAGAAAACGCCTGCGCGTGAGATACAGCAGGCGAAGCGCGAACTCGCAGACCTAAAGGAAAGGGGCATATACGATGAATAAGAACGCAAACGGCGGCGACGTGCTGGAATTTATGGACAAGACGCTTTCGACGGAGGAGATAGCGGCAAGCAACCTCAGAGTGTCGCTTATCGGCGAACTCATCAAGGCGAGACAGGATAAGGGAATCAGCCAGAAGAAGCTGGAGGAATTGAGCGGCGTTAAGCAGCCGATTATAGCCAGAATGGAACGAGGAAGCTCGGTTCCGCAGCTTGATACCGTGCTTAAGCTCTTGGCGCCGCTCGGGAAAACCCTTGCAATCGTACCGCTCGATACGAGTAAATAAGAGCAAAAAAGGCATTCTTCCCGTATGGGCGGAATAATAAAAATGCGAAAATTGCATACAATGTATTGACGTTGTGATTGCATTGTGGTATAATAATAAAAGAAGGGAGGGCAATATGATGGCACAAACCACGATTAACATCCGAATGGACGAAGAATTGAAAAAAAGCTTTGAAAACGTATGCGACGAGCTCGGCTTGAACATGTCTACCGCTATGACGATTTTCGCAAAGAAAATGAGCCGCGAAAGACGGATTCCGTTCGAGGTCTCGTATGATCCGTTTTTTTCCGAATCGAATATGCAGGCAATCCGGGAAAGCAGAGCACAAATACAAAGCGGAAACACCGTTTTCAAAACGATGGACGAATTAGAGGCTATGGAAAATGAATAAAATCTTGTTTTCCGAAGCCGCCTGGGAGGATTATCTGTATTGGCAAACACAGGACAAGAAAACTTTGCGTCGTATCAATCAGCTCTTGCGGGATATTCTGCGAGATCCCTTTGCCGGCATCGGCAAGCCGGAGCCGCTGAAAGGAGAATTAAGCGGTTACTGGAGCCGTCGGATAGACGACTGCAACAGGATTGTTTACCGAGCAAAAGAGAATGTCGTAGAAGTCCTGCAATGCCGTGGGCATTATTCATAGTTCTCGAACAACAAAAAAGGCATTCCGCCCGTATGGGCGGAATGCCTCGTTCGTTTTATTCTATTGCTCTCCTGCCGTTACTTCATCCTCACGGCAGCTTGTTCAACGCGGCGGAGGATATGCGGGAGGTGTGCGGAGACGGTGCTGCGCGTCCAGCCCAGCTCGGCGGCGATGTCGATCTGCGCGACCTTCTCTACAATATACCGTGTGGCGATGAGCGTGTCGCTCTCATTTAACGCGGCCTCGTAAATGGCGCGCTCCAGCTCGCTTCGAAGCAGTCTGTCCAGCCCTTCCGGCAGTCTGACACGCGCGCCCATATGTTACCCTCCCTATTTGTTATCGTTCGCGTTTTGCGCGAACGATTTCAGCGCCCTGTAAAGCATCACGGCAACCTCGGCGCGGGTGGCGGTCTGCTCCGGCTTGAAGGTGCCGTCGGGATAGCCGTTGAGGATACCCCGCGCGGCGAGCTCGTTCACGGCCTCTGCGTACCACGCCGACGCGGGAACGTCGGGGAAGGCTTGCACGCTCGGCGTCGGCGCGGGCGTGGTGTTCTTTTTCAGTCCCAACGTCTCCGCGATGGCCTGCACGATGGCGTCGGCCTGCTCGTCCTGATGGTCAATCAGATACCGCGCTGCCGGCTCGTAGTCGTGGAAGTTGACTTCCACAATTACGGGGATGATCCCGCGCTTGTACGGCTCGCGAATCTCGCCGTAGCCCGCGCCGTCGAACGCGTCCATCCCGCTCCGCACGGGGTTCGGGAACGTGACCGGCACCGTGCAGACGGCGTTCAGCTTTTCCGCGATTGCCGCCGCCAGCGCCTTCGAGCGCGTACTGTCGGGGTGGTAGAAGGTCTGCGCGCCGCTGTGCCGTCCCTGATAGGCGTTGTCGTGGAGCGCGATGTAATAGTCGGCGCCCAGCGCGGCGGCTTCCTCGGGGCGGCCCTTGTAGTCGCGGCTGTCGGCGTATACGGTGGTGTGATAGACCGCTGTGCCGTCGTAGGCGGACAGCCTTTCCTGCACAAGCCTTGCAAGCTGTTCGCACTGCGTCTTTTCGTTGTAGCCGGCTATGCAGTAGGCGTTGTAATGATTCGCCGGCGCGAGATAGATTTTTACGGTGGAATTCTTGGTCATTAAGGATGCCTCCCTTTTTTCAAATTGCTCTTGACAAATCAGCAAGAATAATTATAATATAATTATGGAAACAATACGATTTGATTGGGACGAAAACAAAAACGAAACGAACAAAAAGAAACACAGAGTGTCGTTTGACGAAGCGGCAACGGTGTTTTACGATGAAGAAGCGCTTTTGATCGACGACGAGGGACACTCACAGGAGGAAGAGCGGTTTATTCTGCTCGGCTTCAGCAAACGGGCAAATCTGCTTGTCGTCTGTCATTGCTGCAGGGAACGGAAGACGGAAAAGGGGCGGGCCTGTTCGGTCATTCGGATCATATCGGCCAGAAAGGCGACCGATTCAGAAGCGAACGCGTACTATGAGAGGCGGTAATGAAATGAAAGAAGAATACAATTTTTCAAACGCACGGAAAAACCCATATGCCAAGAAGCTGAAGAAGCAAGTGACAATCAATCTCGATAACGATACCATAGGGTATTTCAAGGAAATGGCAAGAACGTCGGGCATCCCGTATCAGACTTTGATCAATCTCTATTTATCGGATTGCGCTGTGAACGGGAAAAAGCTAAATATATCTTGGAACTGATTTTCCCCACATCGACCGCCGCAGCGTTTGCTGCGGCGGTTTTCTGTTTTGTCCTACTTGTCCTCTGCTTTTCTATGAGGTTTGTCCATATGCAGCACGTTTTCATAAAAGGCATCGATTAAGTACAAGGCATAAGCCTTTTCGGTTTCGTCCTTGCCGACTTCGCTCAACTCCAACGTTACATAACAGTCTCCGAAGCTGACAGAGCATTCAACATCCATTATCTACCTGTCCTCCGTTTCGTTGTTCGCATCGTCCTCCGTTTCGTTGTCGGAATCGGTTTTGCCGGAAAGCTGCTTGACGGCCTGATGGGCGCCGGTGGCGGCGAGGCCGGAAACGATGCCGACGGCGACGGCGGTGATGGGGTCGGATGCGGGGAAATCGGGGATGACGTAGGCGCTCACGACGCCCAATACCCCGCCTAACACGCCGCAGATGACCGGCAGCCATTTGTTGTCCATCGGCGTCGCCTTGACCGCCTGCGCCGCCAGCGCGCAGATGACCGTGATCGCCGCCACCGATGTGATTCCGTAAAAGTCCATTGTGTGTACTCCTCCTTTTTGTACTTATTGCTTTGCGCATCCTTTAATGAGCGCTTTTTTCATAACGGTATTTCATCTGTGCCGGGTAGAGGTCGGTAACAGGACGACGACTGCCCGTCCAGCGCTTGCCGCCCACAAGCCCGGCACAGCTCCAGCCTGCGGCGCGCAGGCTTGTGCCGCTTTCGGTATCAAGGATATATGTAATGATTTTGCGATAGCCCATAGCCTGCGCTGCCCGCCATGCTGCGGCGTACAGCATACTGCAGGCGTTTTTTGTTCCGTCAGTGCATAGACGGTTGACCGCAAGGGTTTGCCCGTCGTCAAGATAGCGGCTGACAGGCCGCCCCACAATCGCGACGCCTACAAGCTCATCCTGAGCGTTTGTGCAGCCGATGGAAAACTTGTGCCCGGTCACGGGCTTGTGGTGACGGTGCTGCTTCGCTACATACGCGTTTGCCGTTTTCAAGGAAACAGGTACGATTCTCAGCATTGCGAGCACCTCCTATTTATTATCATGCAAATGCTCGACGCCCTGCTTCATCAGAAAATCCTTCTGACTGTGCTTGACCTCGGAGGCGTAATGGAGCGCTTCGGACATGTCGCGGAGTTCGTCCTTTGGACGAACTCCATTGCAGTGGGCGTCCGGGATGCGCTGGACGGCTTTGGCGGTCGCCTCGCCGAGCGCAATGGCGGCGTTCACGCCCTTGATGAGCGCGACGTCTAACTCCTTCCACGCCCTTTCGATCTCGGCGCGTTCGTCCTCGCGCTTGTCGATGCGGCGCTTCAGCAGCCAGAAAAACAGCCCCGTCACCGCCGTCGGCACACCCAAAAACGCCGCAAGCTGCGCGATGTCGATGTACAATATGTCTCACCTCTTGCCGGTAGATCACTGATAAAGCTTCGTAATGAACGGACGGCTGTAAGAGCCGGCGCGCACAAAGCGCAGACAGATTCCGATGCAGTTTTCGTCCCTGTAGCCATGCGGCGTTATGGTCAGCACATTGCCGCTGTACGTCATATCAGTCTGCGCCGTGGAAAGCTGGATCGTCTTGCCGCTGCTGTTGGTCAGCTTGATGACGTCGCCGGCGCTCATCGTTTCGCCGGTGGCCCAAGCCGAGCCGTAGAAATAGTGGTAATGGATGTCAATATGGCTTCTATTGCATTTGGATTTGCGTTGAGAATTTTATCTATTACCCACCCCAGTGCCGTGGTGACGCCGTCCCAAATCGTCTCGAAGGCAGGCGTTAGGGTATCCTTGAGCTTTTCCCAAAACCGGACAAAACCCTTGCCGAAATCGCTGTTCGTCAGCTTGTCCACCCACGATTCGGTCGCGGCGTCCTCGACAAGCTCAAACGACGCCTCGATCTCGTCCGCCGCGTCGGTCACGCCGGACACGTCCGCATTCGCGGACGTGTCCAGAATGTTCAGTTCGTCGAAGGAGGCCAGAGACTTCTTCGCTTGCTCGGCCGCTTCGCCGGTGGATTCGATCGCGTCCGACATTTCGTACTGCTTTTTCGCGGCCTCTGCGGAGCTTTTCACGGACTTCCCGAAAATCACGCTCACAAACTGCGCGATGCCGCGCGTCACATCCGCCACAAGTCCCAGCATCGTTTCCAGCGCGGGAGATACAGCTTCATATATCGGCTGGAACGCCGTCAAAAGGTTCCCTTTGATGCGCGCAAGGCTGTCGGCGAACTTCTCGTTCGTCTTTATCATTCTGCCAAGATAGGAGGACAGCGCGTTGAAGCCTTTGTAGGCTGCGGAAAAGAGAAACGCCGACGCCGCAACGCCCTTGATGCGTTTCAGAATACGCGAAAACCCACTCTCGGCCTTTTTCGCAGCTTTCGCCATATTCTCCGTGGCCTGTGCGGACGCGTTTGTTCTTTCCACGATCTCTGCGGCTTCTTCGGAGGCGCGTTCGATTTCGACTTGTGCAGACTTGATTTTCTCGTCGTAAAACCCGACCTGCTTGCTGACGTCCGCCCACGTCTTTTCCAGCTTGGCGACTTCCTGTTCCTGCCGCTCTATATCGGCCGCAAGAGCGCTCTGCCGCGCCTTTGCGCGCATAAACTCGCTTCCGTCGCCGATGGGCGTTTTGCCGGACAGCACCTCGGCGTCCTGTGCCTGCATATATTTCAGCTCGGCCAGCTTCGCTTTCGCCTTGTCCAGCTCCGCGCCGTATGCCTGCATCTGCTCGACCAGCGGGGAACGCTTGCTCTGCATATCCTCGATGCTGTATTGCAGCTTTTTGACCTTCTTCTCCAGCGCGTCAAGCTGGCTTTGCGCACGTTTATCGTCTACCTCCGCGCTGATAATGATAGAGCCGTCTGCTTTTTCGGGCATTTTTCACCTCGCATATTGGCATTTCGATATATTTGACCTATAATTTGCATACAATTTATTTTGATTGAGAGGTATATTATGAAAAGCGGGAAATTCATTTCTGGATTCTTCACAGCACTTGGTTGTCTTTCGATTGTCGGAAGCATCGCTTTGGCTGTTGTCCATATCGCTTCGTTTTTGGGATTGTAGGCGGTATCGTGTTCTTAACGGTTGCGTATGTGCTTGATCGATTTTCAAAAATGGAAGACCGTCTGCTGAAAATCGAAAAGGACATATCAGAACAAACAGATTATATCTCGCTGAAATTGGATATAATGATGAAATGCTTGAAGCCCCGCAATGAAAATCATAACAACTCATTCGGAGAATGATTCTCTGCGGTTCAAATATCCTGCCTAAACCGCCTCTCTTGAACAGATCAATTCGTTATGTTCCGCCCGTCCATTGGCTGAGCATTTCGTTTTCCTCATTGGAAAATTCCGTCTTGAAATCGACGATTTCCCGATTTCGCATATACCATTCGCGTTCGCCTTTTTCAAGCCGCACCCCTTTTGCCCGTTTGGATCGTATGGATACGATTTTTTGAAACGTGCAATCCCCTATTTCGGTATACGCGGACAAGAACGACCACCAATGTAAGTATTTTAAGGATCGTATCTCTTTACCCAAGACGCGATTTACGAGACCCACGATGAACGGAAAATCCTGTTCCCAATCCATCAGTTTAGGGGCTTTTTTGCCTGTTTTCCGGGTTCTTTCTTTACCGCCGTCGACAAACCAAAGGCGCTTTTCAAACGCCTCCTGATAGCTTTCGAGAGGAAGTTTATCAAAGTCTTTGTAGAAGATCAGAAGCGCAACGAGCGGCTTTTCTCTTTCCTGCAAGTTGCAGTCGTTCAGCGTACAACAGATCTGCATCTGTTTCATTTTTTGTGCCTCTTTCCGCTTTCTTTCCATTCGTTTCCCGACTCGGCCCGTTTTGGCGTACACTCGAGTTTGCGGCGGCCGGATTCTCTGCATTTCGCCTTTCTGCATACAACCGTCTGCACTCCGCAGGGACGGTACCGGCGCGCCGCGCGCACAATCTTTGCTTTCGCGCGACAGACTCCATAGCCCTCGCAATGGTGTCGGCCGACGCCCCGAAAACGTCCGCCGCATCGGCACCGTGCTCCTTTTCACGCCGAGCGCATCGTCGAGAACGCCTTATGTCATGTATTTTGACAATTCCATCGCCTTTATCAAACCATTCGCTCTTTATCGCCAATTATCTTGGCAATAATATAACACAGCTATCATTATTTGTCAAGCAATTTGGCATATATTTTCCAAAAAATCTTGACTGTCAAGATTTTTGACGTTATAATACAAACAAGGAGTTGTGTAACGTGAAATTGCAAGAAATACGGAAGCAAAGGAAAATGAGTCAGGCCAAGCTGGCTGAGAAATTGGGCGTATCCAGAAGCACGGTTTCCATGTGGGAAATCGGAGCGAGCCAGCCCGACAACGATAATCTTCTGCAGCTTGCACAAATCTTGAACATCAGTCTGGACGTCCTTTTAGGGAACGACGCTTCCTCGGCGGAGGATGCATCGTATGTCCTGCCCGTTCAAATCAAAAGGGTCCCCCTGCTCGGCAACATCGCCTGCGGAGAACCGATTTTTGCGGAAGAGGAGCACGGGGAGTATATTTACACCTCGGATGCACTGGATGTGGATTTCTGCCTACGCGCACAGGGGGACAGCATGATCGGCGCGCGGATTTACGACGGGGATATCGTGTTCGTCCGCCGGCAGGATATGGTGGACGACGGCGAAATCGCCGCCGTGCTCATCGGGGACGAAGCGACGCTCAAACGCGTTCGGTATGACAAAGAAGCGGAAACCCTGTCCCTGTACCCGGAGAACCCGAAGTACAAAACCATGCATTTTTCCGGAGAGGAATTGGAGGAAATCAAAATTCTCGGCAAAGCCATAGCCTTTCAGAGCGTAATCCAATAAGCATCGCTGAAACAACGTAACGAAAGAGGCGGTGTTGAGAAAGTGTTCGGGATGAAACGGCGCGTTGCATTTTGGGCCGTTTCCTTTTCTGCACTTGGCGGCACGTTTAACGGCGTGGTCAAATTTCAGCGCAGCATCTGCGGCGATACATACGGCAGCATTCAAGCGCAGGCAAAAGGACACACTTGGCAGGAGGCCGCCTGCACGCAGCCGAAGTCCTGTGCGTCTGCGGCGCAGACTCATTGCGGGGCGGATTGGACAAACGAAGCCATCGAACGCGCGAAGCGCTGCTTGTACATTATGCCGATGCCGAGAGAACGACCGAAAGGCCAACTTGAATGCGAGAAATTTACAAACGACCAATTAGAAGAAGCACGAAAAGCGGTCGGGTATTAACCGGCATCCGAAAAGGAAAGCGAAGCAAACGTCTGCGCGCACCAAATGCCGGGCCGCGTTGCCGAAAGGGGACAAATACGGTCCGCAGCGCGGGAAGAAGCAGGTCAAGGAGATGCGCAAAGCACGCAAGCGCGCCAACGGCCTCGGCATCTCCCGCAAGACGCCGCACGCGGCGCGGCATACAGCCGCCGGACGCACCGGACTGCCGCAAAAGATACTCGGGCGCTTCGATTCCTCAACCGCGGCAAACCTTCATACGCGCACGGATACACAAGCGCGCATCGACGCGGTCGAAAACAATACGCCATTCCCCAAAATAAAAACGCACCACGACCGAAGCACGAAAGCCCCTGCGCCCCTCCCGAGTTAGAGTAATGCCTCCCTCCCGATGCATAGAAACAATGCGCTATCCCCAATGCAAAAAAACGCGCCCCTCCTCTACGCAGGAAGAATGCGCCCTGCCCGAAATAGGAAAGCAGCGTATCCGCCCAAAGCATAAAACCATGTACCCGCCCCAAAGCAGGAAAAAATGTATCCTTCCCGTAATGAAAAAACAACACGCCTCTCCCGAAGCAAAGCGGGAGGACGCGTTGTTTGCGGCCGCGTCAGCAGCGCATTGCATAGGCCGATTGTCCGGCAATGCGAAGCGGCAAAAGTCGTTGCGAATACAAGAGATTTGAATCGTACAGACGATGTGATGCTCTCAAACGATAATGGTGCGGCAAAAACCATCGGCAGCCCATAACGGAAAATTTGATGTGCCGCCGGCCGGACGATCGGGCTGCGCACGGCAGGCACGCCGCCGCTGTTCGAATGGGGCGTGACGGCCGCGAATGCCGCGTCGGTCAACGCCCCGCAAAGCAAGGGAAAGCGCCGCGGCCCGTTTTTGCCGAGCCGACCGCGCAGAAGGGAACGGCCCGGTTGCCTGCGCAGACGTTTTCCCGGGAAACCGCGAAGACGTCTGCAAGGAAGCAGGGTCGATTGTTATGCAAGAACGTGCCGGTGCAAACGCGATGGACAAGACGTCCGGCGATAAGACGTCCCGCGCTCCGAGGAACGCACAAATCGATTCGGAAAAGGCCCGACTGCGCGATAAGCCGCCGCGCGATCCGAGCCTGCCTCGGCGTTACGTTTCGGCGGCTTCGTCGTTTTGCTTCGCCTTTCACACGGACATTGCGCTCCGGCGTATGCCTGTCTCCCTTTTTTCACGACGCGGAAAACAACGCTCCGTCCAAGGCCCGTTACAGACGCTGCAACCTCCGCAGCCCCGACAAAACGGCGCGCCAGCGCCCCGCGCTTTCCCGACGCCCGCGCGGCCGCGCGGGCGTTTTTTACCGTCGGTTTATGGAGAAGGCTAAAGCGGCTTCGACGGCTTCAGCGCCGCCCGCCGTCCGGCGGCGGCCTGCCGCTGCGCTTCGGCGCGGCGCGCTGCGGCACGGCGGCGCTGCTTCTGCAATCTGGTCAAGTCAAGCAGAAAGCGGTTGAAGCGGCTGTTGGCATAGGTTTCGTTATAGATGCGCGTGAAATTGCTGCCCTGCGGACGGCGTCCCGTCCCCAGAAAGAAGGTGAAGATCGCCGGTCCCAGCGTGAGCGCGCAGACGGCCACGGCCACCGGCGTCACCACGTCCGATTCCGCCGCCCGCCCGATCGCGAGCGGCAGCAAAATGCAGGCCAGCGCCTCCGCCAGCATACAAAACGCGATTTTTACAGTCCTCATCCTTGCTCATCTGCCTTCCATTCGGTTTGTTCGGATCAGGGGCCCCTGCCGACAAATCCAGTATAGCAGACAGGATGGGAAAATTTTGTCGCATTATCAGGAGTGACGTAATTTTCCCTTGTTTTGGCTATGGGAATATACACCAAGCCTTTTTGCGCCTTGCATTAGCGAACCGAGAATCCCTCGGCTTTAGCCGTGGGGAATGTCAATTCCTTTCTTCCCGATATGATTTTGCGTTACCTGTGCGTTGCATCTCATTATAGGATACAATAAAAGCAGAAAAAACCGAAAGGGGACTTCAGGAATGGCAGACATGGTCAGCTTCTCAATCCGAGTAAACCCGAAAGTCAGAGACAAAGCGAACGCGTTATTTGAATCTCCGGGACTTGATTTCGCAGCAGCAACGAGAATATTCTATCAAGCGGCCATCGATTGCGGCGGCTTCCCGTTCGAGGTGAAAAAGGAACTTCTTAACGAAGAAACAATAAAGACATTACGGGACGCGGAGCGCGGAATCGGTATGTCGGAACCGTTTGACACGGCGGCCGAGCGGATGGAGTGGCTTTATACCGACGATTCAAGCGACGCGGCAATGCAAGCGCGGCTTCCGGCTCGCTATGAAGCGTGGGTACAATCCTGCATCAATGGAGAAAATCGGGAATCTATTCGCGAACGAGATACCCTTGCCGCCGGCGCCAAGAGATCGCCGGCCGGCAAGCGCAAAGCTCTGCGCCAACGCAAGGGAGGCCGCATCGCGCCGGACCGGCTGCTCATATACAGTAGCCGAGGGGAGCTCATACTCGCACTGAGCCGAACAAGCGCTCACAGCGGCTTATTTCGACGGTTACGAACAATGGCAGCGGCGGGGCAGGGCGCAGCGCGTCCCATCCCGCCGCTTGCTTCGTTTTACCGTATGGACTGTGCCTCGCGTCCTCTAACGGCTTATCGTGTCGAATATCGTTTTGCCATCTCGTCGGTGACGGCGGCCAGCTCGTCGACGAGGTCGGCCGGATGCGTCACGCGGACGTATTTGCCGTACTGCAGCGCCCAGCAGAGCATCGCCGCGCGGTTGACGCGGACGCGCACGGTCAGCTCGTCGTCGGTCACGTCGGTAAAGACCGCGTCCAGCCCGAACCAGTCGATGATGTCGCCGATGATGCTGCGCTTGGCGCGGAACTCGACCGCCGCGCTTTCGCCGGCGAACATATACACATGCTCGGCCAGATGACGGGGCAGATCCAGCCCCTTTTCCAGCCCGCGGACTTGCCGCTTGTCCTTGGCCGGACGGTCGAGCAGCTCGATGCCGCTGATGCGGTCGATGCGGTAGTTGGCGAGCGTGTCGTATTTGTCGTAGTTGCAGATGAGATAATAGCGGCCGTTGGCGGCGACCATCTGGTAGGGGTTGACGACGTAGCGCCGCACCCTGCCGTCGCCGTCGGTCCGCGGATGGGGCTTTTTGTCCACCCCGTATTCGCAGTAGGCGAACGAAACCTGCTTTTTGCTCGTGATCGCCTCGTCCAAAATCTCGACGGTGTAGAAAAACTGGTCGCTGCGCGGCAGCGCGCCGGGCAGCGCGCGGACGTGCGTCAGCCGCGAGCGGAAGTGGACGCTGGACAGGTCCTCGATCTTGCGGATGAGGCTCGCGCACTGGCTTTCCGGCAGGCTGCGGGAGGAAAGCAAGCTGTCGATGAGCAGCCGCAGCTCGGCGTCGGTGAACGCGCGCTCGATGTACCAGCCGGTGCAGAAGGTGCCGTCCTCGCCGTCGGCGCCGGCGCGCGGCCGCTCGTCGCAGCAGACGGGATAGCCGCAGGCCTGCAATTCCAGCAGGTTGCGCCGGACAGACTTGCGGTCGGCGGTCATCCCGTATTCGGATTCGAGCAGCCGCAGGAGCTCCTGCTGGGAGAGGCGGTGGTTTTCGTCGGAATACTTGCGCAGCAGCTCCAGCAGGTTGAGCGCGAGCATCTTTTTCGGTTGCAGGGAATATGCCATATCGGCGCGTCCTTTCGAAAGGAATTTTGCAGAGCGGCGGCCATGCGGGACCACGTCCCCGCGCGCCGCCGGTGTGAGACGGCCGCCGTGCGGAATCGGGCGTGCGCGGGCAGCGGCAGACTGTGCGGCCATACCAACCTGCTAAGCCCCGGCGTTTTCTGCGCCGTAGGCACAGGAAACTCGTATAGCCGCTGCACAGACTTCTTCATTGTACACTACTCTATGCGGCCATGCCGACCTGCTAAGCCCCAGAGTTTTCCGTGCCCGCGGCACGGAAAACTTGTATAGCCGCCGCACAAACTTTTACATCGTATCTTGCTCTATGCGGCTATTATCCCCGCTGTGCAGTCCCAGAGGTTTCTGCGCCCGCGGCGCGGAAAACTTGTATAGCCGCCGCACAGAGTTGGCTTATTGCCAATCTCTATGCGGCTATTATATCCCATCCGTCCGCAAAAAGCAAGTCTTGACAGAACGGGGCGGGAAAGATATAATAAGGAAAGAGAAACAAGCCCTCTCCCCGCCGCGCGTCTCGGGACGGCGCTGCGGACCTCTGTTTGACCCCAAAGCCCCGCGCGGGCAGAATCCCCCGCAGCGGCGGGAATCCCGTGCTGCGGAAACCCCTGCGCGGCGGGAAGCACTCACACAACGGGAATCCCTGCGCGGCGAAAAAGCCCCCGCAACGGCGAGAATCCCCGTGCGGCGGCCCCTCTGTGCGGCAGACTTCCTCACACAACGGGAATCCCCGCGCGGCGGAAATCCCCATCCCCGCGCAGCGCGGATTTCCCACGCGGTGGGAATAACAACAAAAAGATTGGAGCAAACGTGATGAAAAAGCTAACCTCGTTCCTTCTCTCGGCAGCGCTCTCCGCGGGCCTGCTCCTTACGGCGGGCGCGCCGTCCGCGTCGGCGGCAGAGACGCCGCTTGTGCTGGGCGTCAACGCCATCAACGACACCGGCCGCGAGGGACACGCCATCCTCTACACGCCCGCGCATGGCGAAGCGGTCAACGGCGGCACCGATTTCGCGTGGTGGCGCACCGCGACCTTCGAGTACAGCGACGAGCTGGAGGCCTACGTCGTCGTCAGCGTCTCGCTGTCGGTCGGCGGCAGCTCGCCGAAGGCGCCCTTCATCCCCGAAGGCGGGTTCGTCCTCTGCGCCAACGTCGGCAACGATTACAGCGCCGGCGGCGGCGTGAACTATATCAACACGCTCTCGACCGACACCTATAACGGCATCGCCTCGCTGAACGTGGGCGACACGGCTTATCTGACCGGCATCGACCTTGCCGCCGGCACAATCGACACCGCCGGCTCGCCGTATTACGGGGCGGACTTTGTCTCCAACGCCAAAATCACCATAGGCGCCAAGCCGGACGGCGACGTCTACACCCCCGACCGCTCGGCGGGCGCGCTGCCGCAGGTGACCACCGACATCGGCGGGCAGAAGACGATCGACGCGACGGCCGACTTCACGTTCACCTGGGAACCCGTCGAGGGTGCGGAGGGCTACATCATCAACATCAACGACTGCACCGTCACCGGCGACGGCCCGGCCATCGCCGCCAACGTCCGCACACAGGAGACGTCCTACACCGTTCCGGCGGGCCGGCTGACCATCGGCGGCAGCTACTCTGTCTGCGTCTCGGCTTACGCCGAGGGCAGGCTCAACGGGCAGAACACATACGAGTCTGTCTTCGCCGTCAGCGCGCAGGCCGCGGAGAGCGAGTTCCGCGACAAGACGATCGTCGCGTACGGCGACAGCATCACCGCGTTCACCGGCTGGGTGAAGATGCTCGGCGGCCGGCTGGGCACGACCGTCATCAACGCCGGCGTCGGCGGGGACAACACCTCGCAGGGCTTGGCGCGGTTTGAGACCGACGTCGCCGCGCACGACCCGGACGTCGTCATCATCCTGTTCGGGATGAACGACCAGGCGCAGGTCATCGACACCGGCAAGCCGCTGCTCGACCCCGAGACCTACGAGAGCAACTACCGCGAGATGATCGAGCGCTGCATCGGTCTGGGCGCGCAGCCCGTGCTGCTGACCGGGCACAACGTCTGCACCGCCAGCGGCTACTACACGCCCGGCGGCTACGGGCTGGATTATTCCACCGACAACCTGAACGACTATTACGACATCATCCGGAGCCTTGCCGCCGAGTACGATTTGAATTTCATCGACCTGAACAAGCTCTGCGCCGGCGAGAAGGATACGGACATGCTCGCGGCAGGCGACGGCATCCATCTTTCGACCTACGGGCACGAAAAGTACGCCGAATGGATCGGCGACTATATGCTCAGCGAATTTGAGTGGAAGGAGCTGCACCTGCCCTCGGAGGATACTTCCGCGCCGGAGGCGTCCTCTGCGCCCGAGACGTCCGATGACGCCGACGCTTCGGAAAGCGCCTCGGCGTCCGCCGCAGACGCGTCCGCAGCCGAGTCCGAAGCGGAGAAGTCCGGCCTGTCCGCGGGCGTCATCGCGGCCATCGCGGCCGCCGCAGTCGTTGTCGTCGGCGGCATTGCGCTGCTGCTGGCGAAGCGGAAGAAGAAATAGCGGCACAGCGGGGGGCGGCACC